>Ga0255058_10001562_pt1 | contig 12881 bp, 7 predicted proteins | sample Cases_109_9_MG_FD_188637 | JGI IMG/M metagenome (GOLD analysis project Ga0255058, IMG submission 188637) | Seawater microbial communities from Amundsen Gulf, Northwest Territories, Canada - Cases_109_9 | ecosystem: Environmental > Aquatic > Marine > Gulf | place: Canada: Northwest Territories... | reverse complement strand
TTTGGAAGCGGCATACGCGCTTATGTATCCATAACCCTTGAGACCGGCAGTGCTCGCTACATTGATGATGCGGCCACTGTTGCGTTCCCGCATCGACGCCAACACCGCCTGCGTGCACAGGAATACCCCAGTCAGGTTGACGGCAAAGATGTGTGACCAGAGTTCGATCGTCGTTTTTTCAAACGGCGCCGCATGCGCGATCCCGGAATTATTGACCAGAATATCGACCGGCCCTGCCGCGTCAAAAACCGCGGCGATGCTCTCGGCATCGGCAACGTCAAGGGTCATGCCGGTCACCCCATCCAGCTCTGACGCTACTGCGGCGACGCGATCGGCATTACGACTAGCAATCGTCACGCGCGCGCCGGCGGCTACGAGGCCTTTGGTAATGGCCAGGCCGATGCCGGTCGCCCCACCGGTTACCAGGGCATGGCGGTCTTCAAGTGATTGCATTTTGCTCGGTGCTCATGCGACTTACGCCTCCGTTTCAAGGTGCTTGCGAAGCTCGATCATGGATGACTGCATGCTCTTTAGCTTGTCCGACGACAGTCCCGCGAAGCGCTCACGAACCCAATGCCCGTGTTCAATCGCCATTTCCTCGAACACCTTCGCGCCGTTCCGTGTCAGTCGCACAACAAAGCTGCGTCGATCCTGCGGGTGCGGGCTGCGTTTGACAAGACCGTCGTCCTCCATGCGATCGATGAGCCCGGTGATGTTCTTGCTCGACGATGCCAGCAATTGGGACGCCAGCACGGTTACCGGCAGTGTCTTGTCGTCGGCGCGGTACAGGTGCGACAAGGTGTCGAACCGGGTCAGGCTCTGTCCGAAATCACGGCGCAAATTGCCGCCGATGCGCGCTTCCAGCATTTTCGCGCAGCGCAGGAGCTCGAGCCATAGCCGGACGGCTTGCTGCTCGCGGCGGCTTTTTATGAGCTTGGTGGGTGGCATTTTCTAGTCCGAAACCCTTATCCTGCCTCAATCTTGCCGAGTATAGCTGAAATTACTTTATATATAAATACTTTATATGTAATATACATGGCATGAAAATTTCAATCATTGGCGGCGGCCCCGGTGGCCTGTATTTCGCGATACTGACCAAGAAGGCCCGGCCGCACTGGGAGATCGAAGTTTTTGAACAAAACCGGCCTGACGATACGTTCGGATTCGGCGTCGTTTTCTCCGACAGTTCACTCGACGAGTATGAGTCTCGCGACAAAGAGACTTACGAACGCATGCGCGAGGAATTCGCGTACTGGGACGACATCGATATTCACTTCAAGGGCAAGGAGATCAAGTGCCGCGGCAACGGTTTCTGCGGCACCTCCCGCGTACATCTCCTGAGCATCCTGCACGACCGTTGCCGTGAGCTCGATGTCACGCTTAATTTCGAACAACGCATCGACCCGGATGAAATCGAAAACCGATTCGCGGACTCCGACCTCGTGCTGGTCTCGGACGGCATCAATTCAGCAATTCGCGATGCGCACAGCGGTCCTGACGGTTTTGACGTGTCCGTCGCGACGCGTAGCAATCGCTTTTGCTGGATGGGCTCGACGCGTCCCCTCACCGACTTCACGTTCTTCTTTAAAGAAACCGAACACGGCATCATTTGTGCGCACACGTATCAGTACATGAAGGAGATGTCGACGTGGATATTCGAGATGACCGACGCGTGCTGGCAGGCACACGGTTTCGAAGAATTCGACGAACAGGGCTCGGCCGACATTCTGCAAGAGATGTTTCGCGATGAACTGGCCGGACATTCGCTGATACTCAATCGCTCGAACTGGCGTCAGTTTCCACGCATCTTTTGCAACAAGTGGCACATCGGCAAGATGGCTATTCTTGGTGATGCAAAGGCGTCCGCCCATTTCTCGATCGGGTCGGGAACAAAGCTGGCGATGGACTGTGCAATCGGCTTGTTCGAGGCGACGTTAAATCATCTCGAAAACGATGGCGTCGAGACGGTTCTGGAGCAATACGATCGCGGGCGCCGCGTGCCAGTACAGATCGTGCAGCACAACGCCGACGTTTCGCTAGCCTGGTTCGAACACATGGAACGCTCCTGGGACATGGACCCGTACCAGTTCGCCATGGTCGTCATGTGCCGTTCAAAATCAGTGACTTACGACGATCTGGCGCTGCGCGACCCCGAATTCCAGCAGGCAGCGGATACGGAATGGTATGCGCGTTATTTCGACGAGAGCGGCTACGATTATCGCGAACTCCGGCCGACACCGATGTTCACGAAATTCAAACTTCGCGACATGGAGTTACGTAACCGCGTCGTCATGTCGCCGATGGCGCAGTACTCGGCCGATGAGGCGGGCAACCTGACCGACTGGCATTTCGCGCACTATTGTGGCGCCGCGCGCGGCGGCATGGCGCTCATGTTCGCCGAGATGACCTGTCCGTCACCCGAGGCGCGAATCACGCTGGGCTGCCCGGGCTTGTGGACCGACGCGCACGAAGCGCAATGGAAACGTATTGTCGATTTCGTGCACGACAACACGCAAACCAGGATCGGCATGCAACTGGGGCACTCGGGGCGCAAGGGTTCGACTCAGTTGGGATGGGAGGCCATGGATCACCCGATTTCGACTACCAGCAAAAACTGGCCGGTGCAGTCGGCATCGGCCATACCGTGGTTCGACGGCGAAAGCCAGTTACCCACCGAAATCGACCGCGACGGCATGGACAAGGTCTGCCGCGATTTCGTACAGGCCGCCGAGCGCGCCAACCGTGCCGGCTTCGACATGCTTGAGTTGCACTGCGCGCACGGCTACCTGTTGGCCAGCTTCCTGTCGCCACTTTGCAATGTTCGCCACGACGAATACGGCGGCTCCATCGAAAACCGCCTGCGCTTCCCGCTCGAAGTATTCGGCCGCATTCGTGAAGTCTGGCCGCAACAAAAACCCATGTCGGTGCGCATCTCGGCCTGTGACTGGAAGGACGGCGGCATATCGGAGGCCGACACCTTCGCCATCGCCGAGGCGTTTCGCGACGCGGGTTGTGACCTGATCGACGTGTCAGCCGGCCAGACCGTGCCGGATCAGCAACCGATTTATGGCCGCATGTTCCAGGCAGGTTTCTCGGAAGCGATTCGCAACGTGCCGAGGATCGCGACAATGGCCGTGGGTGCCGTGACTGAGGCCGCGCAGGTCAACACGATTCTGCACACGCGCCGCGCCGACCTGGTGGCCATCGGCCGCACACATCTCTGGAATCCGTTTTTCACGCGCCAGGCGGCGGCCTGGTATGGCGTGAAGCCCGAAGACGGTGACTGGGAAAAGCAATACCTAGCCGGCGCGGTGCAAGCGCATTCAGTGCAACAGAAATCGAGCGAACAGCAACTCGAATGGCAACTCAAAGCGCGCCCGAGACGGCATCACACGTTTCGCGATGAGGACCAGGTGTAATAGCGGCAAGAAATCCCTCCGCGGAGGGATTGTTGATCGCACTGGAAAATTCGCTGCTGTCGTCACCGCTACCGTCATCGATCATGTCTTGTGCCTGGTAGCCACAACCCGGCACGGCCCGTCCATCGGGTCGCTTGAAAAACCAGCGGTTCTGGTAGTCCCGCTCAATGCGAAAACCACCTTCATGCACCAGGCGATGGTGACGGGAGCAAAGTAACATCAGGTTATCGAGACAGGTTTCACCACCAGCCGACCAATGCTTGATGTGATGGGCATCTACAAAACGTTGGTGGTGACAGCCCGGAAACAGGCAGCCTCGGTCTCTCGCTCGCAAAGCACGTTTGATTGCCGTCGGAACAATGCGCGTCTTGCGGCCAACACTGAGTGGCTCGCCTTCTTCATTCTCAACGATCGCCACGACATCGCCGTCACAACACAAACGCTTTACCGACGCAATCGGTAAAGACGAGCGACCATTGCCATTCCCATTCGCCAGCGCTGAACGATCAACGTGAACAGTAACCTGGTAGTTATCCGTCGTGCATGCCGATGCTGCACCCTTCCCGGACAAATAATCATTTGCAATCACGACCAACGCATCTGCCTGTCGTGCCGACCAGGGCTCGTGGACAAGTTCCGGTGTTTGCGAGGCCGTACTGTCGCGCGCGCGATCCAGTGCCTTTTGCAGTAATTCTCCTGTCTCGAGCGGCAACTCGACGGTGATCGTCATCGTGCCCCGTTCAGCATCACGATGGATGCGAAGAGAACGGGACGCATACGCACGATTCGCTTCGTTGACGGACTCAGCTTTCCCACAGCGAAGTTCACGACAACGTTCCTCCACCCTGGACGCCGTGGTCTTCACGGCAAATGCCAACAAGGCGTCTTCGTTATCGGCACCGGCCACCCGCGTCAGTGGCCGGACTTTCGAATACGACAACTCGCCACTCGAAAAGGCCGCCGCAATCGCAGGCAGGGTTTTGAGCGCATGCGCCACACGCACTTTCTCCCTTGCCGTACTCATGCTGAGGTCGCAACGCCAGTGCAGCCACTCGGCGCAGTTTGCGAGACCCCATTTCAGCCAGCCCGCACGTTCATCGAACTGGCGTACCAGGATCAGGAGCTCATAGCTGGCAGCATTGATTCGGGCGGCGAACTTGACGATACCGTGCTCGAGTTCGTCGATAGAGAGGCGGCGATTTTCGGCTGATATTGCGGAGCACATGACACGTCCCTGTGATTGAACTAAGACCTGTAATTATAGTCAGCAATTGGCCGAAAAGAAAAATCAAATCAATGGCTTAACGCCACATTTGACGCTTGCTGTACGGTCGGATCTGTGCTGTCGCAACCAAGCTCACTGGCGTAGCGCAAAGCGTTGAATCTTGCCGGTTTGTGTCTTGGGCAAAGCGTCAATGTACTCGATCGCACGCGGATATTTGTACGGCGCGATCGACTGTTTGACGAACTCCTGCAGTTCCGTCGTTAACGCAGCGGACGAAACTGCATCGGCTGTGAGCACGACGAACGCTTTGGGTACGTGACCGCGCTCTTCGTCCGGCGTCGCAACGACGGCACATTCGGCGACACTCGCGTGGCCCAGAAGCGCTTCTTCGACTTCGGGACCGCTGATGTTGTAACCCGATGAAATGATCATGTCGTCGCCGCGCGCAACGAACCAGTAATGCCCATCCTCGTCGCGGCGAAACACATCGCCCGTCAGGTTCCAGCCGTCCTTGACGTAATCGGACTGGCGCGAATCCGCGAGATACTTGCAACCGGTCGGGCCCCGCACGGCGAGCAGTCCCTCCTCGCCAACAGGCTTCTCCTTCAGGTTCTCATCGACCACTCGAATCTCGTAGCCGGGCACGGGCACACCGGTCGAGCCGGGCTTGTCATCTTTGCCCGTCATCGACAGGAAAATGTGAATGAGTTCGGTCGCGCCGATGCCATCGATCATGGTTGTGCCGATACGTTTCGTCCATTCTTCGTAGATGGGTTTCGGTAGATGCTCGCCCGCGGAGACCGCGATACGCAAGCTTTTCAGCTTGTCCCGATGATCGTCGGACAACAGGATTTTGTAGGCCGTTGGTGCCGTGAAACAAATCGTCGCACGCGTGCTTTCAATCGCTTCTGCGAGCAACGGTGGGGCTGCGGCCTCGAGCAATACCGTACTGGCGCCGGCAAAGAGCGGAAACGCGAGCAGGCCGCCCAATCCGAACGTAAAAGCCAGCGGTGGCGAACCGATGAAAACATCGTCCGCGCGCGGTTGCAGAACCTGCTCGGAAAAGGTCTCGCACATCGCCATGACGTCGCTGTGAAAATGCATGCAGCCTTTGGGTTTGCCGGTCGTGCCGCTCGTAAACGCAATGAGTGCGACATCGTCACTCGAGGTTTGCACGGCGTCGAACTCGTCGCCGGCCGACGCCATCTGGGATAGCAGTTCATCGGACAATAGAACGTTGTCGAGCGAGACGTCGGCGAGTTCATCGGCCAAACGGCTGTCGCAGACCGCGTGCTCTATCTCGGCCTTGGCCGCAATCTTCCGCAGCTCCGTGGCGCGCAGCAAGGGCATCGTCGGCACGGCAACGGCGCCGCACTTCAGCACGGCCAGGTAACAGGCCGCGAACAACGGCGAATTCGGGAACCGCAACAGCACGCGCTCGCCGGGCGAAACGCCGGCGGATACGAGCACATTGGCAATGCGATTGACGCGTTGTTGCAGCTCGCGGTAGGTCCAGGTCTCTTCCAGCGAGCGCACAGCCGCATTGCCCTCCGTGCCCTCGCGCACGTGCCTGTCGAGCAGCGGCTCGACACAGTTCAGCGTTGGTGGGTAATCGAGTCCGGGTAAGGAACACAGGCGCTTCGGCCGCTCGTCTTCGGGCGGCAGGTTATCGCGAGTGAACGTGTCGATATGCGCTGTCGGGTGCATCATTGCTGACGAACAAACCAGTTTGCTCGCAAACAAACCAGTTTGCTTGCAAACAAACCAGTCGCTTTGCGATGGATGGAAGAAAAACAGGATAGTATTTCCCGTGCATCAATTCCAAACAATTTCGGTGATGAGACGATGACCTGGATTTCAACGATTTCCTACGACGAGGCCAGCGGGGCGCTCAAGAAACTCTACGACCGCGTCAAAGGCCCGGACAACAATATCGACAACATCATGCTGGCGCACAGCCTCAGGCCGCATTCGATGGAAGGTCACATGGCGCTTTACAAGTACGTGCTGCACCACCCGCGTAACGTGCTGCCGAAGTCCTATCTCGAGACGATCGGCGTCTTTGTCAGCCTGCTGAACCAGTGCCAGTACTGCGTCGAGCATCATTTTGCCGGCTTGAAACGGCTGTTGTCCGACGATAAACGTGCCAGCGAGATTCGTGAAGCTTTGGATGGCGGAAACCCTGCCAACGCCTTCGCCGGCCGGGATCTCGCGGGTCTACAATACGCCGAACGACTGACGACAGCCGCGTCCTCGGTGTCGAAAGACGACATCGAGAAGCTTCGTGCGGCGGGTTTCGATGATGGCGAGATTCTCGAAATCAACCAGGTAACGGCCTACTTCGCGTACGCCAATCGAACCGTATTGGGCCTCGGAATCGACACCGACGGCGACATTATCGGCCTCTCTCCGGGCGATTCCGGCGACCCGGAAAACTGGAGTCACCGTTGACAGCGACCTGGATTTAACCCGCTTCCGGGGGACATTCGGCCCACGCCCGATTTGCCGAAAAAGAACGGTAAAAACTTTTCCAGGTTGCCAGTTTTGCCCATGTTGTGAACCACGTCACACTGTGCGCCGGAACCGCCCCCCGGTCTGGCATTTAGTTCACATAAAGTCTTTCCATAACTCGCTAATATTTCGAAAGTAATCGTGTAAGGCAAGGAATAGGTTAAGCCGAAAATCGCGTTTTCGGTGGAACCGGTCTAACACGATTCGACCACAGCCGCACGGTAGCGGAGTAACTGTGGTCATTTGCTTGTGGAAACAGAGACGTCGAATTACATGACAGTGAGTCGAACAACAACAGGGATGAGTGATGCACGGACGCTCCGCAAAGACAGCGGCAGGCGCACTCGTGTGTGCTTACTGAACCTGCTGTTCCTCGCCATCACTTGCCTGGGCGTCGCGTCAACTGCCGAGGGTGCAATCACCCTGATAGTCAATTCAACCCGCGACGTGGTTGACGCTGCACCCGGAAACGGCGTGTGCGACACCGGCGCACTCAATACGCAGGGCGCCATCGAATGTACGTTGCGGGCGGCCATTGAGGAGACGAATGCGCTTGCCGGTGCGGATAACATCGACTTCAATATTCCGACCACCGAGCTCGGCTACTCGGCGGCACCGCTGTCCTACACGATCCAGCCGACCTCGCAGCTTCCGAACATTACCGATCCCGTAACCATCGACGGCAGCACCCAACCAGATTTCCCCGGCGACCCGATCGTAGAACTTGACGGCACGTTTGCCGGCGGCACCAGCAGGGGTTTACAAATCTTCGCCGCTGGCGCCGGCAGCACCATCCGGGGCCTCGTCATTAACAGCTTCTTTATCCGTGGCATCCATGTGACCGCGGCAAACGTGACGATTGTCGGCAACTGGATCGGCCTCGACAGCGACGGCATCACTCCAGCCCCCAACGACAACCAGGGCATTTTCGGAACCTCCGCTTCGGGCGGCCTTACGCTCGGTGGCATCGTCGCACTGGACCGGAATGTCATCTCGGCCAATGGGCGGGGCATACATATCCGCGGAGACAACAACGTCGTCATTGGCAATTACTTCGGTACCGACAGTACGGGTACTGTGGCAGTTGCAGGCAGCTTTGGTGGCATACGGCTCGAAAATGCCGCTGACGGCACCATGATTGGCGGCACCACGCCTGCTGAAGCGAACATCATCACCGGTAATTCAGCCGACGGTATCGATGACCGCAGCACCGGAACCGCGAACAGCTTCCTCGGGAACTCGATCTATTCGAACGGCGGCATCGGTATCGACCTTGCGCACGATGGTGTGACTACCAACGGGGCCGACGGCGTAACCGAAAACGACGCTGGCGATGTCGACCCAGCCGTAGGTACGGCTTCCAACAACTTGCTGAACTTCCCTGTCATTACCTCTGCCGTCGAGACCGGCGGCACGCTCGACGTCGATTTCGACCTGGACGTAATTCCTGCCGGCAACTACCGCATCGAGTTCTTTACCAATCCCTCTGGCGCTGATGGGTCCGGCAATGGCGAGGGCGAGGTTTACCAGAGCAATGTAACCATCGCGCATGGCGGCGCTGGCGTCGAATCGTTCAACCACACTTTTGCGGGATCTGCCGGGGACATCCTGACGGTGACCGCGACTGAAGAGTCTCCCGGTCCTCCCTACGGCGCCACCTCGGAATTCGGCGACGCGTTTACGGCGACTGGGGTATGCCCTGGCGGCGTGGTGACCTCGACGACCGATTCGGTAACGGGTGGTTCGCTACGCGCCTGCATCATCTGGGCGAATGGCAATGCCGGCGTAGACACGCTCACTGTCCCGGCCGGCACTTATACGCTGACGATAGCCGGCACGGGCGAGGACGCCGCGGCCACGGGCGACCTCGATATCACCGACGGCATCATCATCAACGGCAATGCCGCGGCCGCGACGATTGTCGACGGCAATTCACTCGACCGGGTGTTCGACATTCTCGGCGTCAGCGCCACGTTTACCAACCTGACCGTCAGCGGCGGCAGCATCACGAGCGATGGTGGCGGTATCGACGTCGATGCCACCGGTTCGCTGACGATGTCTGAATCCACGGTCAGCAGCAACACGACGACAACGGATGGTGGCGGCATCGCGACCGCCGGCGGTACTGTCGATCTTACCAATGTCACGCTCAGTGCTAACACGGCTGATCGTGGCGGCGCCATGGACTGCACCGGCGCCTGTACGCTGACCAACGTCACTGTCACCGCGAACACGGCACCGACTGCCGGTGACGGCGTGCGCCAGACTGGCGCCGGCACGATTACGTTCCTGAACACGATCGTGGCGAACAACCTGTCCGGCGGTGTCAACGAGTGCGACGGCAGCGCGTCAAACCTGATCTCTAGTGGCTGGAACGTCAGCAGCGATGCCAGCTGTGACTTCACCAGTGCCGGCGACCAGGTCAACACTGATCCGCTGTTGGGTGTGCTGCAGAACAACGGCGGGCCTACTGAAACACATGCCCTGGGGGCCGGCAGCCTGGCCATTGATGGCGGCACCGATCCGGGTTGCCCCGCCACCGACCAACGCGGTACGGGTCGCCCGCTCGGCGGCAGTTGTGACATCGGCGCCTACGAGGCCGCGGCCCAGACCGTTTGCCCCGGCGCCGTGGTGACCAACACGATAGATGCTGCGACCGGTGGCTCTTTACGCGCCTGCATCATCTGGGCCAACGGCAATGTCGGCGCCGACTCGATCTCATTCAGTATTCCAGGAGGTGGCCCCCATACGATCCGGCCGACATCGGGGCTGCCGACCATTATCGATCCCGTGACCATCGACGGCTCCACCGAACCGGATTTTGTCACGACCCCGGTCATCGAGATTGACGGCACCTTTGCCGGCACCGGCACTACCGCCAGGGGTTTGCGGCTCATTGGAGGTAGCGACGGCAGCACGATCCGGGCCCTTGTCATCAACCGCTTCGATAATCGTGGCATCCAAGTGAGTGATCCAAACGTAACGATTGTCGGCAACTGGATCGGGCTCGACATCGACGGCGTCACCGCGGCCGGCAACGACGCCGTGGGTCTTTACTTTGCCAACGGGGGCGACAATGCCACCGTTGGTGGCACGATTGATGCTGATCGCAATATCATTTCGGGCAATAGCTCACACGGCATGACGGTCCGCGGCAGCAACATGGTCATCAGTCACAATTACATCGGTACCGACAGTACTGGTGCCGTACTCATTGGCAACGGCTCGCACGGCATACGGTTCAGAATCGGCGCTGACGACACCATGGTCGGCGGCACCACGGCAGCCCACGCGAACATCATCGCCGGCAATTTGGGCACCGGCATCGCGCACGACAGCACCGGGACCGCGAACAGCTTTCTCAGGAACTCGATCTACGGGAACTCCGGACTTGGCATCGACCTGACTAACGACGGTGTGACTGAGAACGACGCCGGTGATGTAGATCCGATTATACCTCCGGCTCCCAACAATTTACTGAACTTCCCCGTTATTACGGCTGCGACCGAAACCGGCGGCACGCTCGACGTGGACTTCGATCTTGATGTAATTCCCGCGGGCAATTACCGCATCGAATTCTTCACCAATCCATCGGGTGCTCACCCGCTTGGCAATGGCGAAGGCGAGGTTTATCAGAGCGCTGTGACGATCGCGCACGGCGGCGCCGGTATCGAATCGTTTAATCACACTTTTGCGGGCACGGCCGGGGACATCCTGACCGTCACGGCGACGCTTGAGCTCGCTGGCCCCACCTACGCTGCCACGTCGGAATTCGGCGACGCATTCACGGCTGTGCTTGGCGCCGCCACCCTGGAGATCGTCAAGCGCACTTTCGAGACCGACGGCACGGCGATACCGAACCTCTCGGTCGTGCCGAATTTCCTGGAGTTCAAGTACCTGCTGTACATCAACAACAAGGGCGCCGCGGTCACCGACGTCAGCGTCCGCGATGTGCTCGCTGCGGCGTTCCAGTACCAGACGGGAACCATCCAGGTGGACAACTCGGTCGTGGAATGTGCTCTGGCCACGTGCACGGCAGCCGAGGAACTGGCGATTTTTACAGCGGTGGACGCGGCCGGTGTCCTGACCGACGCCGTGGACCTCGACACCGCGAGCTACACGGGTGCGAGTTTGGCCATCGACTCCGGCAACCAGAATGTGGGCAATCCGCAGCTGAACATCAGTGCGAATTTCGTCTGGGCCATTTTGTTCTCGGTGAAGATGCCATGAACAGGACTGATTTTATGAACAGGATTTTTGAGGAGCGCTGCTTCTGAATTAAACGAATTTCTCAGGGGGAATGCAACACCGACAAGGGCTACTTCGCCGAAAGGCGGAGATCGCAAAGCCGGTGGCCTAAATCCGAAGAGATACGGCCGACCGGTTGCCGAAGTGAACAACATCACTTAGGCCTGCCCGAATTGGAGTTGGCCTTTTTTTGTTAACGGGGTGCAGACCCCTCTTTAGGAGAAAACTGATGAAACGGCAATTTGTAAAAACCATGCAGCATATCGCTGCCCTCACGCTCGGAGTTTTGCTGACTCTGGGTTCCGTGGCACAGGCCGCAGACAATACCGCTATCGGTGATGTCAACGGCGTTGGTGCTGACCTGACCGACTCGAACACGTTCACGTTGAACACGTTCACGGCAGCTTTGCAGAAAAGAGCGTTTCTGACTGTCGGTAATACGGCACTGACCAGTGGCGACACTCTGCCTGCGGGTACGTCTGTCGACTTCCTGATCTACCTCAATAACGAGTCGGATTTGGTCATCAATGATGTGGGTATCCAGGATACGCTGGTCGGCTTTACCTACGTGGCCAGTTCGATCCGTGTCTTGAACACAACCAACGAGTGTACGCTTCCGGTTTGTACCGCAGCTGAAGAGCTGATCATGTACAACGATGCTCGCGTAACAGCCGTGTTGTCGGATACTGCCGGTAACGATGCCGCCAGCTTTATAGCAGGTGTGGTCGAGGTCGGTAACAACGGAGTCCAGACGACGAACGCCGTGCAAAACGCTTTGGCTAACGAAGTTCTGGCAGTCGTGTTTACGGCAACCCTCGACTAACGGAGACGCGTTGATACTGCCGTTTCAAGCATAGCGCCCGGCGGGCGCGGCCCCTAGTGGCCGCCGCCCGCCGCGGCGTGTATGCGTGAAACGCACAACGCAAACCCGTTAATGGTGCCGACACCACCAGCATTGGTGGCGTCGATACGCGATGGACCTCGGTGTTAACGCCGTGTTCGCGCGTAGACGATGGTCACCACGCAAAAGACGCAGATGGAAGTCTGCGACGGTGTTGCGTGCGCCTCCTTATCGCCCGCCGAAAGCGAATGCTGTGATTAGCAAACGCCGAAAAGCCATAGCCTGGCTTACGATGCTGTGCTGGTTCTTCACTGGACCGGCAAGCGTTCATGCGGCCGTCAACTCTGCGTTGGCGGGCATCAACGGCATCAACAACGGCACGATCATCAATGGCGATGGCACAGGAAACGCACGAATTGTTCTCAACTCGGTACAACTTGCGCTCGTCAAGGAAGCTCGAGACCTCACAGGTACGGTCCTAGCTCCCGCGGCGGATGTTTCGATTAACCAGGAATTGTACTTTGTACTCTACGTCGACAATATCACCGACGTCCTGGCCTCTCGCAATACAATCGAAGACGCGATAGACGAAACTCAGTTCACTTACATCCCCAACAGTCTCGAAACGACGACTGTG
>Ga0255058_10001561_pt1 | contig 12886 bp, 12 predicted proteins | sample Cases_109_9_MG_FD_188637 | JGI IMG/M metagenome (GOLD analysis project Ga0255058, IMG submission 188637) | Seawater microbial communities from Amundsen Gulf, Northwest Territories, Canada - Cases_109_9 | ecosystem: Environmental > Aquatic > Marine > Gulf | place: Canada: Northwest Territories... | reverse complement strand
GGCATGCTGGAGCCGATTGCCAGGCAATGGCGATTTTTGCACAGTCATGGTGTCTTGAGTAGCCCATTATTCTTTACAAAAGGCCGGCAATCATCGAATGTAAAGTAAGACCGCGCAGAGATGGAAATATTGGGTGTTTAAGTGGCTGGGAAAATTGTTCGGCACCCGTACAGCAGTACAGGCCGGTCGTGAGAATCCGCTGTTGCTCGCCAGCGTCAAAAAATCATCCATCATTTACAGTCAGATTCCGTTGCGGGACTTTATTAGCGACAAAGTCAGGGATGAGCTTGCCAGGCAGCTTTACCTTGAAATCCACGGGATATGCAGCTCGTCCGATCCGGTCGCAGCCTGCCGGGAAAAGCTTGCGGCGACGATGGTCAATTTCGCCTCATATCAGGTACTGGTTATTCCTCCGGCTCCTGAGGAGGATTCCTCCGGTCTTCGCGCGCAACCCGGGATAAGCGGCGACCTGAAAACATATCTCGTGCGGCTGGCGAAGGAAAATACCCAGCTCCGATCCGACCTGTATGGAATGATGGGGACGCTAACATTCGTTACCGTTTGGGACTCCGTGCTGCAATTATATTGGAAGACGTATTGGGTTCTCGAGACACTCAACGCGGTCAGGGTCGGGCTTGGTGACTACGCGGAGAATCGGGACTGGTATAAGCCGTTTTTGCACGCAGCATGCGCCAACTACGAACACATCTACCGCAGGGAATTGGAGTTACCTCCTGCATTCGATGACGAAGTGGCAAATATTGCTACAACCGCCTACTCGATTTTTACTGACGTCGTTTTGTCAGGAGCCGAAAATCCTGACGCGGAATGGCGCGATTATTACAAAGATTGCAATATTCCGGTCCCGCACTTCGACACCTGATTTTCCGGGTTCTGTTCCTCAGGCAGGGCAGTCCCCGGCGCCACGCTCATGCCCATTCGAATTTGGCGGTGAAATGACGCAGAAACTGCGGCCCCTGCGCGATGCGCATGCCCCGAATGTCCTTTCTTCTCTCCCACACCAGATTGATGCCCTCGAGGACGTAATCCATGTGGCTCTGCGTGTACACGCGGCGGGGGATGGCAAGGCGTACGAGGTCCAGCCGCGCGGGTCGTTCTTCTCCGGTATGTGGATTCAAGCCAAACATCACCGTGCCAATTTCAGCGCCACGGATACCGGCTTCCAGGTATAGCTCCACGGCCAGTGACTGGCCGGGGTATTGCAGTGGCTCGATGTGTGGCAGAAAGCGGCGCGCATCGAGGTAAACGGCATGTCCTCCAGCGGGCACGACAACCGGAATGCCCGCCCGATGCAAGCGCTCGACGACGTAGCAAGTGGACAGCAATCTGTAATCCAGATAATGCTCGTCCAGGACTTCGCGCAAGCCAACGGCGATCGCCTCCAGGTCGCGACCCGCAAGGCCGCCGTACGTCGGAAAGCCTTCCGTCAAAATCAGAATGTTGCGTTCCCGGTGTGCCAAATCCGCGTCATTGGTACATAAGAATCCTCCGATATTTGCGAAAGCATCTTTTTTGGCCGACATCGTGCAGCCGTCGGCGTAATTGAACATCTCACGGGCAATGTCTACAGTTGGTGTGTCAGCGTAGCCGGGCTCGCGTCGTTTGATGAAGTGCGAGTTTTCTGCGAAACGACAGGCATCGATATAGAACGGAATGCCGGCATCGCGAGCGATCCGGCTGACCTCGCGAATATTGCTCATCGAGACTGGTTGCCCACCGCCGGAATTGTTGGTCACCGTGATCATAATCATGGGGATTCGATCAGGTCCCTGGTCCGCGACCAGTTTCTCCAGGGCGGCGATATCCATGTTGCCCTTGAACGGAAATTCGGAGTCGAGATCAGCGGCCTCGCGGCACGGAAGATCTACGGCGTCGCCGCCGCTGTACTCGATATTCGCTTTCGTGGTATCAAAATGGGCGTTGTTCGGGATGATGGAATCCGGCTGCACCATGACACCGAACAAGATGTGTTCGGCGGCACGGCCCTGGTGAGTTGGAATGACTTGCTCGAAGCCGAAGATGTCTTTGACTGTTTCCTCAAAACGATACCAACTCCTTGCGCCAGCATAAGATTCGTCGCCTCGCATCATGGCGCCCCAGGCTTCTGCCGACATTGCGCTGGTTCCGGAGTCAGTCAACAGATCGATGATGACGTCTTCGGCCCGCAACAAAAACGGGTTAAGGCTGGCAGCCCGAATCATCTCCTCGCGTTGCTCCCGAGTCGTTAGTTTGATCGGCTCCACCATCTTGATCCTGAATGGTTCGATGATAGTTTTCATAAATCCTGATTTTCCTGATTCGTGGACGCGATACGTGTATTTACGAAATCTCACGTTAACCGTCCGGGGATGATCGCGCGATACGTAGAACTACTGCGACCGGCGACCACAGGCCGGACCCGCGGGCTTGCATATTCCATTTGCTGCGGTAATGGTGCCGCTATTCGCTGTTATACTTCCTGTAGCCCGCTTGCGGGGTGCAAAGAGGATGACGAGCATGTCCAGAGTGACCGCCGGATTGGCCGTATTATTGATGATGGCGTGTGGCGCCTGCGTGTCCAACGCCGGGAGTCGGACCGCCAGCAAATCCGCGACCCCCAGTTGTCCAGCTGGCGAGACACTGATCTGTGAGGTACGAAATACTGGCCGGATCACCCACGGCTCGTTTAGCAAGAAAAATACGACACGCTGCTCCTGTGACGAGGCTCGGACCGGCGGCACCGTTATTCCAGGTATTCCGCAATAGAGTAGCGGTCGCTCAATGATCCGACCGCGCCGGAACCTGCGGTGCCCTGCGCAGTCATAACCGTATGACTCCAATAAATCGCACAGTGCCGACCGGGTTGATGTACCTGATTCTTGCCTGCGGCCTGTTGACGGCAGCACAGTCCGCCGCGGAATCCATTAATGGTTTTACTCTCGACGATGCACTTGTGCCGGCCGAGCAGATACTTCACGGCGGACCCGGTCGGGATGGCATCCCATCTCTGGACAATCCGCAATTTGTCATGGCCGATGAGGCAGACTTCCTGAAGGCCAGGGACCGGGTGCTGGGAATCGAGGTCAATGGCGTCAAACGAGCCTATCCGATCCGAATTCTAAATTACCATGAAATCGTCAACGACCAGCTTGGTGGCGATGCGGTGGTCATCACATTTTGTCCGTTATGTGGCAGTGGCATGGCCTTTCGTTCAACCATCGACGATAAGCGATTGGAGTTCGGCGTGTCCGGATTGCTGTACAACAGTGACGTGCTGCTCTACGACAGGCAATCCGCGTCGTTGTGGTCGCAGATCCGGAAAATGGCGGTCACTGGTCCGATGAAGGGTACGCGACTGGATGCGATACCTCTTTCCCATACCACTTGGCAGGATTGGCAGAGCCGGAATCCGGACACGGAAGTATTGTCGACGGAGACCGGATATCGCCGTAATTACAATGTCGACCCCTATCCGAATTACGGGCGCGACAAAAAGCTTTATTTCCCGGTTACCCAGGAGAACAGACAATATCCCCGCAAAGCCCTGGTAATGGGCCTGGAAATCGATGGTCAATTCAAGGCCTATCCGTTCGCGGAGCTGCGAGACAGTCCTGCACAGTTTGCGGATGAGTTCCAGGGCGAACAACTCTCGGTACAGTATGATCACGGCAACCAGACGGCCAGGGTCATTGATGAGGACGGGAGAGAAGTGCCGACGCTGATCGCTTTCTGGTTCGCCTGGTATGCGTTTCACCCCGATACTGAAATTCATACGGCGAATTGACAACATAGCAGGGGGACAGTCCCCTTTCGGGGACAGTCCCGTGAGTGTCCCGCAGGCACTAGCCGTGGGCGGCCTCGTCGCCCCATACGAGCCGGCGATGGTCGAAATCGAGTTCAATCATTGGCTTCACGACGGCGAAGAAGGGAGATAAATCAAAGTCACGCGGTGCGAACAGACTGTAGTGACGGATGTGCAGTATTTCTCTCACAGTTTCGCGGCATGATTCACATTGCTTTTCTGTCAGCATCTCGACTCTTGGCAGAATTGGGTATCCAACAGATTGGAAAGCCTGTGCTATCTGAGTTGAGCAGATGGCCCGGGTTGGGTCGCCGCTGCCCAGTGCGAGCATCCGTCGTCGCCAGCGATTCGGGACAGGCGGTGTCGGGATGAGGTAGCGTGCCAGGTCAATCACATTCTTGAGGTCGTAGTTCATTCCCAGGCTGTCGCACATAAAACGCGCCACGCGCTGTCGATCGTTCTGATCGAGCCCCGTAGGCCGGCAGATGCGTGTGTTGAACCCTTCGTACTTGCTCAGAGGCACGGCGATAACGCCGTGTTCGAGGTCCGCCTCGATTACCGTCGGCATGCCGGCAGGGACATCATCGAGTCCATCATAATGCCCCACATAGATTGCAGCGTGGGACCAGGTCGACTGGGTCAGGTATTTTACGGCCGTACTGAATCGCTGATTACCTTCGACCAAAATGACGTCCGCGATCTGCAGCACTGACGCCAGTGTCTCGGGTGTACTTACCGCAAAGGGCTCATATTTTCGCACCTTCGCGGTCAGGTACCGGACCAGAATGTCGGTCAACTTCTGTTTGAACCAGTTCATTCCCGAATCAGCAGCTAAGACAGGCATCCCGAAATCGTTTGTAGGTGAGCGTAGCCATGACGAAAAACACGGCTGCCATCGCGAGCGTCAGATAATCGATTCCCGGCCGAGAATAGGAGAGAAAAATGCCAACTACCAATAATATCAATCCGAACAAGGAGTACACCGGCACCGAAACGGGCAGTGGTGGATTGGAACCGACGCCGAGACTTCGCTTGAGTCGGGTTTTCAGCAGGAACGTCTCCCGTATTTCATCTGCGCAAGCTGCGCAACAGGCGATTCCCTGACCCGTATCGTCACTGCAATCAGGGCAGGTCGCTTTACCACAATTCTTGCACACGGCAATGGCGTGCCGCTCGTTGTGTTGGTAACAGTACAATGATCAGTACTCTTCCAGCTCGATTTCGGGATGAATTCTCGGCACCGCCACACGAAACCAGATAAATGGCAGCAGGGGATTCGGGAGCCAGTACATCCAGCCGAGATTCCGAACGTTGTGACCATCGTCGAGTTCCAGATCCATCCAGACGTACAGGAATTTGTAGATACAGAGCCCGGGCACAAAGTTTGCGCGAAATCGTCCGGTTCGCAGGTATTTTCGGCCGATATACAGATTGCCTTCAAACGGCGTTATACCCCAGCCGAGGGGGCCATCTGCCAGTAAGGTACCCGTTTGCCGGTGCTTTATTCGGATATGTTTCATCGTTTCGATTGCTGGGGAACCGGTACTCCATCAATATCACCTTGGCGGAGTACCAGGTCGATGCTCTTGCGAATCTCGGCAGCCCAGTACGGCGCGCGAAACGCTGCTTTACGCCGGTTGCTTGCCGGTTCACCCATATCCGGTGGCTCGATTCGTGGTAGCTTGCGCAAATCGAAATGGATGACCCGCTGGTCGTCAAGGACAAAGACGCTGGGCGTGCCAGTCACCGCGTACGTGTCGGCGACGTCGTCCCCATTCAGAAGTAATGTGAAGTCGTAGCCGGCGTTCTCGATAAATTCAACCGGGTCCCCGTCTTCAAAGATATTGATCGCCAGGATCTTGATGCGGTCGCCATACTCCAATCGCATGCTCTGCAAATGCGGCATCAGCGCTTTGCAATACGGGCACCAGGTTGCCCAGAAGAGTAAGACGGTCGTTTGCTGCCCGGCTTCGTCGCTCAGCTTTACACGCTGACCATCGGCGGCGACGAGGGACCAATCCGCTGCCACGGTGGGGTCGGCCTTTGCGCCGCAGGTAAGCAGCGGAAGAATTAACGTACAAACGATGAGGAAGTTGCGCATAGTCCGATTCGTCCACGCTGCATAGCACTTGGCAAGACTGACAGAGACCGGTTCAGGGCCTGACTTATTACAGTTTACTCCGCAGAGCGCTGCTGAAAAAGTTCAAGCTTCATCTCCATCGAGAATGCCATCGAGGTCACGATCGATGCCGATGCGTTCGCCGGAACCCCACGGGACGCACATGAACGTCAGTCGATCGCCAGGGTCGGAGGCCAGTGTCTGCAGTTCCGTTTGCGATAGCAGTGGCTCGGTGGCGATGTCCGAGCGAAATTGGCCGGCCTGCATCATCGACCAGCCACGGGCGGCGCCGTTGACGACGCCTTTGACAATCAGGTCGCATTCCGGTATCGGCAGTTCGATCAGCGCTCGCTCCACCAGCAAGTCGATCCGAGCCGTGGCTTGTGCCTGGTTGTTGTTCGTCAGCGTTACCTGTTGTCCGGTAATTGGTGGTGATTCAGTTGGAAATCCGTACAGGAATGCTCTTAGCGCCAGCAGATCGGATTCCGGCATGCCAAGATCGGCGATAATAAAGTTGGAGCTTGTCGCGCCGTTGTGGTTGAAAGAAAAGCCCCTGACTTGTGGTCCGGTTGCCGGCGGGCCGTTAAACGCCCAGCCGAACATGCCGACTTTCTGGTACTGGTCACGAAAATGCGGAATCTTGAAGTTACGCTCGCCCGGCTGCGAATTGTCTGAACTCAGGCCCTTGGTCCCGAAGAGACCGGCGGCCGGGTTGAGCGTATGGCATTCTACGCAGACTTCCAGTATTCCGGTTTGTACCCTGACCACACCGTTCCGGAACAGTTGTTCACCGCGAATCTCGATGCCGGTCGTCAGGTTGTCCAACTGCCGGATAGGGTTTGGCGGGTAGCTGATACGCAGCGAGAAATCGGTAAATGCCTGCATGTCGCCTTCGTCAAGCGTTCCACCAAGCGCCGCAAATGCGTCAAATGCATCGTTAAATTCCTTGAAGGCGGCTTCTTCGAGCGTTTCATCGCCGCTGCGATCCGCGCCGCTGCGATCGCCGCGCCAGTGCATGGGGCCGTGCCCGCGAAGTCCGCGCATGGACTGGGTCGTCATCGGTCCTTTCATCGGGTGAAACTCATGTGGGCGCGCGGCCCGCGAAATAGGAATGAATACATTGGTTAGCGGACTGACTGTCCCATCGGGCTCTCCCAGGTCCCAGGCCAGGCCATCCGTATCGCCGAAAACATGACAGCTCGCGCAAGAGTCGTTGCCGTTGCCTGACGTCAGTCGGGCGTCGTATAGAAACTTTCGACCTTCAACAACGTCGGCAGGTTCGGGGTTCCACATCAGCAAATGGCCGATTTCCTGATTGTTGCCCAGGTCAATCGTGGAAACGCCATTGTCGAACCGCGTCATCACGTAGGCGCGATTATTGCTTTCATCCAGTGCGATGCCGCTTGGTCCGCCGCCACTGACATCGATCTGGCTCGCCGCTGCTGGCAGGAAGGTATCATCCTCGAGTTCGGCCGTGGCATACACGCCGATCTTGGCAGACCCAAATGCACTCACATACAGGATGTTGCCGTCGCCGCTTACCGCCATGCCCAACGGTGTTGACAGACTGAGATTGCGCTCTTCGGTGGAGCCGGCCGGATTCTGAAAGTTGATGTGCTTGTTAAGCGGTCGTGGCGCCACCGTGCCAGCCTGGATAACGGTAATACGCTGATCCGTTACGTGACCACGTACCGTGGAATCGGCGCGGGAAGCAACACCGGAGAACCGGACCTGATTCCTGGATTCCAGGTTCGATACATAAAGCGCATCGCTGATCGGGTTCACGGCAATATTGAAGAGTATGGTACCAACGCCGGCAAACCGACTTTTCTCGGTCAGCGAAACGGCATCGATCTCGAAAATATCGAAATCCGGCAGGCTGAAGGGTACCGAGTTGTTCCATACCTGATTCTGGTCGTCGACCCAATTCGCACCATTGAATCGCAGTATGACTCCGCTGTCAGGCCGCGTTACATTATCTGCGCTCGTGGTTGGAGCCCCCTTGGGAATATTTTGGGGAGCGATCACGGTAGTCCGGTTTCCGGACAGAAAGATGCCAGCGAACACGCTCAGGCCATCAGCCGATACTGCGAGAGGCCGCGGCCGGTCACCGAACAGTGTGATAATGTCGAGCGCCTGTCCGCCCGGCGTATCGTCAAGCGCCGCACTGTCGAAAACCCAGACATCGGCGCGTCCGATACCCGGCGTGTTTAACGCCGGATCAACCGGGCTGTTCTGCCCTCTGTGTGCAGTGGTAATAAAAGCTCTTTCCCGGTTGCTGCCGGCAAAGACGATGTCACGCGGTTCGTCGCCTACCCACAGGGTCTGCACCACCCGGGGAGGTGTCGTGCTCGCATCGACGATGCTCACACTGTCGGATAAGTGGTTCACTACCCATACGCGACCGTCGGGATCTTCGGCAACAGCGACAGGCTCTAGGCCGACCGGTACGGACGCAACAGGGACAAGGCTACTGCCAACGGAAAAAATCTCAAGGCGATTATCCGGCGTGTTTACCACAAACAATTTTTGCCCATCCGCAGACATTGCCAGCGGTCGCACCTGTCCTGATTCGTAAACGACGAACGATTGCGGTCCGGCGACCGGTCGCGGGCCGGGCAGGGAGGTGCCAATCGTCGGTCCAGGCTCGGCCGGCGGTGGATTGCCGGAGACCGGAGGGGTGCCGGATGAGCTGCCACCACCGCATGCCGCCAGTAACCCGCATACCAGTGTACAAACGGCCAATACGGTCGTCTTGCGGCGAAACTCAGCCGTATCCTGCATCGTTTTTCCACGGTACTTCACAGACAACACCCCCATCACGCTGGACAGCTGCCACCCGATCTTGCTATTGGTGTTTTACGGCGACAGCTTTCCTGTCTGACCGGAAAGTGACAAAAGAATTCACAATAAGACAGGTCGATCAATGGTTTTAACATTATTCGGGCAGGGACTCTGCGCGGCATGGTCACGCTGACAGTCGCTTTTGCAGCTTTTCTAATCGCCGGTTTCATCAAAGGCGTAGTTGGATTCGGATTTCCGATCATCGCACTGGTGATACTGACACTGACCGTCGGTCTGCTGGACGCACTGGCGATCATCCTGATCCCGACTTTTGTTACGAACGTCTTGCAGGGACTGTCGGGCAGGCATTTGTACGAGATCGTGCGGCGGATGTGGCGATACTTTGCCGTTGCGCTCCTGTTTATCGGGATTAGCTCGAGCTACCTTACGGTGGTCAATATCAACGGGTTGACTGCGCTTCTGGGCGGCGTACTGTTCGTATTCGCGTTGTCGCGATTGTTCAACGTGAAGCTTGCGATATCCAGGAAATGGGAAGCACCCGCATCGCTTGTGCTTGGCTCATTCAATGGTGTTCTAACCGGTCTTACGGGTTCGTTTATGGTCCCGTCCGTACTCTACATGCAGGCGATCGGCTTTAAAGGTGAATTGCTGGTCCAGGCTATGGGTATATTCTTTGCTCTCTCAACATTGACCCTGGCTTTGTCGCTCGGCCGGCATGACCTCGTGACAATGGAACATGCCGGATTGTCTGCAACTGCGTTGATACCATCTATCATCGGGGTGATGGCCGGTCGTCGAGCCCGGCAGAAACTGGATGAAAAGCGCTTCCAGCAGTTGTTTCTTTCGGCGGTGCTGTTACTCGGCGCCTACATTGCCTATCGGTCGATCAAGGCATTCTGACTCGACCGCCAGCGGCTCCTGAATTGACCGGGGAATCCGGTAAACTCCGCAGGCAAAGACAAAGCGACATCAGAAACCACGGATTTCCACCCGGAGAGGACTCATGCGAAGAATTCCAATAATGCTGCTAATGCTGGCCGCAACGTCCGTGCCGGCGGCTGATGAATACCTGGTCGAGTGGGGCGAGGTCGCCGACGAATCTATCAGGTTCATGGTTGACCTGATCAAGATCGATTCCTCCAACCCTCCCGGCAACGAGACGATAGTCGCCAACTATTTGCACGATGCACTGGCAACAGAGGGAATCAGGTCCGATAGGTACGCGCTGGACCCCGATCGTGCGAATCTGGTCGCAAAGCACCGGGGAAATGGATCGAAAAGGCCGATCCTGATCATGGGGCACACGGACGTTGTTGGCGTTCAGCGGGACCAGTGGTCGGTGGATCCGTTCGCCGCGGTTCAGAAGGACGGCTATATCTATGGCCGCGGTTCTCTGGACGACAAAGACAATGTAACAGCCGGCCTGATGGTGATGCTGCTACTGAAGAGATTCGAGGTGCCGCTCGACAGGGACATCATCTTCCTTGCGGAGTCGGGAGAGGAAGGTACACCGCAGGTGGGTGTCACTTTCATGGTCGAAAACCATTGGGATGTCATCGCAGCCGAGTTCTGCCTGGCCGAGGGCGGTTACGTGCGCGAGCAGGACGACGAAGTGGAGGTGGTCGGCATACAGACAACGGAAAAAATGCCGCGCCGAGCGAACCTGGTTGCACGTGGCACCGCAGGGCATGGTTCGAGGCCCCGGGTGGACAACGCCGTTACGATTCTGGCGTCAGCAGTCGCCAGGGTCGGTGTGTGGCAAACACCGCTCAGGCTCAATGGGACGACCAGTGCCTATTTCGAACGCATGGCAACACTTGCGGAAGGCGAGGCCGCGTTCCGTTATGGCAATATCGCGGATCCTGCGCACCAGGACTCGATCCAGGACTATTTCAGAAACAATGACCCGTACCACTATTCAGTGTTGCGGACATCGGTAGTGCCGACAATCATGAAGGCAGGGTTCCGCAAGAACGTCATCCCGTCGGAGGCACGGGCGACACTGGATATTCGCATGTTGCCGGACGAAGATGTCGAAGGATTCTACGGCGAACTAGCGAAAGTAATCGGTGATCCGCGGGTCGAGATCGTACCTGAGGAAATTTATCGTCCGGGCGCGCCACCATCGGAAATTGACAACGAAATGTTCCAGACACTGGAGAAAGTGTCGAAACAAATGTATCCGGAATCCACAACCTTGCCCGTGATGTCCACTGGTGCGACGGACATGGCGCAAATTCGTGCTAAAGGAACGCAGGCTTATGGCCTGGGACCGATGCGGACGCTCGAGGAGATGAACAGCCGCTTCGGCGCGCACAGCGACGATGAAAGAATCTCCGAGGAATCTTTGCTGAAGATGGTGCAGTTCCTGTGGTACACGATCCTGGAGATCGCGGCTACGCGTTGAGAGGAATCGCGGGAAGTCGGGCGGGACCTCGGGGACTGTCCCCGAATGGGGACTGTCCCCCCTTGCATCACCTGAATATCGGCGGCAGCATTCCCTTCGAACCAGTCAGTTCCGTAAGCTTGTTCCGAATAGCATGTTTGACCGGCGGCAGGTTGTTGGCCAGTCGCAGTGCGGCCGTTCTCAACAGCTTTGCTGGCAGGCGATCGTCGGTGAACATGCCGACAATGTGGTTAGTGCCGTAATACATCGGTTTGGTGATCCGCATGTGCCGCCGATCATATCGTCGCAGCAATTCAGTTGCGGCAATATCCGTTCCTCGAGATACCGCAGCAAGAATCTCATTGGCCAGAATTTCCTGACCGCTGAGACCCAGGTTATATCCGTGCGCAGTGACCGGATGCATGCCAACGGCAGCGTCTCCGATCAACGCGAAGCGGTTGCCATAAAATCGCCTGGCGTGCACGCCGACCAACGGGTAGGCGAAGCGCTCTGTTACGAGCGTCATGTCACCGTAGCGATTGTCGAATCGGGCCTGAATATCCCGGCTGAATTCCGCATCATCCATACGCAACAGTGAGTCACTTTGATCCATCGGAGCCGTAACGACGATCGACGACAGTTTGCTGCCGAGCGGTAGTACCGCGAGTGTGCGTCCGTAGTGGAAACATTCGTACGCGATACCTTCATGCGGCAATTTGTGTTCCATGCGGCAAACTATGCACACTCGTCCGAAGTCCTGCATGGCGGCAGGGATACCCATCATGCGACGCGTTTCAGAGAAACGGCTATCCGCCGCGACTACCAGGGAGCATTGCAGTTGCTGATCGTCGTCCAGTGTCACCATGCTGCTCGAAGCACCTGCTGATATCGAGACAACCGCCTTATCTGTCAGTATCTCGACCTCTTCGAGTGGCTCGACGATGCTGTAGAGCGCCTTGCGGATCACATGGTTGGAGATAATGTAGCCGAGGGCTTCGACAGAATCATCTGTGTTGTCAAAATCGAGGGCATACGCTGACGTGCCGTCCAGGACCCGCGCAGCTTTGATGGCAGATCTATCCTGCTCCGCAAACTGATCCCAGACCCCGAGATCCCGCAAAAGACGCACGGACAAATGTGTCAAGGCTATGTCGCGGCCATCGAATGCAGGGTTTGCCAACTGGTCACGAGACTGCTTCTCGACGATGGCGATGCGTAGACCGGAGTCGGCCAGCGACCGGGCAAAACTCAAACCGGCCGGGCCGGCGCCGACAATTACTATGTCATAAGTCATAAACTGCCCACCGAACAACGAAAACCACCCAAGGGCGAAGCTTGAGCGTTTCACGGCCCCGGGGCAATACGCAGTTACCGATTTTCACCATTTGCAACGGATCGCGCGTTGCACAGACTGTTAGCGGTTGATTTCTTTCACGGCCTGTACTGTACCCTCACGCCGTTTGTCCGCTGCGCCCTCGAGTCGATCCGGGTGGACGACGATGATGTGTACGCCAGAGTTTTCGCCGGAGCGCTCCTGTACGGTGTAGCCTCTTTGTGCAAGGTCAGCAGCAATTTGCGCACCGGGTTCAACAGAATTCTCGACACGCACCGATTCACCGCGGGCAATTATGTTCGGGAAATCCGCCGCCGCCTGAGCAGAGAACCCCCAGTCGAGTACTGCAAGTATGGTTTTCGTCGTGTAAGCGATAATAGAGTTGCCGCCGGGTGAACCCGTCAGCATCAGCAACTCGCCATTTTCGTCGAATATGATTGT
>Ga0255058_10001559_pt1 | contig 12892 bp, 9 predicted proteins | sample Cases_109_9_MG_FD_188637 | JGI IMG/M metagenome (GOLD analysis project Ga0255058, IMG submission 188637) | Seawater microbial communities from Amundsen Gulf, Northwest Territories, Canada - Cases_109_9 | ecosystem: Environmental > Aquatic > Marine > Gulf | place: Canada: Northwest Territories... | reverse complement strand
ACCCTTTAAGACTTTCCGTACTTAGCCGACGTAGCTCAGTTGGTAGAGCATCTCACTCGTAATGAGAGGGTCAGCTGTTCAAAGCGGCTCGTCAGCTCTAAAATTCCCACATGTTTTAACAATACTTTGACATGAATTCTCTTGTAATATCCCCAAGTCTATCATCAAGATTTTCGTATACTTTATTTTCTACATCATCAGGAACGCCACCATAGAATGCTTGTGCAATACCACCAGTAATGCAGGCGAGAGTATCGCTGTCGCCTCCCAAAGATATAGCGTTTCTAATAGCGTCTTCGTAATCATTTGAATCTATAAATGCCCTTATAGCTTGAGGAACGGTACCCTGAGAAGAAACATCAAACTCATATGAAGGGCGAATATCATCAATGTGTTTACTCAAGTCATACTTAAATTTCGATACTATAAATTCACTGATTTCTTCTTTTGAGCTTCCTGATCGAGCAAGAAATATGGCTGCGGCAGTCGCTTCTCCTCCCTTTACACCTTCTGGATGATTATGGGTAACTTCGGTAAACTCTTTTGCCTTATGTAATGTCATTTCCAGATCGTCGTACGCATATCCAGCCGGGCTGATTCGCATTGCCGCGCCATTTCCCCAACTGTTATACGGCTCAGAATTTTCACTGCTCGCCCAAGCCAGAAAATTACCGCCATAACCTCCTGTTGGATACAATTTGTAGAATTTTTTCAGATTTTCCGTGTATGATTTCCCGGTTAGAATTGAGTCAGCAAGTGCTACCGTTAATATTGAGTCGTCGGTAAAATAGCAGTCATCAACAAATAAGATAAACTCTTTCGTTTTGATGCTGTCCCATTCATATATCGAGCCGATTATGTCACCTGCAATTGCTCCGATCATTCAACCTCTTTTCCAATTTATGGAGTTCGCTGATGCTAAGTGAAACATAAATTATCTAATAACAAAAACGCCCCTAGTAAGGGGCGTTTCTTTTCATCTTCTAATACATCTGACCACTATGATAACTTCTTCGACCCGCTCTTATGATAGGTCCGGGATCATTATATTCTTCGAATCTAAAGAAAGCGCTGTGGACGATCGTCTCTTTATGTTCCAAAGCCGAGCCGACGATTCCATCGCCCTTTAGCCTAATCGATTTTCCTAGGCTGACAGACTCATATTCACTCTCAGTTGCCTTTTTTGCTTCATCTATAAAAAGTTCTACCGCATTATGGCCAAGACTATCTTCCGTCTTCTTTTCCTTAGTAAGCAAAGCTTCCATTGCGTAGCTCTTAATCAGTTTCTTGTGGACCGTTTTATATGCCTCCGGTTTCGATAGGGTATCAACTCCCATGACTTTGGAATCGATGATGACAGCAAGACCGATCTGATCATCAAATGCATCAAAAGCCTCTAGGTAATTATTTATATCTTTTTCTCGCTCCTTAAAGATATCCGACATAGCACCAGTCTCAGAGTGCACATCCGCTTCCGCCGCTACCATACTAATATTTTCCCAGGTCTCACTCTGATTGCTTCCATATCTCATATGCGATCTTATACTTTCATTAGACCTCTTAAGTGATCTTGCAACAGCCGCGCTCTGAGCTGACCTTATATTTGGGCTCATCACATTTCCGGAGTCAGCAAAAACAGCAGATTCATAGGCCCATCTGCCCTGTTCCGTGCAACTAACCGGAATAATCTCTTCTGAGTTTGCGGCAATTAAAAGTGTCGTATTTAAAACCCTGTTTTGCTTGGCGCCTCTTAATTCTTCACCATCGATAATCAAAACGTCTGCTTCGCCTTTATTCATTACTTTTAGCTCGCCGACACTTCCGTCTTTGGAGATCTCGCCGACTTCAAGAACGCCTTTTTCTAACGCTTCCTTTAATACGATGTAATCCGGTCCACCACCTTCCTTGGAAAATAGCGGCACCATGCTCATGTTTTCATGAGTTTTGATATCGCCGAAAGTAAGCCCTTCCAGATGATTTTGAAGATGACTCATCACTACCAACTCCTTTGATTCATTAGGATTTAGCGGGTGATTTTCGTAAGTGCGGAACTACTCGAGAAAAAAAATAAATCACTCTCTACTTCAATTATAGCATACAGGCACTGATAACTTAAGAGGTTTTTGATTCATTCAAGCTGACTTAATAATAAAAATTTGACGACCTAATTGATGATAGTTAACATTATCCCCCAAATGAAAGAGTAAAAAACGGGAGATATAATTATGCGGCCTTCAGTATGTATAGATTTCGATGGAACAATTGTAGACCACTGTTTTCCAGAAATTGGGCCCATGAAAGACGGTGTAAGAGAAGCACTGAACAAGTTACATGAAACTCATGACATTATTATTTGTAGCTCCCGAAATAGATTTGGCGAAAATTATGTCAACGAAATGGAAGATTTCTTAATTGAAAACGATCTACCTTACGACGAAATTGATAGAGGTTATGGTAAACCACATGCCGATGCTTATATAGATGACAGGGGAATACGCTTTACTAATTGGAAAGAAGTATTAGAACAATTTAGTGATTTTATAGAATTCGGTCCATCCTAGGTATCAAGATTCATAACCCTTGCTAATAACCACAAGCCAATCCAATCAACTAAGATCCACTTGATATACGCTTCCCAGAACAGGCAAATGTATCAGCGTTGCCAGCACTGGCAAATCGGTCGCTTTTTCAATGGCTTCTTTATACGATGCAAGTTGCGGCGCGTACTGCTTTGCATGTTCTGCCGCTTCGGCACCCGGATAGCTTTTATGATCGATCACAACAAATCCATCTGGAAGTTCGAGCAGCAAATCAACCCAGCCATGCATAAGTCGGTGGTCATCATTAAATAAGGTTACGGGCCATTCACGCAGAATTCTTGCGTTGGGGTACTCGTTTTCTACAAACGCCTGCAGACGATCGCCGGCCGAAGCAATATCATCCGGACTCATGGCCCGCTCAACACCCCACCGCCGTAGTAATCCGGTAGCTATTTCAATTTGTTGTTCAGCGGACATCTTCGGATAGTCAATTCCAAAAAAGCCGTGAATTGCTTGGCCAAGTAATGCCATGTCCGGCTGTCCCTTAATATCTAATTTATGACCGAGATCGGCTATTTGTTCTGCGGTCGCCTCTGGAAACCTTTCTACTAATGTAATATCGCTGGCTACCAATCGGGCGGGTAGATACTGATATTCACTATCAATCGGCGGAGACAAATATTCGCTTGGCTCATCAGATCTATTCAACATTCCTGATGTGTCCGCTGAAAACTCGCGAACCTTTATCGAAATAGATGCATCACCGATCTCCAGCATCTTAGCTCCGGACTCCAGCGGCCAGTTCAGCACAGGATTACTTTCCTTATCAGTAAGGTCATTCAGCCAAGCTGTCTTGTGAGTTACCGAGGTTTTCGTTTCATGTTTTCTAATGGCAAAAACCATACCGTCACGAGCACGCGTTATCCCCACATACAGCAACCGACGAGATTCTCTCTTTGCTTGGTCACATGCTTCGATATGCTCAACTCTTGTCATCAATTTATCGTCAAGCAATGGAAACGTTTTTTGAGCCCCAAATGGCCAAGGCCAATATCGGATGGTCCGGTTGGCCAAGGGCTCGGTCGGGTCGAACTCTTTTGCCGGCACAATATTTATCCCGAAAGCGCCCTCAGTAAAAACTGAGTTGAGACCTGCTAAGACGACCACCGGCCACTCCAGTCCCTTTGCCCCATGATAGGTCTGTACTTGCACCGTTTGATCGCCGGAGCCATGGGCCTGGCCCGGGTCGGCCTCATGAAGATATGCCTCAAAACCGGCGACGGTGGCAGCGCTTCTACGCGCCCGGCATTGATCGATGTACTCTTGGCATGCGCCACGCAATGCATCTATATTTCTCATCCTAAGTGCGGTATTCGTCCATGACTTTGCTGTAGCCGGAAGGTCAACCTTAGCGATTGCCGTCTCCAAGGCTTCCATCGGTGTCCAATGGTTCAGTTCGTCTCGCGCCTCTTCCAGCGCCGCGATCAGCGGTTCTTGCTTCCACTTGGCTATTGCATCCACCGAATCCGCAATTAGAGGACTCAGCCACTTGCTTTGTCCATCATATATATTTGAAAGATGGACAATCTCCGCTAAGGCCACGGTGTCACGACCGTCATTCATATAACGAAGCGCAGCCATTGCCAGACGGCACTCCCTCGTATCTTTAAGTGATCCCTGCTCGGCTGATGCCTTGATGCCAATCGCTTCCAAACTCTTTGCCACCGCCTCACATTCTGAATGTTTTCGACAGAGTACGGCGATATCTTCTGGTTTGATATCGGTGCGTTCCTCCAGCATATCCTTAACACCGATTGCGATTGCAATAGCATCATCACTATTATTCTTTGTACAAAGATTCCACGACTCTAGCCAACCGCTCTTCGCCTTCTCTTCACGTTCTTTTGGAATTTTAAGGACAACCTTGTCGGGATCTGTCTCAAAAAAGACTTCAGAAAATACCGCATTACTAAAATCAACCAGGGCTTTCTGAGAACGCCATGAATCACCTAGCGTCTGTGTAGTTTCCAGTTGCTTTGTTACTTCTTCCATCAATTTAGGATCAGTACCTCTAAATTTATATATTGACTGCTTGGGGTCGCCGACCCACACTGAACGGCCGGCTAACTCGTTTAACTTTAAAAACAATGCCAACTGGATGGGGCTGGTGTCTTGAAATTCATCGACCATGATTTGTTGAAGACGATCTTTTAAAGAAGCCCGAAAGGCGGCATTGCTACTTGCCAAGCCCAATACTTTTGTCTCTTGATCGACAAAATCCATGAGACCCTTCTCACGCTTATAATCATCATAAAGTTGTATAGCATCGCCGGCACAGTCAAAAACGCCGATAATCATTTCATGTACGTCTTCTTGAAATCTTGGATTAATCATGATATCGCGGGCGATTTCGATGACCTCATCAAGCATGTCTTCGCCATCTTTGTTTGTTTTCAGTTTGACAAGACGAGGCCAATCGGCCCAGGTGAATACATTACGGTTATATTCTCGATCGAAATTCTTTAAAGCATCTAAAGCTTTTTTTGTGTCACCTTTTGGCTCAGCAATTCCTTTGATCTTTTCGATTGCGGTTTTCACCGCTTTGGCTAATTGATCGGCACTATCACCATGGAGCGGCCGGCCAAATAAATCACTTAGCGAATCCCAAGACTTTCGGGCGCAATCGGCCAGATTATCGGGGCCCAGTTGATTTGCCCTTGCAAGCTCGACGATCTTACGCACGTCACCTCGCCAGTCGGGAAGCTCTCCATAACCCGACCCGCCTCCGGCACGACTGAGTCTCTTAGCCGCAGGATCAAGACCAGCCGCACGAGAGTTGATAGCCTCTTCAATAGCAATTCTAAAAAGTCGTTCACCATCTTCTTCCGGGAGAACATCAAGAGCCGGCGAGAGGCCAGCATCAAGCGCGTATTCAGAGAGTAGGCGAGCACAAATACTATTAACCGTTCCCACAAATCCATCGAATATCCTCCCCGCCTCAGCATTTTTACCATGCTTTATAAGCTCTACCCTTATTCGCTCGCGAAGTTCCGCGGCGGCTTTTTTTGTAAAAGTTGTCGCCATTAACCCTCTAGGCATGACACCTTCTAGAATACGCTCAACCACCAAAGAGGTCAGTTTATAAGTCTTACCAGACCCGGCACCGGCGTTGATGAGTTCGATATTTTTCATCAAGCATCGACCGCCAATCCGCAAAGCGCCGAAAAATCGCAAAATTTACATGGGGGTCGCTGATAAAGAAGCCCCTGATCATCATTGTCACTCTTCACCATAGAGCTCGCTTTCTTACCAGTTATATTAAGTTCCATACTCAGTAATTGCTCAGTGACCCCGCTAGCCTCAAGTACGCCGCTATTTATGGCTTGCACTCGGCTGTTCCAATGGTTTACGCCCAATTTCCAAACTTGCTCCAATAGACGCTTTGGAACTAACGCGTCAACACCGAGCAACCTGCTGTCGCTTAGTAATTTTCCCTGTGCCAACATGAAATATCCGCTATCCGTCCAGCGCGCGCCCTCCGCCGGTCGTGTTATCCAGGCATACGAGGCCAGTTGTAGAGCGCTACCTTCCTCAATCTGATCTTTATGGTAATTAGCGGATGATGACCATTTTAGATCCAGCACAAAAAGATGGCCTTCTTTATCTCTAAGTAATAAATCCGCAAAACCAATAAATGGAATCCCTTCGAAATCGCCCTCAATTTTTGCCTCAGATTTCTCGACACTCAGGTCCAGCCTCTCTATTGTCATAACTAATTGCTCCACAGCGTCGCCGATCGCAAGCCTATATCGATCGTTATCTAGTTTATTGCCTTCGAGTAGTAGTTCCGATGCCATAAAACCAACCATCGAATCATACAGCTGCAGAGCCTTAGCCTTTGCGTCTTTTGGCGTCCACCTGTTATCCGGATCAGAATAAAGCTCTTGAACTATGCGATGACAAAAGGTGCCGATCATCGTGTTTCCTGTTGGTAAAGAAAGGGTGTCTGAAACTCTAAGTTTTGCTTGGTACTGGAGTATCCAACTCATTGGACAACCGATCATAGTATTCATCTGCGTATACGATAGAGACTTAGGCTTTAAAAACATCTCTCTTGAGATAGCGAATGTATCCGTATGCGGCCTAGGTGGCACCTTTAATACTTTTGGCGGATCACAAGAACGACCAGCTAATTGCCAGTGGTCACCGTCGTACAGATTTTTAGATTTTCTTGCAATAAATGACAGGATGTCTTCATCGGTTGCTTCTGGATGTATAACAGCTACCGCACTTGATATCTCATCCCAAAATGGATGCTCATAAGCCGGCTCCCCGTTTATATGACCGGGATTGAACATGAGGAATCGCTCCTCTGCTTGGAGAAAACCTCGCCTCCACGCCTCTGCTTCGCGGGCCCGATAGGTCTTAGACTCCTCTATTATCGTGTTGCTTCGCTTAAGATTCGCTCGCTCTGACTCGCTCCAGTAAACAGGCATATGAAGTAATGGCTCAGTAAAACCCCACCAGATCACCGTTTTTATCGGCTTCGTTATTTGCCCCGGATGTTCATAGACTTTCCAGGGCGCCGCCTGCTGGAATCTATCCGGAGTAACACTGCCTACACCAATAACCGTATCAAGTATTCGCTCGACCTCTACCCGTGGAATTTTTCCCCTTCCTTTAACTATCTCTTGCATCTCGCGAGCATGGCCGACCACTTCTTTTAGCATCGGATCTTTGCCAATCCGCCACGCCAACCATTCGATCACCCACTGACAGCGCCGTATCAACGCACTGTCGGGAATGCCGGTATCCGGCAAATATCTGTCAGTTACCAAAAAATTATTAATATTGGCCACCAATTGGTGAGCCTTTTTTTCACCGTCTTTTTTTCCTTTTTCTTCCGCCCTTTTTTTGAACTCTATCTCTATGTCAACTAGAGCTGTCTTCCATGCCGGTCCGCCAACCCCGGGCTCCTTTCGTAAAGCTCTGAATAGATGATAGGAAGCATAGTTGGGTATTGGCGCCAGTGGCAGTGAAAGCAACTCAACCACCCGGCCTATATCTACCGGTTTCCAAGCATTAGCAAGCACGAGTGGCAGTACCTGAAGGGCAGCGCGCCAGCGAGAGGATTTGGAGCCGCCAATCTCCGGTAACCCGTGGCGCCGCAGCGCCTGATCCAATATGTAAGTATCAGTGCCATATATTATCGCCACTTCCTGATTATCATCTCTTTCGGCCACCAACCATCGAGCCATATTCTCGGCCGCTTCCCATTCATCTGCCGCCTTGACCATTATCAAAGACTCGTCTTTATCAGATAACTCCTCCGTTGGTGATTCGCCGCTAAGGTACGCCTGAGCTGCAGCAAGATTAGACGTTCGTTTTGGTTGCAAAGTATTAGAAGAAAGTTCAACGCTAACCCCTATATGCTTCAACTGATTAAAAATCTGTTGCCATACCGGCGGTAGAAGTTTTTTATCATCCTGTAATCTAACGTCGGAAATCTTAGAAGAGTCGCTCTCTTCCAACTGTTTCAGTACGGCGCGTAAGCGGTCTCCTCGCCCAGGTGACAGAGGTAGATTAATTCGTTCCAACTCTGCCAGCGCCTGAATCCGCGGTGAATCAGATGCGCTAGACTGCCCTTCCCAACCGGCAACAATGAGTTCATCGCGCCAAGCCAGCATCTGCCTGGCAGTCGACCATGGGTCGGCTATTAGTGATTTATGAAACCACGCCTTTTCTTTGTCACTTGCTACCAGGCGTTGCAGATAACCGTTGATCCGGTAGGCAGGGTGAATAGTTGGCCCGGTAAGTCCAAACTGCGTTTCTAGTAGGCTCAACATACCGGATGGTCCAAGCTGAAGCTCACCTATAGATGCGTCTTTCTCACTCCAAGACGTGCCATCTAAATACATTCCAAATGTTATTTTCATCTTAATATCATTCTATATTATTATTTAATGACTTTATCAATTAAACATTTCTTTTAATATTGATCAGTTTTGTAATAATGAAGCAGATTTGGACATTTCATAGTTATAAAAATTTGACATGAGTACGCAGGTTTCTATATTCTTTTTTAAACATTAATCAAGCGGTCTTTTTTCTGCGTGATTATAATTTTTTGCTTTTATTGGCAACTAAGGCTTAAGAGGGAGATACAGATTTGAAGATCGGAGTTCCAAAAGAGATATATGCCGGCGAGACGCGGGTTGCTCTGGTACCCACATCCATATCTAAGTTAAAGGAAAAAGGCCACGAAGTCATCGTCCAGACCGGTGCCGGTGCTGATTCAGTAATAAAAGACGAGCAGTATGAAAAAGCGGGCGCGTCAATAGTCGGTAGTGCGACTGATGTTTTTGAGAGAGCCGATGTTATTTTCAAGGTCCAGCCTCCGGACGTAAATCCTGAGACCGGCTCGCATGAAGTGGAAATGATACAAAAAGACGGCATTTATATTGGTTACATGGCTCCGTTTAAAGATCCAGACAACGTGTCCAAGCTTGCCAAACGTGGAGTAACTACTTTTGCAATGGAGTTTATTCCACGCACAACACTTGCGCAAAGTATGGACTCATTAAGTTCGATGGCGACATTGGCTGGCTACAAAGCGGTGATGATGGCCGCCGATAACTTGAAGCGCATCTTTCCAATGATGACTACGGCGGCAGGTTCGATCGCTCCCGCAACAGTTGTCGTTCTCGGGGCTGGGGTGGCAGGTCTGCAAGCCATCGCCACGGCTAAGCGCCTGGGCGCCAAAGTCGAGGCATTCGATCCCCGGGCGGAAGTAAAGGAGCAGATCGAGAGTGTTGGTGGAAAATTCATCCCTATGGAGATCGTCGAGGAGGTTCAGACAGCCGGAGGCTATGCGAAAGAGCAGAGCGAGGATTTCCTAAGACGAGAACAGGAGGCTATCGCTGGAAGATTATCTAGAGCCGACGTGGTCATCACCACTGCCCAGATCTTCGGCAAGGCGGCGCCAGTACTTATTACTGAGGAAATGGTGAAAATGATGCCACAGGGTGCCATTATTGTAGATCTGGCTGCTGAGGGCGGCGGCAACTGTGAGTTGACGGTCGCCGATGAGGTCGTCACTAGACATGACGTATCCATTTACGGTGAGACCAATCTACCGGCAAAACTTCCAACGAACGCCAGCCAGATGTACTCCAAAAATATTACGACCCTCTTTCTTCACTTATATTCAGACCCTGAGGGGACCTTAAATTTTGAGGATGAGATAACTAACGGTGCTTGCGTGGCCGCAAACGGCGAGATCAGAAATGAACTGATTAAGGGATTAGTCAAATAATGATGGTCAGCGGAAAATGAAAATTTGGATTTTGACCGAAAACACGAGATAAAGGAGGAGGATAAATGGAACATCAAGCGTTATCGATAAATGAAATACTCTCGAACGTTTATGTTTTCGTATTGGCCACATTCGTCGGGCTTGAAGTAATCCGGCGAGTATCGCCTCTTCTCCATACTCCTCTCATGTCACTTACTAACGCTATATCGGCTATTTCGATCGTAGGCTCGATCTTGATCGCCGGTAGAGGTGAGACTCAGTCGAGTCTCATCCTCGGTACCGTCGCCGTCGGCGCTTCTATGGTCAACATCGTCGGTGGATATCTGATCACTTACCGTATGGTGAAGATGTTCAGGAAAAAGGAAGACCGCAAATAATGGCCGAATATTATATTGATATTATTTATGTCTTTTCAGCCGTATCTTTTATCCTGTCGTTAAAATGGCTAAGCTCGGTGGCAACTGCCCGCCGAGGCGTGATCGCAGGCATTCTTGGAATGTCGCTAGCCGTTGGCGGTACACTACTCAGCCCCAGTATTGAACAATACTATCTTATTGCCATAGCCTTCGTCATCGGGTCATCTATCGGTATTCCGATGGCTCTGATGCCGATGACAGCCGTACCACAGCGAACGGCATTGTCTCATGCTTTTGGTGCGATGGCTGCAGCTCTTGTCGGCACCGCCGAATATTATCTTCGTAATACTTCTATAGACACATTCACGATGAGTGCGCTCTCAATCGAAGTTCTTCTTGGATCACTTACCTTCACCGCCAGTCTTTTGGCCGCCGGAAAGCTCCAAGAAATACTACCGACCCGTCCTATCACTTTTAGGTTTCAAAACGTATTCAATCTGGCTTTCTTAGGCGTGGCAGTACTTGCCGGCCTTTATGTGGTGATCAATCCCGAGGCTACTTATATGTTCCCGGTCATAATCATCGCTGCTTTGATCTTCGGCGTGCTACTGATCCTCCCTATTGGCGGCGCCGATATGCCGACAGTCATCTCCCTACTCAATTCTTATGCAGGGTTGGCCGCCGCGATGATGGGTTTTGTCCTCAATAATAAGCTGTTGATCATAGCCGGCGCTTTGGACGGTTCATCTGGACTTATTCTTTCTATTACAATGAGCAAGGCCATGAACAGGTCTTTCACTAATGTACTTTTTGGCGCCTTCGGCCAAGTACAGGCGACCGCAGATAATGCGGAACAAAAAACATATCGAAGCGCTTCTGCCGAAGAAGCCGCAGAGCTGATGCGTACCGCCAGTTCCATTATGATCATACCCGGCTATGGCATGGCTGTGGCCCATGCTCAACACAAAGTGCGCGAACTCTTCGATGTTCTTACCAGCCAAGGCGTGGATGTAAAGTTTGCCATTCATCCGGTTGCCGGTCGAATGCCCGGACATATGAATGTACTTTTGGCAGAGGCCGATATTCCCTATGACAACTTAGTTGAGATGGATGAGGCGAATCCGGAATTCCCCCAAACGGATATAGCCTTGGTTATCGGCGCCAACGATGTGACCAATCCGGCCGCACGCAATGACAAAAGCAGTCCCATCTACGGTATGCCGATTCTCGATGTCGATAAGGCTCGTTTGGTGATGGTAAACAAGCGAAGCATGAGTCCCGGGTTCGCCGGTATCGACAACGAGCTTTATTACAATGACGAAACACTCATGTTGTTCGGGGACTCCAAGTCTTTCATCGCCGACATCGTGAATGAATTATCCGACTGATAGGAACTTTACCTTTATATGTATTATCTCTACATCCTTAGATGCGCTGATGAAACATTTTATACCGGCATAACTACTCAGCTTAAACGAAGGGTGGAAGAGCATAATAGCTCGAAGCTTGGTGCTAAATATACTCGCGGTCGAAGACCCGTTGAGCTTATCTATTCAAAAGAATTTAATGATCGGGCTTCTGCTTCCAAAGAAGAGTTAAGGATCAAAAAACTCTCAAAAGAACAAAAAATAAGACTAATTCAAAGCAAGGATATATAGAAATAACTTCAAAACGATCTCTTTTTATGAATGCTAAGAAGGTACTTTTGTAAGCTTCAGGGCGCTTTCCTTAATGTAATCCCTGACTGGTTCGCCATTCGGGCCTTTTTCGATATTTCCTTCACCGTCGAAGATTATGAAATTCGAGTGGTGCGTATCTAGATCTTTATCTAGAACTGGTTCAGCCCAATCACCGGAGTTTAAGTATAAGGCTCGATTTCCACTATATACCAGCCATTCCTCTTTAGTTGAGGGAACGTGCGTATGACCAAATATAATTGCTGCTAACTCCTTTTTTTGATCTTTAACATTGTGAAACTGTTGAAATAGGTCTTGGGCACTGTTTTTCCAATGTTCAGGAGTGGTTTTTTTGGCTAGCAATTTACCAATATATTTCCAAATGGCACTCTTGAAATTGGGAGATATATTATTCCCTTTAATGCCAAGCTCCTGTTTTTGATTACCCTCTCCGTCTCTTCTTTGTCCCGCTCTGATTACCTTGGTGCTCGCGGCTCCCGGATCAATAGATAGCTTGGGGGGCCGACCAAAAAACATGCGGATAAAATTAACAATATTGATAAAAAACCGAGAGAAGATGTTCGAACCTGGAGTTATTGATTTAGCGACATTTAATATATAAAGGCTTAGAGCCGGATCGAAATAGTGGCCGTGTTCGAAGTAGATATATTTGTCACCCTCTTTTGTCTCAAGCTTGACATAGGTATGTAGATTATAAGGATAAATGATATGAAAATTTTCAAGACCTTGAATCGATGGAATACCTTTTATTCTAAGACCCCAGATACCTAGATCGTGGTTACCGATAAAGTAGTAAACATTTTTCCCCTTGGCAAATTTATATAGCTTATTAATAAATTCTCCGAAACGAGGTATGACTGTATCGCCCATAGGTGGGGCATCGAAAAGGTCGCCGTTGATAACAAATGTCTTTGTTTCCGGTCCAATCTCCTCAAGAAATTTATAGAAATGGCCAAATTTTTCTTCTTTCCAGGTGTCAACATG
>Ga0255058_10001558_pt1 | contig 12892 bp, 10 predicted proteins | sample Cases_109_9_MG_FD_188637 | JGI IMG/M metagenome (GOLD analysis project Ga0255058, IMG submission 188637) | Seawater microbial communities from Amundsen Gulf, Northwest Territories, Canada - Cases_109_9 | ecosystem: Environmental > Aquatic > Marine > Gulf | place: Canada: Northwest Territories... | reverse complement strand
GACAGCTTCTTGCGAGAGCAAGGCGCAGATGCGCTGAGGGCACGCGTGACCAACGCGCCGACGATCATCGAGTATTTGATCGACGACGCGTCCGGGCGCGCCGAGCCAGACCCGCACTCCAAGGCAGGAGCGATCGCCAAACTTGGTCCGATTCTTGCCTGCGTGGAGAGCCCGATCGAGCGCGGTTTGTACGTCGAACGCGTCGCGCGGAAGTTCGGGATCACCGATCTGGCACTGGTGCGTCGTGAGCTACGTCGAGGTTTGGGTCGCGGCAACGAGCGCAGTCGCACACCTCGTGACGCGGTGCAGCAGCGGATTGCACCTGGAGTGTCGGAGTTACAGTCGAAGTTAATCTCGGTGGTGATCGATCAACCGGCGCTCATCCAGGACGAGGAAGCACAGAAGTTACCGAGCCTTTTGACGAACAAAGATCTTCGCGCCATCTTTGATTCTATCTTGCGGATGGTGGACAGCCAGGGATCGCTCGAAGTCACGGCGCTACTCGAAGAGCTTGAGGATAATCAGCTCCGGCCGTGGTTAGAGGAACAGCTCGCTGTGCAGCGGCACAGCCTGGCAGAAGCGCGTCAAATTTTTTGCGATGGCCTGCCCCTCCTGGAACAACAAAATATAGAACGTGAGCTACCCCATTTACAGCAGCGCATCGTCGAAGCGCGTCGCGTGGGCGACGATGCACTTGCTGCAGGGTTGACTCGAGAGTTCGTGGAGCTTTCCCGGAGCGCTCACAAACTCAAACAAGCAAACGTGAAGCAGAGGTGAAAATGGCGAGCAAGAGCTCAGCACGCGACAAAGCGTCGAACGAATCCAAGTTCAACTCTGAACCGGCCTCCCGTATGATCCCGAAGCTAAAGGGTCGCGAACGCAAAGAGGTGCAGTTGCTTCTCGAGCGCGGCCGAGCGCAGGGGCACCTCACCTACGATGAGCTCAACGAAGCGTTACCACCTGACATGGTGACTTCGGACCAGATCGACGATTTGATGGTGTGGCTCAGGAGCGAAGACATCAACGTAGTCGATGGCGCGCCCGAAGGACAGAGTCGCACCAGTGAGACACCCGTTGCTGCTACCCGCAGTGCTACGCGTCGCCCCTCCACGATTCCCCCTCCCGTCGACGACAGCTATACGCAGAAGTCGAACGACCCCGTTCGGATGTACCTCCGGAAGATGGGCTCGGTCTCACTCCTGACGCGCGAGGGCGAAGTTGAGATCGCAAAGCGCATCGAAGACGGCGAGTACAAGATTTTCGAGGTGATTCTCAACTCCCGCGTCGGCGTCTCGGAGATCCTCGAGATCGGCGAGACCCTTCGAAAGGGCAAGCTTCGGGTCAAAGACGTGGTTCGCGACCTCGACAAAGAAGAGGAAGTGGACTTCGAGGCGGCCAAAGTACGCGCCCTCAAGGTATTCGATAAGGTCAAGCGCATCGAGTCGTCTATGACTAAGGTGCAGAGCGAGCTCGACAGCAAGCGTCGTGTCTCCGACCGGAGCAAGAAGCAATACGTCGCCCAGATCGACAAGCATCTCGACGAGCGGGTGGCGTTGCTTCGTGAGCTGAACCTCACCAAGAAGCAGATTGACCGCGTCGTTGGTCGCATCAAGAGCTACATCCGTCGAGTCGAGCGCGCCAAGCGTGAGATGAACGAAGCCGAACAGCGTGTCGGTGGCCTCAAGTTCAAAGACATGAAGCGGGTCATCCGCGACATGCAAGAGAGCAAGGCGATCGAGAAGCGGGTCCACCGTAGGTACGGCTCCGAGGAGCAAATCCTCCTTTCCGAAGAAAACATTCGCGACGCGCAAAACGCGATTGTTGAGGTCGAAGAGGACATGGGCCAGGGGGTCGGGCACCTGCAAGAGACCTACGGCGAGCTCGCCGTAGGCGAACGTCAGACCGAACGCGCCAAGGCGGAGCTAGTCGAAGCCAACCTTCGTCTCGTGGTTTCGATCGCCAAGAAGTACACCAACCGAGGCCTGCAGTTCCTCGACCTCATTCAAGAGGGCAACATCGGTTTGATGAAGGCGGTCGACAAGTTCGAGTACCGCCGTGGTTACAAGTTCTCGACCTACGCGACGTGGTGGATCCGCCAGGCCATCACCCGCGCGATCGCCGATCAGGCCCGGACGATCCGAATTCCGGTCCACATGATCGAGACGATCAACAAGCTCATCCGGACCTCCCGCTACTTGGTGCAGGAGCTCGGCCGCGAGCCGGACCCCGAAGAGATCGCCGAGCGCATGGAGATGCCGCTCGAGAAGGTGCGCAAGGTCCTCAAAATCGCCAAAGAGCCGATCAGCCTCGAGACCCCGATCGGCGAAGAGGAGGACAGCCACCTCGGCGACTTCATCGAAGACAAGAACGCCGTCTCTCCGGTCGAGGCCGTCATCGGCGGGAACCTCGAAGATCAGACTCGCCGCGTCCTCAAGACCCTCACCCCCCGAGAAGAAAAAGTCCTCCGCATGCGCTTCGGCATAGGCGAAAAGAGCGACCACACCCTCGAGGAAGTCGGCCAAGACTTCGAGGTCACCCGAGAACGCATCCGCCAAATCGAGGCCAAAGCCCTTCGAAAACTCCGCCACCCCAGCCGCTCAAAGCAGCTGAGGTCGTTCATGGATAACTAGACATCGAATCGACCGGGCGTGGCGCGGCACGATTTGATGGCCTCCTTCCGAGGGGTGCAACGGTCTTGCAGCCGTCGGAAGGAACGCCGACCAGATCCGAGACGGTAGGCCCACCTGGACTCGAACCAGGAACAACCCGGTTATGAGCCGGGGGCTCTAACCAATTGAGCTATGGGCCCTCGGGAGCGGTTCTAGCGTGATTCAGAAGTGAACGCGAATGATCAACCGGAGGCGCCAACATTGGCACTGGCGCTGACGCTCCTTGCGCTTGCGTCGTAGCGATAGGCACGCTACAGCCCCGCCAGCTTGCGGGATAGACGGGAGGCGGTCCTTGCGGGAAGAGCTCGTAGCCCTGGCCAAACTTGCAGAAATGGACGACTCGGCTCGAGAGATCGAGAGCGAGCTGAGACGAATCCCCGAGCAGCTCGAAGAGCTCCGCGCTGGAATGCAGACGCTGGAGAGCATGCTCGCCCAGGAGCGCGAGCAACTCAATGCCGCGAACCAACTCAAGGCCGAACAGAGCAGCGAATTAAAGGACCGCGCCGAGGGCCTTCAACGCGCGCGCAAGAAGGCCGCGCAGGCAACCAGCATTCGAGAAGCGGATGCGGGAGAGCGCGAAGTCGAAGCTAACCGCCGCGCCATCAAGGAGCGCGAGGAGGAGCTCGCGCGAATCGCTCAGGCGATTGAAGCGAAAGAGGCATCGCTTGTAGAGCGAGAGAAGGACTTCGAAGAAGCCAAGGGCGTGCTACAGTCTCAGGAGGAGTCCTCGAAGACACGCATCGGCGAGCTCGAAGGACAGCGTGGCCTGTTGCTGAACGGACGCGACGACTTGGTTGCGAACCTTCCGAAGACGATCGTCAAGCGATACGAGCGTCTCCGCACCGGCCTTCCTAACGCGGTTATCATCATCAACAGCGGCACCTGCACCGCCTGTCGCATGGCGCTTCCCCCGCAGCTCAACATCGAGCTTCAGCGCGCCGACGAGCTCCACCAGTGCCCCCACTGCCGCCGGATCATCATTCACAAGAGCATCATCGAAAGCTGACCGCCATGGACAAGGCCATCCTCACCTGCGCGGTCAACGGGGTCCTCACCAACCCGAAGCAGCACCCTGTCCCCGTCACGCCCGAAGAAATGGCGGCCTCCGCCAGGGATGCGTACAACGCCGGGGCCTCGATCTTTCACATTCACTTCCGCCGCCAGGAGCCCAACATGGGGCACCTCCCTTCCTGGGATCCCGAGGTTGCGTTGGCGGCGAGCGACGCGATTCGCGAAGCGTGTCCCGGCGCGATCATCAATCAGACCACAGGCGTGGTGGACAATGACGTTTCCGGTCCGGTCGCCTGCCTTCTGCGGATCAAGCCGGAGATCGCAGCCTGCAACGCGGGAAGCCTGAACTACCTGAAGCTCAAGAAGGACGGTAGCTGGGCCTGGCCGCCGATGCTGTTTCCGAACACCGTCGAGAAGGTGCAAAAGATGATCGACGCGATGGACGAGGTCGGCGCAATTCCAGAGATGGAGTGCTTCGACGTCGGCATCGCGCGCTCGGTCGATCTCTACGTACGCAGCGGTATGACCGACGATCCTCATTACAACTTCGTGATGGGGGTCGCATCGGGCATGCCCGTGGACACCGATCTCCTCGAGCTGCTCCTCCGTTACAAACGCGAGGGTGCCCACTGGCAAACGACCTTGATCGGCCGCGAAGAGATCTGGCCGGTGCATCAAAAAGCAGCCGACCTCGGAGGCATGCTTCGCACGGGCGTCGAGGACACCTTCTACCTGCCCAACGGCGACAAGACGACCGGCAACGGCCAGTTGATCGAAGCCCTTGCAAAGTGCGCCGAAAACGCCGGCCGCTCAGTGGCATCCCCCGCGGAAGCCCGCGAGATGCTGGGGCTCAGCTAGCGTCAGCGAGTACGAGTACGACTACGATTTCGTGATCGTGCTCGATAGTGCCAGTGCCAGTGTCAGACGATGCTTAGCCAGCGTTCGTCGGGGACTTTTACGCCCTTGACCACGTCGAAGTACGCGCTTTGGAGCTTTTCGGTGATGGGGCCGCGGGTGCCGGTGCCGATGGCGCGGTGGTCTATCTCGCGGACGGGGGTGACCTCAGCTGCGGTGCCGACCATGAACATTTCATCGGCGATGTAGAGCTCGTCTCGGGAGATGTGGCGCTCTTCGACGGAGAGGCCCATGTTGCGCATCAGGGTGATGACCGTGTCTCGGGTGATGCCGACCAATAACGAGCCGCCCTGTGCGGGGGTGCTCACTTTGCCGTCGCGGACGATGAAGATGTTTTCGCCGGATGCCTCCGAGACGTAGCCATGCGGGTCGAGCATGATCGCCTCATCGTACCCGGCCGCCACGACCTCGCGTTTGGCCAGGATCGAGCTGACGTAATGGCCAGTGATCTTACCCTTGGACATCAGTGAGTCGATCCCGGCGCGCTTGAAAGAGCTGACCTTTGCGTGGATGCCCTTGGTCAGCCCCTCGTCGCCGAGGTACGCACCCCAGCGCCAGGCGATGATGGCGACCCGCGTGGGGTTCTCGGCGCCGAGCCCCATTGCCCCGTCACCCATGAAGGCGATCGGCCGAATGTAGCACTCGTCGAGCCCGTTGGCGCGGACCGTCTCGAGGCATGCCTCGACGATTTCCTTTGCCGTGTAGGGCATCGGGAGTGTGCAGATGTGGGCGGATTCGAATAGGCGCCGGATGTGATCTTCCAAACGAAAGACCGCGCTTCGGCCGTCGGCCAGCTTGTAACAACGGATGCCCTCGAAGACGCCCAGCCCGTAGTGAAGCGTGTGCGTCAATACGTGGACGTTCGCCTGTTCCCACGGAATGAACTTCCCGTCGAACCAGATCTTGTCCACTTTGTCCACCATTGCTACTCCTGACGCGTCCGATTGGTTGGGCGTCGCGCGTATGTAGCATATTTCCGCAATTACGCTGAGTTGACGTGCTTGGGGCCATGGAGTAAACATCGCCCCGCTTCAGGGGCCCGGATAGCGACACGCATCCGGGCGCTGCGCGCTTCGGTGGTGACCCTTGCTGTACTCGTTGTTCCATATTCTGCTTCAGCCCGACTTGAGCGATGGCCCAGCCGCGCCTCCTGCGGGTGGCGATGGTGGGCCGCTCCCGATTCCGGGCTGCGGTGGCGGGCCGATGGATCTCGGTCTCATCCTTTTGATGTTTGCGGTGCTCTACTTCTTGATGATCCGCCCGCAGCAGAAGCGCGCCAAGGAGCACGAGGGCATGATGGGCAACCTCAAGAAGGGCGACATCGTGCGGACCAACGGCGGAATCCGAGGCGAGATTACGGCTCTCGACGAGCGCGACGTCACAGTCGAGATTGCTGACCGCACGCGCATCAGGGTGTTGAAGAGTCACGTTGCGGGGCTGGATCAGCCCCCACAAGAGAAGAGCTGAACGCACAGGCGAGGATCATGGATCGAGGCTGGTACTTTCGTTTGGCAATCGTCGTCGGCTCGACCGTCTTGGGCTGTTTAGCCCTGTGGCCGAGCATCGACCGTTGGTTGCCGGCGCCCGACATCGTCAAAGAGTATTTCGACAAGCAGATCAATCCCGGGCTCGACATCAAGGGCGGCCTCAGGTTGATGTACGAGGTCGAGGTCGACGAATACATTCGTGACCGTCGCGACCGCATCGCCGAGCAGGTGCAGCGTCAGTGCGGCGTGCTCATCGGTGTCGTCCCCGAAGATGAGGTCGACGACATCGACAAAGAGACGATGGCGAAGATCCAAGAGCGCTGCAAAATCGAGCGCGTCGACAAAGACGGCGGTGCGGTTCGCGCGATTCGGATCACGTTCTCGAATCAGGAAGACGCCGACAAGCTCTCGAAGACATGGGTCGGCGATTATTTCCGCGATTTGCGGGCCGCAAGCGGCGTAGGCGGTCTCGTCGTCGATCTTCACATGCGCGAAGAACAGCTCAGCAACATGCGTGAGACCGCCGTTCGCCAGTCCGAGCGCACAATCACGAACCGCATCGACAACCTCGGCGTTCTCGAGCCAACCGTCATCGCCCGTCCCAACGACGGCGACATCATCATCGAGGTGCCGGGCGCGCAGGAGAGCTCTTTCGAGCGCATCAAGTCGATCATCAGCCGTACCGCGCAACTCGAGTTCAAGATCGTCGATGACGAGGCGCCGGATCTTGGGGCGTTGCTCGCAAACCCGCCGCCCGGAATCTACATCAACGCCGACTCGCAGGCTTACCTCGAGGCCTTCGGCGAAGACGCCCGTGAGCTTCTTCGCGACCACATCGCTACTGTTCAGGTGCCCGACGACCACGAGCTTGCCATCGCGCGGCAGGATCCAGACCCAGATCGCGGTGGTGAGGGCTGGCGGACGTACTACATGTACCGCCTCGCTGAGGCGACCGGTGAAGACCTCGATGACGCCTCTGTGGGCTTCGACCCCCAAAGCGGTAGTCCCGAGGTCGACTTCACCATGAACGCGCGCGGCGCCTCGCGCATGGCGGATCTCACGGGTTCCAACATCGGCAAGCGCATGGCGATTGTCTTGGACGACCGTGTTGAATCGGCGCCCGTCATTCAGGGCCAAATCGGTGCGCGCGGCCGTGTCACGCTCGGCGCCTACCTCGACCGCAACGAGCTCCTTCAAGAGGCCAAGGACCTAGTCGTCGTGCTGCAGGCCGGCGCGCTCCCCGCTCCACTTCGCCCGGCCAACGAGCAGCTCATCGGACCAACACTCGGTCGGGATTCGGTGACCAAGGGCGCGCGGGCCGCGGTGATCGGAATCCTCCTCGTGTTGACTTTCATGGCCATCTACTACCAGGTGGCCGGCCTGGTGGCCGACACGATGGTCGTCCTCAACCTCTTGTTGCTACTCGGCATCATGTCGGGCATCGGCGCCACCCTGACCCTGCCAGGAGTCGCGGCAATCGCGCTCACCGTCGGTATGGCCGTCGATGCGAACGTGCTGATCACAGAGCGCATTCGTGAGGAGCTCAGGCTCGGGAAGTCCCCGCGTTCCGCCGTCGAGCAGGGCTTCGCGCGCGCCTATTCTTCCGTCTTCGATAGCCAGCTCACGACCGCCATCGCAGGCGTCGTGCTCTGGCAGTTCGGCACGGGGCCGATCAAAGGCTTTGCGACGATGCTGTTGATCGGTATCGCGACGTCGCTCTTCACCGGCACCTTCTGTTCAAAGGTGCTCTTCGATTGGATCGTGCGGGGCTTGCGCGTCCAGAGACTGCGGGTGGGTTGAGATGGAGTTCGTCAAGCCCGGCACCTATATCGACTTCATGAAGTACCGAGCGCCCGTGATGAGCGTCCTTGGGCTTCTTGCGACGTTGAGCCTCGTCTCGCTCTTCTATCCCGGCCCCAACTACGGGATCGACTTTGCGGGTGGCACCGAAATCCAGCTCCAATTCACTAGCGACACTTCCCCGGGTGAAGTCCGCGCTGCACTAGAAGGGGCTGGGTACTCGCGTCCCGACGTCATCAGCGTTGAAGGGACCGAGAACGAGTACATCGTTCGCGTCCGCGAGGTCTCGTCGCTCCCTGCGGAACAGGTCGACAAAATCCGCGAGTCCGTAAACTCCGTCCTCGGAGAAGACGTCGTTCGCGAGATGAAGGTTTCTCCGGGTGGCGATAAGATCACGCTCCGAGTCACTGGTGAAGTTCACGAGCAGCAGCTTCAAGAGGCGTTGGAGGCCGGCGGCGCCCACGTACGCTCCGTGAGCTCCCTTGCTGGAAGCCGCGATCCTCGGTACGAGGCGCAACTGGTCGGCGTCGCGGACGAGCTCCTCACTGCGCTTCAGAAAGCTTTCGGCGATCGCGCGCCGGAGCACCCGCTTCGAGTCGAGTGGGTGGGTCCCAAGGCTGGCGAGCAGCTGCGAGATGCGGCGATCCAGTCTCTCCTGTACGCGATCGCGTTCATCATGCTCTACGTGGCGTTCCGGTTCGATCTGCGCTTCGCACCGGGCGGGGTCATCGCGATGTTCCACGATGCGTTGATCACGCTCGGCATCTACGTGCTGCTTCAAAAGGAGGTCAATCTGACCACCGTCGCCGCGCTTTTGACGATCATGGGTTATTCGATCAACGACACCATCGTCGTCTACGACCGAATCCGTGAGAACATGGTGCGCGTGCGCGACAAGAGCCTTCGCGAGCTGATCAACATCAGCACTTCGCAGATGCTCTCGCGGACGATCATCACTTCGGTCACCACGTTGCTTTCGGTGTGTGCGTTTTTCTTGCTCGGTACCGGTGTCATTCAGGACATCGCGTTTGCTCTCGGCATTGGCATCTTGATCGGAACAATTTCGTCGATCTTCATCGCGGCGCCGATCACCGAGCTCATGGACCGACGACTGTTCAGCAGCCCCACTAGGAGCTAGCATCGAATACCGTATTCAGCCCGCTGACGAGGCGGCATCGGGAATGCTGGCGAGCGCATGCGGGGTTGGTGCGACGGCCGCACAGGTCTTACTCCATCGTGGGATTCGAGACGTCGATGAAGCCAAGACTTTCCTCGATGCGACGCTTCGGGGCCTGAGCTCGCCGGCGCCGATGGCGGACCGCGCACTCGCGGCAGAGCGACTGTGCCGGGCGATTCGCAAGAGCGAGCGGGTCGTCGTGTTCGGTGACTACGACGTAGACGGGACGACCTCGGCCCTGATCCTGACCGAGGTCATCGAAGCTCTGGGCGGCAACGCCCAAACCCTCATCGCAGATCGATTCCGCGGAGGATACGGTCTGAGCGACCCGGCGCTCGATCGATGTCTGGCGCAGAGTCCGTCCCTGATCGTCACCTGCGACTGCGGGTCGAGCGACCACGAACGCATCAGTCGGGCCAACTCCCAGGGAATCGATGTGATCGTCGTCGACCATCACCTCGTGCCGGAGGAGGCGCTTCCCGCCTTTGCATTCCTCAACCCCCATCGACCCCAATGCGGCTTTGCGTACAAGGGCCTTTGCAGCGCCGGCCTTGCATTCTCGCTCGGGGCCGCGCTTCGTACCGAGTTGAAAGCCGAGCTCGACATCCGTGCATGGCTCGACTTGGTCGCCATCGGAACGATTGCCGATATCGCGCCACTCACGGGCGACAACAGGCGGTTGGTTCGCGCCGGCCTCAAAGCGCTCGGATCATCGCGCGTGAGGCCGGCGTTCCACGCGCTTCGCCAGGTCACGAAGCTTCCCGAGTCGGCTCAGCTCACCTCCCGGGATGTGGCTTTCCGCTTCGCGCCGCGGCTGAATGCACCGGGTCGCCTGGGCGAGGCGGATCTGACCCTACGATTCCTGCAAGCCAAGACGGCGCGTGACGCGTGGAGCCTCGTCGAAGAGGTCGAGCGCCGGAACGACGAGCGAAAGTCGTTGGCCCACCAGGCGACCGAGGAGGCGCGCGCCCAGGCCCGCGAAGTGTATGGCGAAGCACCGACGACCGGCATCGTTGTCGCGAGCGATGCATGGCACCGTGGGGTCGTCGGCATCGTGGCGGCCCGGTTGGTCGATACGTTCGGTGTCCCAGCGGTGGTCGTTGCCTTCGACGGCGATCACGGCCACGGCAGTGTGCGAACGACCGGCAGCTTCGATGCGTACAGCGCGCTCGAACGATGCGCCGATGACCTCACGACGTGGGGAGGACATCGCGCCGCGGCGGGTCTTTCGCTTTCCAAGGGGAGGTTCGAGTCGTTCCGCGCGTCGTTTTCCGAGGTGAGTCTCAAGCCGGGAGCCTCTAGCGAGATGACGGCACCGATCGACGTAGAGCTCGGGGGCGTGTACCGCGTGCCCACCCTGGACGATCTCGTTCGGCTCGGACCGTTTGGTGAAGGCAACCCCACGCCGAAGTTCCTGCTGAACGCTGGCGTCGTCGAGGCGACGGCTGTCGGCCAAGACCGGTCTCACGCGAAGCTTCAATTACGAATCGGCGAGGACTCGGTGCGCGCGTTTGCGCCGGGAATGTTCTCACGCGTCGAAGGACGCGAGAACGTACGACTCGTCGGAGAGTTTCAGCCCGACCATTGGATCGGCGGGCACGCAGTCGAGTTTCTCGTGACCGACGTCCTGCCGTAGAGCACCGAACAGGTGCTCTAGCGCCCCTTCCACTCGGGCTCGCGTTTTTGGAAGAATGCAGCGAGCCCTTCTTTGGCGTCTTCGGTACTCAGGAGCGCGTAGAGCTGCTCTCGGAGGTAGGGCAGGGCCTTTTCGAGCGGCATCCGCCGTTGCTCGTTGTACGCGTGGAGGCCCATCCGCATCGCCGTTGGGGATTGCTTCGCAAGCTGGGTGGCGAGCTCGGCGACGCGCGAGTCGAGCTGGTCGTCGGGCACCACTTCGGTGACCAGTCCGATCTCTTTGGCTCTGGCGGCCGAGATCTTTTCGCCTAGGAGCATGAGCTCGAGGAGCTCCCGCGGCTGAATCACACGTTGAAGGACGGCCATGATCATCATCGGAAAGAGCCCGCGCTTGATCTCCGGGGTCCCGAGGATCGCGCTTTCGCAAGCCACCACGAAGTGGCAGCACGCGACGATGCCCATCGCGCCCCCCATCACGTAGCCCGGCACCCGAGCGATGATCGGCTTCTCGAGCTTGCCGAACCGCAAGAGCAGGTCGTCGAACTCGCCCTTCTTCTCGAGCTTGCCTCGGTCGGAGCTCATGCCCTTGAGGTCTGCGCCCGCGCTGAACGCATTGCCGGCACCGGTGAGCACAATGACCCGCACGTCGTCCGCTTCCTCGGTGTCATCGAACGCCCAGAGAAGCTCGTTGACCAGCTCTTGGCTCAGGGGGTTCTTCTTTTCCGGCCGGTTGAACGTGAGGGTCACGACATGGCCTTCCTGCTGGACGAGTAGGGTTTCGAATTCACGGTCGCCGATCGGCATGGCCCGATTCTTCTGCGCCACCGCGGTGAATTCAAGGCGAACCCACCCGCGCGTAACACCCCAAGGTTGCCGGCTTTTCGGTGGGCGTGTAAGGTCCCACAGATACGGCCGGAGGGGGGATTGAGCTGGCAGCGCATCGGATGTGGAGTCGTACTTGCAGTGATTTTGTCGCTGTCGGCGTCGTTGAGCTCGTCAGGCGTGGCGCACGCCCAGCAGCTTCCGTCCGAGACGATCCGCGCAACGCCCAAGGGTGCCATCGGGTTGGGGCTGGTGGGCGCGGAGCTCGGTCTCATCATTCCATCGGCCACAGGGCTCACCGACATCTGGGCGTTGACGGTGTTTCCCGTAGTCGGTGCCGCAGGTGGCGCGCTCGCTGGGTACTTCGCCCTCGACAAACCCGGCCGTGAGAAGGGCTCGGTGGCGGCGCTCGTCGTGGGGCTTGTGGGGGTTCTGCCGGCGATTCTCGTCACCGTCAAAGGCGTCCGAGAAGAACGGCAGAATGCCTACGAGCCGCCGACCATCGAGATCCGCAGCGAGAAAGAACAGCGGGCCCTCGAGCTGGTCGAAGCCGGCCCCGGCTTGCTTCGCCGGTCTCGATCGGGGCTTCGTGTGTCGATGCCCGGGGTTTCGTTCAGCCGAGGTCGCGTCGTGGATGTGGCGGATGCGGAAACCGCTCGTCTCGGAGGCCGTCTCGGGGGTCTCAGGGACCGAACGGAGATGCGGCTTTCCCTTGCGTCCGGCGTGTTCTAGCGTCCGTCCATGATCACCTCGACTGTGCGACGGACCCTCCGCGAGCGCGCGCTCGTAGAAGCCGGGGACCACGTGCTGGTCGCTTGCTCTGGAGGGCCCGATTCGACCGCGCTGTTGCACGTGCTCGATCGGCTCCGAACCGATGTGGGGATCACGCTTTGTGCCGCGTCGATCGACCACGGCCTCCGAGCAGAGTCCGCGTCGGAGGTTGTGAAGGTTGGTGACTTCGCCGGCTCCTTGGGTATCCCTTTTCGGTCGGCACGCATCGAAGTCCCGAAGGAAGGGGCGTCGATTCAGGGACGCGCGCGTGACCTTCGCTACCAGGCGCTCCTCGAACTCGCGCGCGAGTCCAAGGCAGCGCGGATCGCGGTTGGACACACGCAAGATGACCAAGCCGAAACCGTGCTTGCGCGGATCCTTCGGGGGGCCGGTCTTCGAGGCCTCGGCGGGATCGAGGCACGAAGGGCCGACGGGGTCATCCGTCCGCTGTTCGATTGTCGTCGCGCGGATGTCCTCACGTATGCCAAAGAACGAGGGCTCCCTTTCATCGAGGACCCGTCGAACCATCAGCGAGCGTACGAACGCGTTCGGATCCGTCACGAGGTCCTCCCGACGCTTCTCCGAGAAGACCTTCGCGTCGTTGA
>Ga0255058_10001557_pt1 | contig 12897 bp, 9 predicted proteins | sample Cases_109_9_MG_FD_188637 | JGI IMG/M metagenome (GOLD analysis project Ga0255058, IMG submission 188637) | Seawater microbial communities from Amundsen Gulf, Northwest Territories, Canada - Cases_109_9 | ecosystem: Environmental > Aquatic > Marine > Gulf | place: Canada: Northwest Territories... | reverse complement strand
TTGCGTTCTTGCGCGATGTCGGCCGCCACTTCTCCGTCAATCGCATGTTGGCCATGGACTCCGCCAAGCTGCGGCTCGACCGCGAGCAAGAGCTGTCATTCATCGAATTCAACTACATGCTGTTGCAAGCCTACGACTTCGTGGAGCTTGCGCGCCGTACCGGGTGCAATCTGCAGATGGGCGGTTCGGACCAGTGGGGAAACATCGTCAACGGCATCGATCTGGGCCGACGCATGGGCACAGATCAGCTTTATGGGCTGACCTGTCCGTTGCTGACCACTGCGTCTGGGGCCAAGATGGGTAAGACGGCGTCAGGCGCGGTGTGGTTAAACGAAGCGCAGCTCTCCGCTTATGACTACTGGCAGTACTGGCGCAACACCGAGGACGCCGACGTGCAGCGCTTCCTCAAGCTCTTCACGACATTGCCTCTCAACGAGATTGAAAAGCTTAGCGCCCTCGGCGGGGCTGAGATCAACGAAGCGAAGAAGGTTCTGGCTACCGAAGCAACCGCGCTGCTGCATGGCAGCGAGAAGGCCGCAGCTGCTTCAGAAACTGCACGCAAGACGTTCGAGCAAGGCGCGCTGGCGCAAGACTTGCCCACGCTCCAAGTTTCAAAGGCTGAGCTGGAGAGGGGCATCGGCGTGCTCACCGCATTTGTGCAGGCGGGACTGGTCAAGTCCAATGGCGAGGCCCGTCGCCAGATTAAGGGCGGTGGCTTGAAGGTCAACGACACAACCATCGCCGACGAAAAAGTGCAGTTGACGACGGCTGATCTTGTCGAAGGCGACGTCATCAAACTCTCGCTCGGCAAAAAGAAGCACGTGCTCTTGAAGCCTGTGTGATCCTCCTCCGCCGGGATGCTAGTTTTTTCGGTAACCGTCGATAGTCTGCGACGACCACCCATCTGTCGTGATGGATCCCGTCGGGGTTCCCCCACCTGAGGCGCGCCCTCTTGAGGCGCGTTCCTTTTTCTTCGCCCCTGCACTGGCCCCGTCGTAATTGCGCGGCTGCACCTTGGGGTTCGGGTTGGTCATCTGGAAGATCTCGCGGAAAATGCCCGGTGCCACCATGGAAAATGGATTGACGATCACCTGCGGGTTCTCCACCCGCCCCTGAATGGCGAACGTTATCCCCAAGAGACCTTCGCATTTTGGCCCCGTTAGAATCGGCCCAAAAATCGGGATGTCGCAAAACGCGCTATTCAATCCCTGAAGCGGCACATACGTTCCCCCAAGATTGACCCGGCGGGTCTTGAAATCCACCTTGCCGCGGAAAGAGGCGCCGAGCAGCGGCCCTCGCACGTATGAATCCTTCATTACGAATTGGCCATAACCCACAGAGAATGGCACGCGCATACTGTCGAACTCAAAAACCTCGCGCACGACCCTGCGCGCCCGATGCCGATTGTTCCCGATTGCCGGGCGACCATCATCGAGGCCGCTGAACACCTCCGAGACAATCGCATCGCCGAGGATCTCAAATTTGTTGACCCAAAGAATTCCGGTCTTTTCCGCCGGCCCCTTTCCGTCGAGGTTGACCTTGAGCCGCACCCGGCCACCCTTCACGTTGGGATAGAAGTCAATGAGCCGGAATGCCTGGCCCGCGTCTGTTGAATCCGCCACCAGCATACGCGGCTGATTGGGTTTCTTTTCCAACACGGCGAGGAGCTGTGCGCCGCCATCGAGCGTTCCACGTCCATCAAGCATCGTGAGTTTCTCTCCACGTTTGGAGAGCAACAGCTTGACGTTACGCAGATTCACCTCGGAGAAACCGATCACCGTGCCAACCTCGATCTCCAAGTCGATACCAACACGAGGCTTCTTTGGTTTGGGGCGGCTTTCGGAAATCTGTCCCAGCGAGAACAGCGAACGGAAGAAATTGCGGCCGTCGAACGTGGGCCCGCGCGCTTTCACCTTCCACACACCGTCGGGCCCCAGTGTGCCTTGCATTTCCAATCGCGTCACGACATCGAGGGAAAAATCCGGGAAATAGAACTCGCGCAACCGGTTGTCTGCATCGATCGCCATCCATCCCTCAATGGCTACGTCGTCACCCGCAACCTTGAAGTTTTGCAGCTCAAACTTGTGCGTGCGGCCTAGCGCGATGTCAGTTTGCAAAATGGCCTTGCGCCCAGGCCGCTTTCGCCATGCCACGTTTTCCAGAACGAGGTCTGCATTGGTCAGGTCTGCGCGCAGCTTGATCTCAGGCTCGTCCATGAGGCCTTTGGTGATCGTAACCTCGACGGGTATCTCGCCCTGTACAATGTGATTGATATCAAGACCGAGCTGGTCGCGATCGGAATTGTCGAGCGTCGCCCAAATCCTGAGCGGGGGCTGCTTGTCGAGCGGCGCATCAAAAATGCGTTGCCAGCCGACCTTGGTCGGCACGCCGTTGATAAGCACCTCGCCGTTGACATCGACCGCCCTCTCCGTGAGGTCGATGTTGAGGCTTGCGTCGAGAATATCGTAAGACCCGATAAGCCCATTAGCACGGCCGCCGCGGATGCGCGATTTGCCTACGACTTTGATATCGCTCATCTGCAGATCGGTCACCAGCGGCAGGGTAATCTTGTAGGTGCCTTCAACCTTGCCGACTAAGCCTTCCGTGGGCAGACCTGTCTCTTGGAGAAAGGCTAGCGGCGATCTTTCGAGCACTTCAATAACCGCATCGAGCGGCGCCTCGCTGGCGAAGGCAATCTCGGCAACCGGAGCGCCACCAAAGATGTCGACCACCGTTAGGCGCGCTGCCTTCAACGGCACCCGGCGATCGAGCCCGAGCACAATTGCGGATTCGGGAATGTTGACCTCCAACCCATCGTTTTCCAGCCGAATCGTTGCGCGCGGCGCTTCCACAGGCAGCGTGTCCTTGATCACCTGGAATTGCAGGTCTGCAGCTTCGAGAGCCATTGACAGACGATGATGGGCGGACCCATCGGAGACGTTTTGGGCATCCATATGCTCGCCGCTCACAAACCGGAACGAACCACCAAGCAATTGGCCGCGCGTCATGCTCTCGCCCACCCACTCGCGCGCACTGGGCGCAATGGCCTTCGGCCAAAGCGCCTTTAGCGTATTAATGGGCATTGGACTGAGCGTACCTTCAAGCCTTGTACTCGCCGGGTCCACGCCAGCAACGAAGTCACCTGAGAGATTGACCTCGGCTCCGCCCGCCTTCAAATTAAATGCCTTAAGTTCGACCTCGCCGCGGTACGGTAAAATGCGCCCCTTCGCTTCCAGCCAATCGAGCGGCACCGGCGTGATACCAAACTCGTCGGCGGCCAAGACACCATCAATCGCCTTCAACTGGTAGCGCCAGGCCGAACGTGAGCTACCACGCTCTTCGTGCTCCAACGTGCCCACAAGCGTAACCCTGCTGCCCCGCCAACGCAGTGTTGATTGGGATAGTTCCGCCCGCTGCGTCTTGCCGTCATAAGCGACATTGAAAACGCCGCCGTCCACCTCCAGCGGTGCATCGGGCAGCGCTGGTAGCCGCAAATACCCACGACCAATCTCAAGACGCAGCGCCGCGGTGAGAATATCGCCTTGGTCCGAGAGCTCGAGCGTCGCGTTGCCGGCAATCGGCATGTCAAACGACTGGAGCAGACTGAGCTGCGGTACCGCAAGCGCCAAGCTGCGCGGCACAAGACCACGAATTGACGTCTTCAACGTCAGTGTGGGTGAGCTTTCCGATTCGTCCGTTTCGAAGGTGACGTGCCACGGCGTACCTCGTCTGCCTTGCCCGGCAATCGTCGCACGCCCCGCAATCACACTTCGCGTCTTGGCATGCATCAGGCCGACAGCAACCGAGGGCACACGCCATTCCGTCGTTCGCCCTGCGTATTCAAGAACGACTGTTGCGTTCCTTAGGCCCACCTCGCTAAGAAAAGAGCTGGCATCGAGCCGCTGGCGCGCGCGCGCGGACATATCTGTGACGACCCGGGCGAGATCGATCCGTTTCAACGGTCCGGCCGGCTGTGCCGGAGGCGCCGCCGCAGCTGGGGGCTTGGCGGTCGTGCCGGGTGTTGCGTCTTGGCGCCCTGCGGGCGTCTTCGCATCTGGCGCGATCTCCACGGGTTTTGAGAAGCTCATGGAGAGGCCGCGCTCATCGGAATAGAAAAGGAAGAGACGCGGCTCGATCAGCTCTACGCGTGCCGGCACAATTCGCGCCGACCATAGTGCGGCCGTGCTGAGCTCGACCGCGGCAAGCGGTGCTGACGCGACAACGTTGCCATCCGACTCGAGAACGCGAAGATTGAGCAAGCGAAACTCGAGCCCGCCCTTTTCCGACAGGCTAACTACGGCATCATCGATCTCGACAGTATTGCCCTGGAGTTCGGCCGCAATACCACGCTCGATCGGTGCCACCATGAAATTCAGCGAGATCGGCCCGTGCCGCAGCCGCACATAGCCGAGCCCTAGCGCCAGCACCGCCAACATGATGACGGGGGCAAGAATGAATACGCACCTGCCGAGACCATGCAGAATATTATCGCAAGTCGAAGCGACAGCAGCCAGACGCCGCCGGGGCACCGACGCCGGCTCTCCCGCTCGCGTCTGCACGTGTTGTTGTCCACCGTTACGTCTTGCCGTCTTATGCAAGCCAGCGCCCCTCACGGCTCTACAAGAGTTCAACCAGACGCGAACTGATTTTGCTGATCGCGCATTGCGTCGATCCCCGCCGGGAAAGGACCACAATGTTGACTTGCGCCGAGCAGCTCTCCTGCGGCGCCGTTCACATGCGTCTGCCCGGCACCGAATGCCCTCGCCCTAACCACACTGCCGCAGCTATGGTAGAAAGGCGCTGTGCGTGGCCTCATGCCACCTGTGCGCCGCTCCATACACAATGCCAGCCGTGAAGCGCGTCCTAGTCCACGTGCAGACGCAAAAGCGACAAAAGAAAGGCACAAGACTGATGATAGAGGATGGTACGAAGGCGCCCGATTTCGAGCTTCCCGATGCGGACGGCAAGAGCGTCCGGCTGTCACGGCTCAAGGGCCGGCCGGTCGTCGTTTATTTCTATCCCAAGGACGATACTTCGGGTTGTACGGCCGAAGCTAAGGGCTTCTCGTGCCTCATTGAGGCGTTCAAAAAGGCGGGGGCCGACGTCATCGGCATTTCGCCCGACGGCCCGGCAAGCCATCGCAAGTTCGCCGATAAGTACGACCTCAGCGTCCGTCTTCTGGCCGATGAGGCAAAGGAGACGGCCCAGGCCTACGGCGTTTGGGTCGAGAAGAGCATGTATGGGCGAAAATACAAGGGGGTCGAGCGCTCCACCTTCCTGGTGGACGCTGCGGGCAAGATCGCCGGGAGCTGGCGCAAAGTGAGAGTGCCCGGACACGCAGAAGAGGTTCTCGCAGCCGTCGAGACGTTGGCGCCATAACAATGGGGGAAACCATACGCCGCACCCCCCCATTCGGTAGGGCAATTGCGACCTTTGGGTTGCTGCGCACCGGCGCGAACGAGACTTTGCTGACTTGGATGCAATCTCGTCACAAACCATGACCAAGATCGGGAAACGTGCTAGGTGACACTTAGGGGCTAGGTGACACTTAGGGGAGAGGCACTCGGCGGCCGAAGCCGCTGAATGTTAGCGTCCAATAGCTCAAATGTCGGGTTTGTTGCGTCGTAACGGAGGTGGAGTCTGATGTTGCCGAATTTTAAGAAGTCCGAGACGGAATTGCCGAAGCCAGCTTCGGGAAATTTGCCGGCCGGATCGCCAAGCCAAGGTATTGGTACGCGCCCGATGGGGGTTGTGCGCGGTTCTGATCGCAACGCCCCGTCCGTTATCGGGCCAGACCTAACAATTCATGGCAATCTGGTCTCGAAAGGCGAGGTTCAGATCGACGGCGAAGTGCAAGGGGATATCCACGGCACTTATGTCGTCATCGGCGAAAAAGCTCGTATCACGGGTGCCATCATCGCCGAGGAGGTGGTCGTACGTGGCCACGTGATGGGCTCGCTGCGTGGCAAGCGCGTCATGCTGCAATCGTCCAGCCACGTCGAAGGCGATATCTATCACCAAGCGCTCGCCATTGAGCAGGGTGCGTTCTTTGAAGGAAAGTCTCGGCGTTCCGAAGATCCAATCGCCGGCGTGCAGAAACCCGAAGTTCCTTCATTCAACCCATCGCCTAGCAACGATTCCGATACCTCAGATTGAGACCAGAGCGCTTGGGCGCGCCGTACCGCGCACGCCCGCGACTTGCCTGTTTTATTGTCAATCGCATCGGGACGGTTCACTTGTTTGCCAGGCGCTGATCGCAATCCTATGTCCGCCTAACCCCGCAAACGTCCGCTCGCGGCAAGTTAGCACAAGCACCTGATGACTTTGGGCGGCGCGCTTAAGCGCGGCAAACATGTGCTCAATGCGTTGATCGTCCGAATAGACGAGTGCGTCATCGAGGATCAGAGGCGCCGGCGAATCCGTCTCCGCAAGCAGGCGGCCAAATCCGAGACGAACAAGAACGGCAAGCTGTTCCCGCGTGCCGTCGCTCAAGCTGGCCAGCGCCTCAGGGTCACTGCCCCGCCGCAACTCCTTTGGCGCAAAACCATCGCCGAAGTTGAGCGCCGCTTCGGGAAAGACGAGACTCATATAAGGGGCAAGACGGTCCAAGACCGGCTTGGCAAAGCGCTCGCGAATCTCATTTGCAGCTGAAGAGAGCTCGCGATCGAGAAGCTGCAACGCGCCGATCTCGTCTGTACGGTTCTGAACTCGCGTTGCGGCTAAAGCGAGCTTATCCTCCAGCTCCGCTAGGCGCGCGGCAACGTCATCGGCTCGATCCGCTTTTAGCTCACCTTCGATACCGGCTTCCGTCCGGCGCACCTCGACCAGGTCGCGCTCAGCATCTGCGAGCGCGCCTTCCGCACGGTCCGCCGCCACTTTCATTTCACTAAGGCGGGCATCCTCGGGCGCCTTTTCACGCCAGGCTGCAAGATCGCGCACCGCGGCATAGAGACCAGACTCTGCCTCGGCGACCGCTGCTGTCATTTTCTCCATTTTAAGCCGGCGTGCGGCCTCGTCGCCTATGCTAAGCGAAATCGTCGCAATCCTTTCGCCCCGTTCTTCGGCGCGTGCGCTCAACCGCGCTTGTTCTTTGCCAATTTGATCGTGCTCGCGTACCGCTTCTGCGAGCTGACCTTCCGCTTCGGCAAGCTCATGGGCGAGCGCCTGCCCACGCGCTATGAGGTCGTCTTGCGTGACCTGTGGAATACACTCTGATCGCCCAGCATCAGCGGCAGCCTCGCCATGAGCGCGTTCAAGATGTTCCAATCCATCGGGTGCCAGCGCCCTCAGTCGCGCGCTCGCCTCAGCCAACCCGCCTTCAAGCACACGGCGTTCGCCAAGACGCTTTTCGGCCTCGTCGACCGATACAACGCCGGCACGCGTTAACAGCGCGCACAATTCCTTCTCATGCGCGACAAGATCAGCCTGGTCCGTACCCAAGCTCTCTGACTGTCCCGGCGCAACGGTCACAATCCCCACGCCTTCGATCTCCAGCGCTATCGGCTGGCGGGGATTGAGCGTCTCACCATCCTTGAGAACACGGCCATCAACGCGGATTTCGGACTTGGCGCCTTGCGCATACGCAATAGACACCTGCGGCGATGCGGCTGACAAACGCGCTTCGATGGTCGCTAAACTTGCTGCTTCGCGCCGCGCCGCGGCCACGAGCCCTTCCTCGGCGCGATTGTTTGCAATCCCGTCCGTCAAAACTTTGCGCTCATCCGCCAGAACGCGCGCCGCCTGCAAGCGCTCTGCCGCCCGCTTTGCGCGCTCCGCTAACTCTAATGCCCTACGATCCCGCTCAACGGCGTCGAGTGTCGACTTGATCTCGTCGCGTCTGCGCCGGCACTTAACGGCACATGCTTCAAGGTCAACAACGCGACGCGTCATCTCTTCCATCACGGGCGTGTCCCGCCGCACTGCATCTTCGAGCTTTGCAAGATCTGTGATGCGACCCTCAAGACTTTCGTGCGCAGCCCTCAAGGCGACGAGCCGTTGGTCTTGCACCCGTCGCGCCTGCTCGGCGTGCTGACACTTATCCCTCGCCGTGCGCGCTTCGTCGAAGGCAACGCGCGCCGCGTTCGCAGCGGCCGCCTGCGTCGCCGTTTTCACCGGGTCAGAAAACTGCGTGGCTCGCGCACGAATGACAGCCAGACGATCCAAGCGGGCTTGCGCACTGGCCAGCCTTTCGCGCGCGGCTTGGCACTTCCGCTCCAAGTTTTCGCGCTCGTCGAGCGCAGCTTTGTAGGCACCTGTCGGTCTCGGTGAACTGTGGCTTGTAACGAAAGCGGCCAAATCTTCCTTCACCTTGGCCTGCACAATGCGTGCGGAACCACCGTCTGCCACGGCTTCTACCTGTGCTTCGATCGCAGCGTTGAGCGCACCATGCCCAGTCACGGTCGGATCGAGAGCTTTGAGCGGCTCACCCTGATCAACCCACAAAAGCGCAAACCGTTCCGTGCCCGCCCTCCCCGACAGAAGTTTCACCAGTTCACTCTCCGCATCACCGCCCCGCCAAATGTCGCCCGACTGCAGGTCCCTGAGTTCGGCGCTGGCGTGGGCAAGAAACTGCTTGCGAATGCGCCACAACTTACCGTCGATTTCGAAGTCAACCTCGACCAGTGGCGCGCCACCCGAATAAGGGCGCAGGACTTCAACCGTTCTCGCCTTCTTCGACTTGTGCTGCTCAAACAGCGCCAGCTTCACCGCTTTGAGGATTGTCGACTTGCCAAGCTCGTTCGGCCCGGCGAGCACATCGAGCCCGCCCGTCAACCCTTCAAGGGCAACCGGCTCACGGAACCGGCCGACCTCCTTCAGGCGAATAGCTCGGATTTTCAACGGGTGCCTCCCGCCTCGATGCGCCGGGCTATAGCAAACAGCTTGCGCAGGGCACGCGCGGCGGCTTCAGAGTCTTCTGATGGCGTCGCTTCCATTCCTTTCAGGCGTGCAGCCACCGTTGCCAGCATGCCTGATCCCAGCTCGTCAATGTCGGTGTCGGCAGCAAATGTCTGCACGCGCGCAAGATCAGGCGCGAGATGGAACAACTGCGGCGCGATCTTGGCTAAGTGCTCCTCGATGCGCGCGAACTCCGCAAGCGAGACGGAGCCTTCAAGGCTGAGCGCCATGAGAAAGCGCGACGCATCCGCGCCGAGCCCGCTTACCTCTTTCTCGATTGCTTCCAGGCCTTCGCCGCCATCAACCGACTGCTGGCGCCGCATCCATGTGAAATACGCCGTCGCAACGCGCTCCACCTTCGGAGGTGAGTTTGCGTCATCGATGTGCACGGCGAGCGCATAACCCGGCTCGTTGTCGGGAAAGCTGTCCGGCTCGGGCGTGCCCGAATACCAAACACGATCCGAAATGCGTTTCACGCCGTGCCAATCCCCCAGCGCCAGATAGGCCAGCCCCGCCATCTTCACCCGTGCGGGATCTATGGGCACGTTCGCATCACCGTCGCTGCCAAACCCTTGCACGGAGCCGTGCGCCAGACCGATGCGGATTGTGCCAGCGGGCGACGTCGCGCCGTCCATCCACGCGGTCGGATCACGGGCCGTCGACTTGGATGTCAGAGGCGCGGGCAATAGCACAACGTCTTTCGCGAGTTCGGCGGGCTCAAGCGTGAGGTGCACACGCACATTCGAGGGCAGCTCGCCCGCAACAATCGCTTCCCAAACGCCGCCGGCGCGCGCCGGGTCGTGATTGCCCGGCAGCAGATGCCAGCCAAGATTTGGGTAGGCTTTCAGTCTTGATAAAAGCCGGCCTGCCAGCTCATCCGACACCGTCTCGGAGTCGAATACATCGCCCGCAACGAGTACGGCTTCAGCACCGGCAGCGCGCGCGGCTTCGGCCACGCGATCGACGGCGCCCAGCCGCTGCTCTCGCAGAACGGCGGCCTTTTCCGACTCAAACGCACCGAAGCGCTTGCCGATCTGCCAGTCGGCAGTATGGATGAACGCGAATCGCATTTTCGCAGGCAGACTGTTCTTATTTTGTTCAACGCGCAAGCGTTAGCAGACGCCCTCTGTGGAGAAGCAGCGCGCCAAACTTAGGGCGCCTTAGCGGTACGATGACGTCGGCAGGGCGCTTCTCGCCTTTGGGGCCTCTAGGCATCACGCCTTCCCCTTCACTTCAGGATAAGCGGCGATGATATCATCGGGAGAAAGTACAAATTTCTTATCGCAACGAATCCAAGGTAGCCTTCCGTCCTGTCGCACAGACTCCCGAGCATGAATGATGGCATTGTCGAGATCGTGCCATTGTTCACCCATTGCAAAGTCCTCACCCGTCGCCACCCTTCCCTTCGAAAGCCAGGCAAGCACCACATCTCGATTATTTATGGCTTCTGTCATGGCCGCTCCGCTCTATGCTTTGCGCTAAGCATAGCATAGGACGTGTGGAGCAGCCGACTACGAGTCATGATATCAAATCTCCAAACTGAGACAGTACCCAGACACCCTCTGTGGAGAAGCGGCGCGCCAAACTTGGGGCGCCTTAGAGCAAGATCGTTCTTGATGGTATCGCTCTCCAAGCCAGGGAGGTCTCCGGCAGATAAGTGAATCTTGCTCCAAAGCGAAAGCGTGGAGACGTGATTCACGTTTCACTTGGAAGTGTTCAAGTGCGTCCAAGTGAAACGGTCAGGCTCTAGCGGAAAAGCGGCAACGTGGCAGCAGACGTTGAAACAGTCGTGGTGGGTGCAGGCGTTGAGGGCCTGGGGATCGCGTGCGCCTTGGCCCACAACGGCCAGCAGGTGTTCGTGCTGGAACGCCACGACCGCATCGGCACCGAGACCAGTTCGCGCAATTCGCAAGTCATCCACGCTGGTCTCTACTATCCGCAAAATAGTCTGCGTGCCGAACTGTGCGTTAAGGGCAAGGCGCTGCTCTATGGGTTTTGTGATGAGAACGGCGTCGCGCACCAACGCTGCGGCAAGCTTTTGGTGGCAACGAGCGACGAGGAAATCACAAAGCTTGAGGCGATTGCCGCCAACGCCGCCCGCAACGGCGTTGACGATCTGCAACGCCTTTCTGCTGACGAGGCACGAAAGCTTGAACCGGAAGTCGTCTGCGTTGCGGCCTACCTCTCGCCTTCGACCGGCGTCATCGACAGTCATGGCCTTATGACTGCGCTTGAAGGCCATCTCACAACGCGCAGCGGACAGGTCGTCCTTGAGACAACCGTTACCGGTCTTAGCCAACCGGGCAACGGGGCGGATCATTTTGTCATCGAGACATTGAGCGCCGGTGAAACGTCAACGCTCACCGCCAAGAACCTCGTCCTTGCCGCAGGCCTTGGCGGCACCGAACTTGGCCACATGCTCTCCTACGCGCCTGGCTACACCGTGCCCAAGACCTATCCGGCCCGGGGACACTACTATGCACTCACCGGCGCTGCGCCCTTCAAGCACCTCGTCTATCCCATGCCACAGGGCGCCTGGCTGGGGGTGCATTTGACGCTCGACGTCGCCGGCCGAGCCAAGTTCGGCCCCGACATCGAGTGGACCGATCACGTGTCTTACGACTTTGATGAAGCGAACGGGGCGCGCCGCACGAAATTCGAGCGCGAGATCCGCCGCTACTGGCCGGCCCTGCCCAACGGCTCCCTGCAACCTGACTACGTCGGCGTGCGGCCCAAGATCTACAAGCAGGGCGAACAAGTTGCCGATTTCGCACTCCACGGACCTAAAACCCACGGGATCCCCCGTCTCGTGGCGCTCTACGGTATTGAAAGCCCAGGACTCACCGCGTCTTTGGCGATCGCGGACCATGTGGCCGGCCTGATCGTATGAATGCCCAATTTCAGATGTCCAAGACTATGCAGCCGAGCGTGCCTAAGCCCCGCTAGCCGGGTCAATACCTGACAGTTCTTAGGACATTTTTAGTGCGAACCGGCCAGCATTGCGCCTTGGGCAAGTGACCACTTCGAGGGATGACGAAAACGATGCGAATTCTTGCAAGTTGGCTTTGTGGCCCCCTCGCGGCCGTTGCTGTTGCGGCCACCGGCACAGTGCAGGCCAACGCCGCGGAGAAGCTCGATGGCTACTGGATGGATTCGCACGGCGAAGTCATTCTCGATATCAGGCGCTGTGGCAAAGCGCGCTGCGGGAAGGTCGCTTGGCTACGCAAACCACGCGGCCCGAACGGCGGCCCCTTGCGCGATTTCCGCAACACCGACCCCAAGCTGCGCCGGCGCTTCGTCTGCGGCCTGTACGTCATCACGGGCTTCAGGAAACAGGGCGGCGGCACTTGGGGTGACGGGACCGTCTATATTCCCGACCATGGGATGAGCGTCAGTGGCTATGCGCAGGTCTTGGGCTCCAATCGTGTGAAGGTCACGGGTTACTTCTTGCTGCCGATCTTCGGCTCATCTGAGGTTTGGACGCGGGTGAAGGGGGCGCTCCCCACGTGCGCCGAACAAGCGGAAATGATCAAGACAGGCCGCTGGATTGCGGATCTGTCGGTTTGGCGCGCCAAGCGTTCGGCGGCGCAGAAGAAAGAGCCCGCTCCACCAGTGGCCGCGCGCTAAAATCAAGAAAATCATCGGTCGTGATCGGGCGGGCGCAGCAATGCGCGCGTCAGCCTTTGGCATTGCGCGCTGGCATCTCTACAATCAGCCACCTGGAGTGCGCGAAACAGATAAACGGCATACAAATGCAGGTGATGCGCTTAACCGTCTTGGCTATCGTGGCATTATCCCTCGCTGCTCCGGTCACGGGACAGGGGCTTCCCAAGGGACCGGGGCCAGCTCGCACGGCAAGTCTGTTCAACTTCTATTGTCTGAGCCAGCTTCCGGCCATTGAGGACGTTGCCAATGCGGCCGGGTTTGGCGAGTTCGCCGAACTCGTGGGCGAGGAACTGCAAAAATACCAGCCGGAAGTTCCCGCCGACGAGCTGCGCGCAT
>Ga0255058_10001556_pt1 | contig 12899 bp, 17 predicted proteins | sample Cases_109_9_MG_FD_188637 | JGI IMG/M metagenome (GOLD analysis project Ga0255058, IMG submission 188637) | Seawater microbial communities from Amundsen Gulf, Northwest Territories, Canada - Cases_109_9 | ecosystem: Environmental > Aquatic > Marine > Gulf | place: Canada: Northwest Territories... | reverse complement strand
CCATGGTGCTCCTTCCCTTCTTCACCGATTCCGATGTCCCTAACGACGACTCCATTACCGGACTAAATATCGGGAGTTCTAAAAAAGGAAACGCCCTCACGGGCCGTGCTTCGCCCGAGAAGGCGTCGTGATGTGTGGTGCGCCGTCGAATGTGCCTGAGATGGGCTGTGGGCTATACCTACCCCGGTTCCATCCCTGCATCTCCTGAAAAGGTCTTAAATGTGAAGTTTCCGACATTTTCGAAAAACCTGGCGACCGTTCCTCGACACTAAATTAATTTATTTGCGTCAACATCATAGCCACAAGCTTTGAGTTCCTTTACGAGATTGTATTGCCATCGTCCAGCGTTGTCATAGGGCGTATACAAGACACCAGAGTAATCTGAAGGCATCTCGAAGTTTTCCTTTTGCTGATAAAGCACAAGGACACGATCTCTGCCGATCTTGCCAATAAAAAATCCAAGTTCGAATATTACGTTCTGTCGGGCTCTTAACTTTGCATTCTTCGGTTCCTGGTGTTTGTGAAATCCCAAGTCGTCGGGCGAAAGTAGAACTACGGCGAAGGAAACACCAGAATAGTCCATAAATTTTTCAATTATAGTACGTCCTTCATTGGGTTTTTCGTGCAGAATAACCGCCTCAAGTCCCAACTTCTCAAGAGTCCTAGCGACGGTTTGTTTCATTGCCTCGTCGTGTCCATGAACTATAAATATTCCCTGTGACAATCCGATGTCGGGTGTCTCAGCTTCCTCAGCTGTCGCAGTCAGCGAATGTTTTGGATACTTTTCTAATTCTTCTACCAGAGAGACCAGAAAACCGCGGTACTCGCTCACTTCATCATCAAGTGTTGTGAAGGGATCAGTGGTAAGGACGCGAACCCGAACCATTTGTTTAAATTTGTCTGCTTCATGAGGGCTAACATGATCGTGCAACAATCTAACAATTCGAAATTTCCATCGATCAAGCCTTTGGAAACCACCGTCGTAATCTTGTTCTCGGTGTGCACGAGAGAGGATCGAATCTAGATCAGCAAGTTGGGCTTGAATGATTTGCCTTGCTTCCTGCGCCTTTTCCTCGATTGACATGGCTCAATCTCCGTATCGATTGATAGGAATCGCTAAGATCCTTGTGATAGTATCCCGTTCATTTTTCTGTCCCGAGAAATGAAACGCCCTTCGAGCCATACTTCACCCGAGAAGGCGTCTGAATGTTCGGTGCGCCAACGATTGTGCCTTGCAGTGGGCTGTAGGGCTTTAATCGCCCCGGTTGCATACGTTCAATGGCTGCGAGGAGCCGTAGGGGGCCTAAGTATCCCTCACCGGGCAAGGGGGTGTCAAGCGTCGCACAGTTCACATTGCCCTCGCCACCTTTCGGACTCTCGTCAAACGCGACATAATTTCTGGGCAGTGGAGCGGCGCCCCGATGGGACCCAATCGGTCGAGGGGACAAGGCCCATCTGTTTCCCCTGGATTTTCTGAAAAACCGGTGAACCGTCCCCTCGCCTACCCGAGTCGAGCGAGTTTTGACAGGTGCCTTCCGAACTTGGGACTCCTCCCCCCCTCGACCTCGATCCCCCCCTGGAGGTGGGACGTCGGGCCCTCCTCGGGGCTCCTCGTGGGGGGGAGTCCTACACCGGGGGGAGTAGGACGGGTGGCGTAAGTACCCGAGGGCAAAGGGATGACAGGCTGATGGTGTATCAGCGGGTCAGGGTGGGCCGGGGCTGGCCGGGGCCCGGGCCGTTCTGAGGGGCCCCCCTACCCCATGGCCGGGAGAATGTAGCTCGGGACCTGGGGGGGTGAGCGTGCATATAGGGGTAAAACAGTCGGGCCCGAGAGGGATGCTCGGCTTCGTCGCGTCCCTCATCCCATTCCTCGTCCAACACCTCACCAAGGACACGCACCCTCTTTGCAGCGTCCTTCTCATCACCCTTCAGCGCACCCTTGGCAAACACTCCCTGGACACCACCCCTAGAGCACCATCCCTGTGTAACGTGTACTGAGGGTCAAAGTGGAATGAGTACTGTCCCCTAGAGGTCCCCCTTGATCCCCATCTCCCGCTGCCACACCTCGAGGGAGGCCCATGCCTCCTCGTCTTGGTTCCGGCCCGAGGTGGACGGGAGGGTTCCCGTCCTCGGACCTTGGTTCCCTGCTCTGTCTGCCCCTAGAACGGGTCATTAGCACAAACAGACCCTACCCTAGCTGCCCCCTGAAAGTGGAAATAAGAACGCCCTAGAATCAACACCCCCCGGGGTCATTTTCGGGCTTTCCGTGGCCTACCACCCCCCGGCTTCCTGGGCCGGGACATAACAGGTATAGTGGGGGCCTCGTCCTTGATTAAACTCCCCGCCTTCTCAACATTCTCACGGTCCCTGGGGATGAGATGAAACCTTGCCTCCTGGACGGGCTTCTTGTGTTCCTTCCAAGGCTTCCCAAACAAGTCCTTCGCGAGGCCTACACGCTCGCCCGTGACTGTAAGGGAAAATGTCCCTTCGTCGTGCCACACGATAAACCCGTGCTCCCCGGTCGTCTTGCCTATGATCTCCATTTGGTTCCTCCTTCCTGCCCCCTCGGGCACTCCCGGAACGGGGCCCCCGGCGATAGGCCTTGCGTAGCGTTTGGTTCGTGTATTCAAGTTCTCTGCCCCCCAAGTATATCTTCTTCACCCGAGTATAGATCCTCAGTCCTTCGCCGGTTCGTACACCCTGTGCCTTCAGTGTTTATGAAATAAACATATTGAAAGGGAACACCCGGGTAGGAGAACCAAGGTGTCATCACTCGTGTCATCACGAGCACCCATCCTTGTAACCTGCCGAGGGTGTTAAGTGTTCTCTGCTTTCAGCAGGTGTTTTTATAAGTGACCCTATGTGTGTGGGGGTGCTCGGCATATAAGAGCTTGAAACATCCATTTTCACCAGTACTGTCAACACCTTGCGAAGGCGTGGGGCGTTGATGACAAACTTGATGACACCCCCGGGCACTCCCGGGCCTGGACCCCTCGGGTACACTCCCCCGGGTACTACCGGTCCTCCTCAGGTTCCCCGTGGAAGATCTCCCCGTGCTTACTGATCTCGCCCGTGCCCCTGAGGTTCTTCAGGGAGGTATCAAAAATGTACGTCCCCGAGCGAGAAGCATTGGTGCGCCGGTAGAGGTCACGCCGCGAGAGAGGACCCATCATCAGCGTGCGCCGGATCTTCTCTTCCATTTGTGCGTAGAGTGTGACGGCGTCGATCGGGTCCGTCACGAGCCGCACGTCCAATTCGTACTGGACCAGTTCAAGCACGGCACGCATGATTCTCGTGTCAACCTCCCCCACGCCGTTCGATAGCGCGAGGAGGACCATCAAGCGCACGGCATAGGTGTCCAGCCGCTTCTCGAAGAGAGAGTCCCGCTTGTGCCGGTCGAAGTACCACGCCTCGTACAGCTTCAGCGCGGCGGGATTGATCTTGACAGTCATTCCCTCGTGCGTCCTGTTCAGAACTGCATCGGTCTTCGCCTGGAGCTTTGAGAGACGGCCATCGGGGACCACTCCCGGCACGGGGAAGCTGGACGTGACCCCGTCCAGGACGATCCAGAGCCGGTTCAGAATCCCGAGGGAGAGTGCAGTTGTGTTAAAGAGCTTCTCATAGGTATCCTTCGTCGAGGCGCCCAGGATGCTCACGGACGCGTTACTGATCTTGATGGACTTCGTTGAGGTCACTTGTGCTACTACACCACGCTCGAACAACGTGGAAATTGTTTCGAGCAGGACGGAAGACTCGGCCCGTGATTTCGAGAGCAGGGCCCGGAGTTCGTCATAGGTCAGGAGGATGTTCGGTGTGGTCTCTAACTGTCTTGCCAGACCTTCCGCACTCCCCACCCCCGTGAGGACCTGGTAGCTTGATGCCTTGACTGTGAAGTCGTCCGACATTGTCTGTCGCATGAACTTCTCAAAGAACTTGGTCGTCTTCTCAATCACGGTTGACTTCCTCGAGGAAGCGGTCTCCCCGAGGAGCACGGTGTAGAGTCTCGGCTCGGTGTCGAGTGATGAATCGAGTCGGACCTTCTTCGCCACGAGGAATCCCAGGAAGGTCAGCCACGCAAAGTAGAAGTAGCCGCGGGGTGCCTCCATGTGGGATGCGTAGAGGTCAGCGAAGTCTCTCCCGAGCCCAATCATTCCCGCATCGGGTACCGTGAGAGCCTTACTCACTGCCGGGAGTTTCTTCGTCACGCCGGAACGCTTGTGCTCCTCCGTCCATGCCCGAATCTTCTTTCCCGTAGTGTTGTTCTTCGGGAGCAGCCAGTAGGTGACACCATTCCTCTCGATCGCGGGTACCCCCGGCCAATCATCTGGGAGGGCCCATGATCTCTGAGAGCCCACGACCACCTCCAGGAGCCCTCGGTCGAACGTGATAATTGGTTCCTTGTTGAGCTCTTGTCGTAGTACCTTCTCGTCCGTAATGAGTTTCATCGTTACCCTCTCTCCACGCTATCGCATGGGTTGTGTCCGCTCCCTATGAGCGGGGCGTCAAGTGAACCAAACTATCCTCGTTGGCTCACCTTCCGCGCTTGTTTAGTTTCTGCACCCTCTCCGATATGCGCCAGTTATACAGATAATCCCTCGGCTTCTTCTGCGGGAGCTTGTACTTCACGAACCATCTCACGTGCTGGGCCTTCACGATGAACCACCCGTAGCATGCCTTGATGAGGTTCACCGCTGCGACCCCCCGGAGCTCCCACCGGTACGCCGGCTTCCAGTTCTTGCGCTGGTCGATCACGCTGACGTAGCCCTCGAACATCTTGTGGAACCACTCGATCAGTCGCCAGGCCGTGTTAATCACCTGGAGAACCGGGATCACGACGAGGGTGTCGTCCTTTCGGGTCCACTTCCTCCGCGTCAGGCAGCCTTCGCCATCGATGAAGGCGGCAACGCGTGCTGCGGTTGTTTGGTTCATGCCTGGGCCTCCCTTCGTTCCTTGGCCGCATCGGGGCAACCATACAGGTCGAGTAGCTCCGCGGTCACTGATTCAATAAAACCCCACAGAAGCTTTGTGGATAATATTGCCCGTAGCTCGGGGAAGCTATCACGGACAATGTACTCGTCGTACGGAACCAGTTCACTCAGCCCAAACCCGGGCGTAAGTGGACTCCCGTCCTTGCACACGAGATAGCAGTCAATCTGCTCCAGGTAGAATGCGTCCTCCTTCCGGTCCCATAGATGTTTCTTGGGTGCGAAGGCCTTGAACAGATCGTGGGGGTACAGGGTGAGTTCGAAATCCTCTTTGATTAGGTTCCGAACCTTGGACGTGTACTCCCGTCGTGTCGGGTTTTTTGCAAGTATCTCTGCAAGGTCCCGGGCGAACCAATTAGCGCCCATGCTGTCGAACTTCTTGAACTTTCGGTCCTCGGGATCGACCTCACTAAGAACGACCGGTGATTTGAGATGGTCAACCCCTAGGCTACACGACGTGAAATTCCGTAGCGCCCACTCATACGCCTGCTTCGATGTCATCACTCGTACTCCCGGGCGATTAGTTAAGGTCGCGCCGGTCTGGCTCGCCCTTCACCAGATTCTCGACGCGTCGTACTAGATATTTCCATGGTTCCGTGGCGTTTTAGTTCTCCAATTACACCTGTCGGTCTTGCCCCAATTCTTGTTCTGCTTCCCCTGCCCATTTTCGCCAACGACCCCGGCCTCGGCTGTCATTTTCTGGGTCCTCAAACGGGCCTTCCTCTGGTTACTCTCCCTCCGTTCCTTATGTCGCTCCTTGCGGTTTATTACTTGTGTCGCAACACGTTCCTGTCGATAGGCGAGATAGCGTTTACTTCTAGGACTCTTTGCCATTGTCTAGTTCTCCGGGCGAATTGTTTGTGTCGTGTTGATCTCGCTCGCCCATCACGAGATTCTCAACACGGGCGACGAGGGCTCGCCACGCATCCTCTGTGAATACGAACAGGGTCTTCGTCGGGACACCCGCTCCCGCTCTCCGCTTGATTGCTACCACTCCGACCTTCTCTGATTCCTTTCCCTCTATGGCGATCTCGTTCGCGAGTTTCTCAAGGGCCGCGAGGGGCATCGTCTTGACGTTCTTGCATTGGATCACGAGGTACGGGCTCTCCACGTCTACACCCCCTCCCAGGTTCGCAGGGTACCGCTTCCCCCCGATGAGCTTACCCACATCCCGCTCAAATCGTTTCCAAGGCTTGCTCGTCATAACCCCTCCATCGGGTCGTTCCCTCTTGGATCAATGCCTTCCATCCTCATCCCATTCTTCCAGCACGACCACGAAGACTGGCTTCATCCGCGCCAGCTCCCCCTGGCGTATCCTTCTTACCTGCCGACTCGAGATCGCCAGTGCCCGCGCGATACACTTCTGTTCGAGCACCGAGGCGTACCCACCGAGCCTCGGGTCGAAGAGCCCAAAGCTGTGCCGAATCACGTACCACTCCCGTGAGTCCCACGAGGAACCGTACAATCGCCTGAGGCCTTCGCGGAGGACCTTGACCCGTTGTCCCTCAGAGGGGTACGGCTGTCGAAGCGCGCTCTCGACCTCTGCATCAACATCCCATCCGCCGGACTCACCGTTCTGGTCGGCCCACTGGTTTAGTTTGTGCCTAAAACGGGGAAGACTCTCCAACTCATAAAGCTCGATAGGGCTTATCCCGAGCTTCTCTATTAGGTCATCCGAGGTCGGCTCTCTCCCGAGGATCTGTTCGAGACGGGCCCGGTCACGCCGGATTCTCCAAAACCTCTGTCGCACCCGCCACGGTATACGAATCAGATCATTCTGATCTCCCGTAGCCTTCCGGATCGCGCCCTTAATCCGCATCCCGGCGTAGCCTTCAAAGGAGGGTGAACGCTTAGGGTCAAAGGTCTGGGCTGCTCTGATAAGGCCGAGGTAGCCCTCCTGAACGAGATCGTTCGGGCTGAGGTTGTAGCGCCGTGCCCATCTCCTCGCTATCGGCAGAACCAAGTGAAGGTGCGTCTCGACAAGGGCACGCTCGGGATTTGTTAACTCGTGGACTTGGGCTTTTTTGCTCATGGTTGTATCTCCTTTTAAAGCAATTAGATATTGCTTATACGGCCCAAAAAAAATTACCCCAGCCCAGCTTCCTTGATCCGGCGCTCTGCTTCACGCGCCAAGGTCCCAAAGCTCACGATTGTCTTCGTCCATACTCCTGGTTCCAATTTTAGAATTTCCTCCATGTGGTACCCCTCTGTCTCGTCTAGTTCAGAAATGACCTCCTTCAGCGTCAGCGCCTCAGCGTCACCTTGGTCGTGCGCAATCATGGGCTCGAGACAAAGACGCCCTACCTGGAACAATACTATGAAGTCGCCCACATAATCCCCGGTCGCTGCGACTGTCCACCCCATGCCTGCTTGGAGAATGTCTTGATACGGCGGACCCCATGCCCGGCTTCGCTCGCCGAAGGTCTTTTGCAGCCTCAACAGTAGTAACCCGTGAACCAGGTTATCGAAGTTGAACTTCCGCCGGTGCCCTGGACCTTTACCTTTGACAGCTGGCCTCATGAGGCCCCGATCGACCCAGCCGCGTACCCGGCCGGGATCCACACCCAACAGAACAGCAAAGTCTCGCAGCTCGAAATGGAGGCCTCTCACTTTCATTGCCAAATCCTGAGCAATTATTACTTGCCTTTAGACGCCTTTCAAAAACGGCTCCTTGTGAGCCGCCTGTATAGACAATAACTAATTGCTTTTTCTGTGTCAAGAAAAAAGTTGAGTTACGAATCACTACTCTGTTCCTTTAGATTCAATATGTTACGTGAGTGCATCCCTGCCACCATAGTAGTTCCCTGCCCCTTACTTGTTTATTAGCCCCCGAATCGCGATAGCGGACATCCCCGCCCCAGAGAAAAAAGGGGGAAGCGGTACACCCCTGCCCTGCCTTTAAGCGTACCTCGGGCGAAATCTGCCAGGCGGCGATTGACAGGGGGCGCCGAAAAGACCTGCTGATTACGAATCAACCCCGGGAACAATCTGAGCACACCCAAGAGGACCTATCCGCGCAAGAAACCGAGAATTTGGAGTGAGCGATGGTGCTCCTAGATGCTCCTGGTGCGGCGTGTTCTGGTAGCAGCGTGGTAGCAAGAGCTGGCGCCCCATGGAGTGCCCCCTGGAGCGGCAACAACATGCCAACTGCCCTGACAGACTTGAGGGAAACAAGGGTGATAGCTTTTCCCAGGCGAGTGAGAAGTGCGGATTACTGGTTGTAATCTGCACCGGCGATGGTCGGTCATACCCCTACACTTTATGGGACCCGGGCAACATCGCATTTGTATTTCCTTGACATTCCCCCGGGAGGCTGTAAGGTTATTCGAACTTAGGTGACCCTAACTTTCAAATTAGATTGCCCTATCGCGCCCGAGTGCACCCGGATGAAGGCGCTCTTCACAAGAAAGCCGCTTATTTGCGGTCTTATAGCGAGGCGGACTGGCTACGGAGGAAAGCCGAGAATGAAGCAACCGTACTTGACGGTCCTCACCGTGCTGATTCTTCTTTGCTTGTCGGGATGGAGTGCTGGGACGGGGAGCGCGGAAGAGCCGCTCGTCACCGACCGCCCCGACTTTACCGAAAGCCCGGAGACGGTGGCGCCGGGACGATTTCAACTGGAAGCGGGCTACACCTTCACCAGGAGGGGGGACGACAAACAACATGCCCTGGGGGAGTTGCTGCTACGAGTTGGGCTGTGGCAACAGATTGAGCTTCGGCTGGGCGGCAACTCTTATGTTTGGCTGGACAGCCCCGACGGCGATGCGGACGGCTTTGAGGACTTGTCCCTCGGCGTGAAGATCAAGCTTCTGGAGGGATCAGAACGGTTCGAGCTGACGCGGCCCACGGTTGGCGTGATCATCGCCACCACGCTGCCAACGGGTGCCGATGACATCGGCGAGGATGAGCCACAACCGGAGTTCATACTCGCAATGGCCTGGGACCTTTCTGAACGGTTTTCGTTGGGGTCAAACCTCAATTACGCGTATGCCAGTGAGGATGGTGACCGGTTTCACCAGTTCTCTGGAAGCCTAGCGTTGGGGTACAAGCTGACTGAGAAGTGGGGAGCCTACATCGAGTACTTTGGCTTTGTGCCAGCGAGCGACGATGGCCCGAACGCGAGCTTCTTTGATGGCGGTCTTACCTACCTGGTCACAAACGATTTACAGCTTGACGCGCGCGTAGGCGTGGGCGTGTTCAATGCCGACAGCCCCGATTACTTTACCGGTGTTGGCGTGTCATGGCGATGGTAAGGGTTCCCATCAAGAGAGACTATGACAGGTCATTGAAAAAGGAACAGTGTCAGCGCCGTTCCCCCTCTTCCCGGCGGAGGCTGGGGATTCTTGGGCTTGGCGATTAGTCCTAAGTTAATCCCTGCCTCGCTAATTCCACATGTCCTCTTTGCTGTGGTCCTTTGGGGGTTGTGCAGTTGGGGATTTAAGAAGACATTCCCTGAACAACGATCGGTACGTTAACCCAGATAAACGGCGCTTGCCGAGTTCCCTGTACAGACGAAGAGAATCCTCACCTCACCCTCGGGGCCAGTACATGATCACTGCTACGCCTACCAGGCAGATCGCCCCTCCAAGTAAATCGTAGTTGTCGGGGGCTCGCCGGTCAATCGCCCAGCCCCAGAGCAACGCGAGGACGACGAAGATACCGCCATAGGCGGCATAGACCCGGCCAAAATGGGCAGGCTGGTACGTCGGGATCACGCCATACAGGAATAGGATCACACCTCCAAGAAGGCCGAAGAGAACACTACGTCCGCTTCGATACCAGAGCCACACCAGATAGCCGCCGCCGATCTCACAGAGCCCCGCTAACACAAACAGAGTCATCGATCTGGCGATTAGCGCCATAATGCCCCCTTATACAATTACCGGTCGCCTTCTTCGCTCGACTAAGTCAGGGTCTATCCTACGCCTCCGGATACCAGTTGATGTTGCTATTCGGGAGCCCCTTTACCAGTATACAACCGCACGGTCCTTTATCCACGCCCGGTTGTTTATGCCGCCTTCAAGCCCATGGGAAGATTACAACTACTAATCATCACTAGCCAGGTTACTGGTATTAATTCACACTGCGGTCGATACAGGGTGGTGAAAGGACACGCTTAGCCGTACTGAAAATCAAAACGCCCTCCAGGCCGTGCTCCGCCCGAGAAGGCGTCTGAATGCCTGGTGCGCCGTCGATTGTGCCTGTCGCACAGGGCGCAGCATCCACCGCTCCGCAGCGCGACGGCTGCTGCTGCTCAAGCCCTAAGCTGTTCCCGACGCACCGTTACGCCATGGCCTTCACGACCTCGTCCGTTGACAGGACCGCGTTGGCCAAATACCCGAAGTTGACGAGCGCCGCCTTGTAGCCGTCGCCCAGCTCGGGATGCCGGGCGCCAGCCGTCGCGTCCTTCACCACGGCGACCTCGAAGCCCTGTTCGAGCAATTCGCGCAGATGGGCCTCGACACAGAGGTTGGCCGACATCCCCGCCAGTATAACCTTGCTGATGTTGCGCTTGCGGAGCTGCAGGACCAAGTCGTTGTTCTCCGGACCGTAGACCTTGTGGGGGCTGGCCACAACGGTCTTGCCGTCCTCGATGAAGGGCTTGTAGCGCTCGAGCCAGTCAGCGCCCGACCCCCGGAACCCGTCCAGGGTGAGGGCTCCCCCGCGGCCGAACATGTTGATCTCGTGCATCATCTTCTCGACGGTTCCGCCGAACTTCCACGCGTGATCGGTAGGGTAGTAGTAGTGGGGCGAGATGAAGACCTCGAACCCGTTGATCTTCGCGGCCTTGAAGAGCTGCTCGATGTTCTCTATGGTGTTGTTCTCCTTGACGCTGTCACCGACCAGCGCCCAGGTGACGCCCTTCTCACTCAGGAAATCGTTCTGCGCGTCGGTGACCACCACCGCGGTGTCGTTCTTGTTGATATCCATGGTTCCTCTCCTTTGTGTAATTATGGTGCGATTCGTAGCGAAACGCACCGACCGTTGATAGCAAGCGATGTAGAATCAGTTCAGGTCTTTTGGCTCATAGGCGTTCCTCCTTTCATTGCTTCCCTTGCTCGCCACAGGCCGCCCTGACGTAGCTTTCGAAATGTGACGGACACAACCACGAACTGGCTGACCACCGCGATTGCGTCGAGCGGGCTAACTATGGATTATCTTGTTCCGTATAAGACCCAGGTCTTTTCTTCCTGCGGTATAAGACCCCCTGTTTCTCCTGACGCGGAAGCCGCGTAAGCCGCATTGTTTCAAGTAGTTACACACCATTGCTTACTCTCCAGAGTGTCATATGTGGTTCCGTATAAGACCCCAGGCCTTCCGCGGGCTCAAAGGCAATCTGCGGGACTTCGAACTCCTTTTCGCTCCGATTCAAAACATGGGTGTAGATCATCGTCGTACTCAAATGTACCCGAACCCCTGGAAAGATTACAACTACAAATCCTTTCCCGGGAGGTTACTGGTTGTAATCTGCACCACAGTCGAGAGATGGGAGCAGAAAGAAACCTCTACACCTTGTGGAATGCCGAGACTCATTCGGACTACCGAGATGGCCTAACGCCAAAGCTAACCCGCCCTCAACAGGGGCACTTTCAGAGGCGTGCCTATTTTCGGCGAAAAAAGCCCCTGTTGAGGGTCCGTGTTGAGCGCCTTGTTATACGTAACCATACGGAACTCGATTACGAGCACTATCGTTGTTTCGCGAGGTCGAATTCGTCTGCTTTCTCCGACTTCTCATAAGCGTTTTCAATATATTTGTCGGGATTACCCATGAAATCGGATTCATCAATTAGAGAAATATAAGAGCCGTCTAATTGACTAAAAGTCTTGCATTCGTCGCATGCATAAACCTTATCTTCCCGGTTATACCGATTGTCATTAATTATCTTATATAGCTTGGAATCAGCAATTTGGCGCACTGTGCATCCATCGTCCTTTTTCTTCTTGGTTACCAACCAATCGTATCCCCCGTTTACTTTTTGAATTACCCCAACAACACCGTTGGTTTTCGAAGTTCGACCCTTTCTACTGATTTCTTTCAGTGAGTATTCGATTTCCCAATCTATCCATTTGCTGTCCTTAATATTGGGGGAAATGACGACGATGGTTACCGAGGAGTCATACATCATATCGGTTAAGTTGCTCTTAATGTTTTCCGTTGATGTGTCAGTCAAATCTGGCGAGTCCGATGTTTCACCTTGATAGTAAGTAGCGTCATCGCCAAGAGCGTCTAATATCTTCTCTCGGAGATGCTGAGCTTCGCTATATTTGTACGAAATGAATGTTTTTCTAGCCATTGTGAATCCGCCTTCCTCAAAAGCAATCTCTTAGATATAAATAGGTGCCCGTAAGGAGTAACGCCAAAGGTATGTACAAGCTCAATATTGTCTGTGATTTGAACACATTAAAGTAGGAGTATTTCCCGCCGACATATAGATCGGGGCGCATTTCAAATGCCTTTATATCCTTGGGATCTTCGGAGATTCCTGCTACGTCGTTATATAGCCCTCGAAATTTTCTTTCTTGCATTAAATAGTAGGAGTCCAGCGACCAGAAAACGAGAACCGGGAATAAACCTACGAGGACAAACAGCTCATTCTTCGTAGATGCGTACAACGCGAGCAATGCAGCAACGATTGTGATAGTCCAACCCTTTATCTGAAACGAGTTCGTGTTCATTCGAGTGATCACGGCCTGGATAAATTCGAGGTGCTTAATATTCTGCTCTGACATCGCTTCGACCTCCTTACGTATAACTATGGATTATCTTGTTCCGTATAAGACTAAGGTCTTCGCTTCCTGCGGTATAAGACCCTCGTTTCTCCTGGCGCGGAAGTCGCGCAACTCGCATTGTTTCAAGTGCTTACACACCATCGCTTAGTCGCCCGGGTGTCATATATGGTTCCGCATAAGACC
>Ga0255058_10001555_pt1 | contig 12900 bp, 13 predicted proteins | sample Cases_109_9_MG_FD_188637 | JGI IMG/M metagenome (GOLD analysis project Ga0255058, IMG submission 188637) | Seawater microbial communities from Amundsen Gulf, Northwest Territories, Canada - Cases_109_9 | ecosystem: Environmental > Aquatic > Marine > Gulf | place: Canada: Northwest Territories... | reverse complement strand
GATAGGGTGGTAGCAGATCTCCAGCTCCCGCGCCAGGAAGGCTTCCGGTGCCAGTGTCATTCCAACCAACTCCGCTCCAAGTTGACGCAGCATCTTGACCTCGGCCGCGGTCTCGAACCGTGGGCCTTCTGACACCGCGTACACGACCCCGCTCGTTACCGGCCCCCCGTCTTCGCTGAGCACATTTAGAAAGGCGTTTTGCAGGGTCGGGCAAAAGACTGGCTCCTGTCTCAGCAAACCGATGCCCTTGCTCTCAAAAAACGTCCCCGAGCGGTTTCGCGTCATGTCGAGCAAATCGCCTGGAAGCACAAAGTCCCCAACCTGCATGTCCGGAGAAAGTGATCCTGGACCCGTCCAAGCGATGATTCGGCGTACCCCTAAATCCTTCAGCGCCCACACGTTGGCACGGTAGTTCACAAACGGTGCTGACACCCGATACTGTCCCTCCCCGTGGCGAGGTAGTACGTAGAACCGCCGCCCCTGGTGTTCCATGAACAGAATCGGCATCGAGCATCCAAACGGGGTTTCCTTGACCAACATGTCGGTGATCGTTCCCAACCGCTGGCGAGCTAGCCGGTACACCTTTCCGCCAGCGATGAACGCAATCTCGCTGTGGTGCTCTTCGTATGCGCGGGAAAGCAGTTGCGGAAAAGCGTCGGGCTTTGACTCGGATGTCACACGACCTCAGTTGCGCGATGGGCGGCGACCCGGAACACTGGCCTCGACTCCGGCCAGTCGGTCGAGCGCGTCAAGCGCTGCCTCCTTTTCAGCTTCCTTTTTTGTACGACCCCAACCGGAGCCCAACGGCTCTCCCTCGAGCCAAACCTGGCATCGGAAATTGATGTCGGCGCGATCGCTGCCTGGAGCGGCTTGGGCGCGACTGGTGCGGTATGTCAGCTGGCCCCGGCCGAGTTCGTGGATCATCTCCTGGAGCCTATTTTTGGCCGTATGGAAACCGCCTTCGAACTCAATGTCTCGGGATAGGATGCTCTGTTTGATGAACCGCCTGGCGACCCCGAAGCCACCATCCAGGTAAAGGGCCCCGATGACCGCCTCCAGCGAATCCGCCGCGATCTTCCGCCGCCCCCCGCCCGCCAACAGGTTCTGATCGTCACCGGTCTGAACGCAGTCCGGTAGTCCCATCGCCTCGGAAGTTTGCGCCAAGAATCGCCTCGAGATGATGTGCGCACGTTGCTGCGACAGCATCCCTTCCTGAGCCTCTGGGTAACGTGCGAACAGCCACTCGCTAACGACCAAGTTCAACACCGAGTCGCCGAGAAACTCCAACCGTTCGTACGACTCGCCACGACTGACCGAACTCAGCAGAAACGATGGATGTGTGGTGGCCCGACCGAGTAGCTCCCGATCCCGAAACTCATGGTCGAGCACATGCTCGAGCAGATTGAGCCGGTCTTCGCGCTGCTTCGACCGTGCGAGACCGCCCAGGAGTCGACGGATCCGGCCAGGCAGTCTCACGTGCTATTCCTCGAACCGCTTGAGAGCGAGAGTTGCGTTGTGACCTCCGAAGCCAAACGAGTTGGTCAATGCCCCAACGACGTTCGCCTGACGCATCTTATTGGGGACGTAGTCAAGATCGCACTCCGGGTCTGGAACCTCGTAGTTGATCGTTGGGGGTACCTTCCCGGTCGCCAGCACCATGGCGGTTACTACAAACTCGAGCCCTCCCGCCCCACCGAGAAGATGCCCCGTCATCGATTTTGTCGAACCTACCATGATCTTGCTGGCATGGTCGCCGAACACCGTCTTGATGGCTTGCGTTTCGTAGGCATCATTGAGTGGCGTCGACGTGCCGTGAGCGTTGATGTAGTCGATGTCGGTGGGGTCCATGCCGGCCTCGTCTATCGCTCGCTGCATCGCCCGCGCCGCCCCCTCACCGTTCGGCGCCGGTGCGGTTATGTGGTACGCGTCGGCAGTCATGCCGACACCAACCACTTCGGCAAAGATTCGAGCCCCGCGATCACGGGCGTGATCCAACTCTTCGAGGATCGCCATTCCGGCGCCTTCACCAAGAACGAACCCGTCCCGTCCTGCATCGAACGGCCGGGAGGCGCGCTCGGGCTCGTCGTTCCGTGTTGACATCGCCTTCATGGCGGCGAACCCACCGATCGACATCTCGGTCACCGCGGCCTCAGTGCCACCCGCGATCATGACCTCGGCGTCACCGTGTTTGATGAGACGAAAAGCGTCACCGATCGCGTGCGCACTGGATGCACACGCAGAAACGGTACAGTAGTTCGGCCCCTTGGCCCCACAACGCATAGAGACGACGCCACTCGCCATATCCGGGATCATCATCGGGATGTAGAACGGGCTTATTCTCGATGGACCACCCTTGAGGTAGCGACGGTTCTGAATCTCATGAGTCGCGATCCCCCCGATGCCCGACCCAATGATCACGCCGACTCGTGTCTGATCTTCGCTGTCCATGTCGACGCCGCTGTCAGCCAACGCCATGTCGGACGCAGCAACCGCTAGTTGGGTGAACAGATCTTGCCGGCGAACGTCTTTCTTGGCGATGTACGCCTCCGGATCCCAATCCGGGACTTCGGCTGCTATCTGGGTCGCGAACCCGTCTGGGTCAAACCGGGTGATGCGACGCACTCCACCCTTACCCTGCAGGAGTGCCTCCCACGACGATTCCAGGTCTTTGCCCAGCGCCGTGACAAGCCCCATTCCGGTGACGACCACACGGCGTCCCATCAGGATACGGTGTCTCGATCTAAGGTGAGGTTTGCTACTCTTCGGTCTTGTTCTTCAAGTACGAAGTCGCTTCGCCAACGGTGGTGAGCTTCTCTGCATCTTCATCTGGAATCTCGATGTCGAACTCCTCCTCGAATGCCATTACCAACTCGACGGTGTCAAGCGAGTCGGCGCCGAGATCTTCGACAAACGACGCGTCGGGACTCACCTTCTCTCCGTCCACACCGAGATTCTCAACGATTATCTCTTTCACCCGTGCCTCGACGGACATTCAATTCCCTCCCTATACCAGGTTGATCAACTGCTTCGAAAAAAGAAGAGAGCGGTCTCAGCGTGTCAGGCCTCCATCCACGCAGATAACCTGGCCGGTAATATAGTCGCTCATCGGCGACGCGAGGAACAGCGCCAGATTAGCTACATCGTCGGGCGAGCCCAGCCTACCCAACGGGACCCGGCCGAGAAACCCCCGTCGAGCCTCGTCACCGAGGGCCGCAGTCATATCGGTCTCGATAAAGCCCGGAGCTATGACGTTCACCGTCACGTTTCGGGATGCCAACTCATCAGCTAGTGACTTCGAGAATCCGATCAGTCCAGCCTTGGAGGCTGCGTAATTGGACTGGCCAGCGTTTCCCGTGATACCGACGATAGACGCAATGTTGATGATGCGCCCCTCTTTCTGACGTATCATCCGCTTGGCCGCCAACCTGCACCAGTTATACGCGCCGTAAAGATTGGTCTCGAGCACGCTCCGCCACTCATCGGGTTTCATCCTGAGCAGCAGATTGTCGCGAGTTATGCCGGCGTTATTGACCAGCACATCGAGCCGGCCGAACTCATCCTGGTAGATGCTCCAGGCGTGCTCGACCTGCTCCAGATCAGCAACGTCACCGAGGAGCTCCAGGCTCGCCACTCCCTTTTCCTTTAGCGCGCCAACGGTCGCGGCCACGGTGTCCGCATCGCGCGCAAAGATCGCCACGTCGGCGCCAGCCTCCGCCAAACCTTCGGCGATGGCGCGACCGATCCCCCGATTGCCACCGGTGACCAGGGCCTTTCTACCGCTCAGATCTATGCTAGTCGTGATACCGATTGCGAAACCTCCTCGATGACCTGTTCCTCGGTGCCGACCGCGCGTCCCGCAAGCGACCGGTCGATCCGCCTCAAGAGTCCTGTGAGCACCTTGCCGGGACCGACCTCGAGGAACACCGTCGCCCCGAGATCGCGGAGCCTGGCCACGCAATCCACCCAGCGCACTGGAGCCGTCAGCTGCTCCAGCAACCGCGAGCGAATCGCGTCCGGCTGTGTGACCGGCTCGGCGTTCACGTTCGCTACCACCGGACAGGTCGCTGTTTGCACGTCGATCGCCTCGAGAACAGCTGCTAACTCCCGCGCGGCGGGCGCCATCAGTGACGAGTGAAAGGCACCCGACACGTTGAGCTCGACCGCTTTACGTGCACCCCAATTCGGCGCCTCTTCGATCGCTCGACGGACAGCGCTCACCGATCCCGACACGACAATCTGGCCGGGAGCGTTGAAGTTAGCTGGTGTTAGCACCTCGTCAGGCGCCCGAAGCGTGTCGCACAGGGCGAACACGTCGGCGCTATCGATACCGATCAGCGCAGCCATCGTGCCCGGCTTCTCGCGCCCTGTGGCGGCCATAGCCTCGCCTCTCGTCCGAACCAGCCGCAGGCCATCCGAAAACGACAAGCTGCCGGCTGCTACATGAGCCGAGAACTCGCCGAGGCTATGCCCGGCGGCCGATTGTGGTTCTATACCTTCAACGGCGAGCACACGCGCCACAGCGATCGAGTGCGTTAACAGGGCGGGCTGAGCGTTCTCGGTGGCCCGCAGCTCTTCCTCTGGGCCGTCCCAGCACAACCGAGACAACGCCGATCCGAGCACGTCATCGGCTTCTTCGAACGTGCGCTTTGCCTCGGCCCGCGCCGCAGCCAAATCAGCGCCCATTCCGACGAACTGGCTTCCCTGTCCCGGGAACTGGAATGCGATCGGTGACAACTCTAAAGGCGAAGCACGGCCGAGCCCCAAGCGAGGCCACCACCAAAAGCGGTCATCAGGACAGTACCGCCGGGAGGCACAATCTCGCTGCGTCGCACCTCGTCGAGCGCGATCGGAATCGATGCCGAACTCGTATTCCCGTACCGGTCGATGTTGATGTACACCCGGTCGCCATCGACACCCAACCGCTTGGCGAGCGATTCGATGATCCGAATGTTGGCCTGGTGCGGGACGACCAGGTCGATGTCATCGATCGTCATCCCGGCTTTGTCGAGCACGATCCGGCTCGATTCCTCCATAGCCAACACCGCGCGCTTGAACACGTCACGTCCTTCTTGCTTGACGAATTCGAGTCGCTCGCTCTGTGTCTGCGGCGTTGAGGGCATGGCCGCCCCACCCGCCGGTCGCCACAGCATCTGGGCGCAGCGTCCATCGGTCTGCATGTGGGTCGCCAACAACCCAGTGCCACCGTCGGACAGGTCACCGCCCGGCCCGAGCAGTGCCGCGCCAGCCCCATCACCGAACAAGACACACGTTGATCGATCGGTGTAGTCGATGATCGCCGACATCTTCTCCGCCCCGATGACGAGCGCATTCCCGCACACCCCGGTCTTCAATAGGCCGTCGGCGATCGTGACACCATAGAGCCAGCCCGCGCACGCCGCGGTCACGTCGAAAGCGGCAGCCCGGTGGGCTCCGAGTCGGGCCTGTGTCTCGCAGGCGGTAGACGGAAGCAAGTGATCCTGAGTAGCGGTGGAGAGAATGATAACGTCGACGTCGATCGGCTCGACTCCGGCGTCTGCTAGTGCTATTGAGCCGGCTCTGGCAGCCAAATCAGCCGTGTTTTCCCCATCCGCGCAGATCCGCCTTTCCCTGATCCCGGATCGATCTCTGATCCACTCGTCCGACGTGTCAACCATCTTTTCGAAGTCGGCGTTTGTGAGCACGCGCTCGGGAACCGCTAACCCAGTACCGCGAATAAAGCCCTGCCGTCGAGTCTGTTTCTGGCCGCTGATAACGCCTGCTGCCTGGCTTCTCATGCGCCCTCCTTCAGCTTATCGTCGGTGGCTGTCGAGGCCACGAACTCGCTGACCGCCTCTTCGATGTGACGATTGAGTTTTCGCGCAGCGGCTGTCCTCGCCACGTCGATCGCGTTCCGAAACGCCTTCACGCTGGAGCCACCGTGACCGATGACCACAATCCCATTCACTCCCAACAGTGGCGCGCCGCCGTACTCCGCATAGTCGATCTTCCTTCTCACTGAATCGAGCGCCGACCCCATGAGCACGGCCCCCAACCCAGCTATGTAACTCTTGCCTACCTCGTCACGGACCGACTCGGCGAGAAAGTCGATAAATGACTCCCCGAACTTCAGCAGCACGTTTCCGACAAAACCGTCGCATACCACGACGTCGGCTGCCCCCCTCAACACATCCCGTCCCTCCACGTTACCGATGAAGTTCAAGTCGCTGGCACTCAACAGCTGGTGCGTGGCCACGGTGAGATCGTTTCCCTTGCTCGGCTCCTCGCCGATTGACAAAAGCCCCACGCGGGGTTGCCGGCGGCCTAACACGTCGATCGCATAGATGTGACCCATGATCGCGAACTGAACGAGATGCTCCGGTCGACATTCGGCGTTGGCTCCGACATCGAGCACCAGGCAGGGGAGACCCTGAGTCGGGAAAACCGTCAAGATGGCAGGTCTCGAGATGCCCTTGATGCGCCCCAGGGTTAGCAGCGCTGTGGCCATTACCGCGCCGGTGTTTCCAGCTGAAACAAAGGCGTCGGCGTGGCCCGACTTCTGCAAGTCGAGTCCGACCGCGATCGAGGAGCCCCTCTTGCGCCGCAAAGCGGTCGAGGGAGCGTCGTGCATTTCGATGACTTGGGGCGCGTGTTGGATCCGTAACCGGTCGTGTGGGTAGCCCCGCCCCTCGAGGCATTGTGAGATCCTTCGCTCGTCGCCCGTCAGCACGATCTCGAAGGGCTGCCCCGGTGTCTCGATGGTCGCCAACGCCGCCGTCACCGGGTACTCCGGAGCGTGATCTCCCCCCATGGCGTCGAGCACAATTCGCATCGCCCGCATTCACCTCTGGCCGACAGGTCGTGGAGGTGTCTAGAACTCCTCCACGTCGACGATATGGCGTCCCGCGTAGTGACCGCAGTGAGGACAGACCCGATGCGGGAGCTTTGGCTGCAAACACTTGTCGCACTTGATCACAGTCGGCGCGTCTAAGTTCTTATGGGTCCGCCGAGTGCGTCGGCGCGTCTTGCTAATTTTTCGCTTTGGTACTGCCATTGGTCTCAATCTCCGAAATGCAGGTTGTCAAATGTCAGCCTTGGTCATCGAGCATGAGTGCGCCCAAAGCGCTCCAGCGTTCATCAGTTTCGTCGCTCGCGCAGTTGCACCTTCCCTGGTTCAAGTTCTGACCACACTGCGCGCAGATCCCAGCGCATTCTCCATCGCACAGTGGAAACCGATTGCGTTCCAAGAACAGCCGCTCACGGACCGGCTTGTCGATCTCGATCTCAGTAGCCTTGCGCTCGATCGGCACGATATCCGTGTCTCCGAAATCATTGCCCGCACCGTCGGAGTGCTGGTACACAACTCGACAGCGATCGTCGATCGTGACTTCTACCGGTATGAGACAGCGCCGGCACGAGCCCACCGACTTACCGTAGACGTCAACCGCTACGACGTACATCCCACCGGTCGCGCTGGTCACCTCCACCTCGAGCCGGATTGGCTCGTCGATCCGGCCCCCGTAACCATCCAGCAATGGATCGTCCGGGCCGATCGTGAAACCGGTTCTTAACCGACCTCCAGAAAGGCGCGCGAGATCAACGATCATAACCGTATAAGTATATTCTCTGTAGTCAGTTGAAACAACTCGGCGTGGGCCGGGCGCCTAGGCCCCGAAGAAAAACTCGATCTCGCGACTCGCATTATCGGGAGAATCCGACGCGTGGATCGCATTGCGCTCCACCGACTCGGCGTACAGGCGCCGGATCGTGCCCTCTTCGGCTTCATCCGGGTCGGTTGCTCCTATCGATCGCCGCAGCCCAGCCACCGCGTCATCGCGCTCCAGCACCATCGGCACACACGCGCCGCTCGTCATGAAGCCCACCAAGCTATCAAAGAATGGCCGCTCCGCGTGGACGGCGTAGAAGTCGCGCGCGCGTTCAGTGGTCAACCGCAGCATGCGCATCTCGCGGACCACGAAACCATCCGCCTCAAGGTGAGCCAGGATGGCACCGATCAGATTCTTCGCGACCGCATCCGGCTTGATGATCGCTAACGTTTGCTCGGCAGTCATCAGAATTGTAGCAGCTTGCGGATGAGGGATCGGCGACTGATCAAGCCGACCCACTTCCCGTCCCTTGTCAGCGGTAGGGGGTCAACATTCTTATTGACTATTATCGAAGCCGCTTCGCTAATGCTGGCTTCAATGGGCAGACAGAGCACCGCCTTCGACATGACATCTCGGACCGCAGGGTCGGACTCCTCCCGAGTCGCCGGATCTGACGGACTCTCGAATACTCGCAGGTACCCCGGCAGGAAATCTCGGATCAGGTCCTTCTCAGAGATCATCCCAACGATCTCGTCTCTTTTGTTGACTACCGGAAGCCCGGTGTACGCACCACGTGTCATGAGCCGAGCCGCTTCGCGCAGAGGCATCTCCGGATAGATCCTCTGCGACGCGGGCTCCATGACATCGATCACCGAGAGCTTCTGAACCCGCGGCGCGTTGCGGATTACTGGAAGATCGACGATCGATTGGGCGTCGGGAGCAGAAAGTAGCGCCTCGAGCGCACCGTCTTCGCGCAGCACCGCCGCCAGACTGGCGACGGTCTCCAGATAGCCCGCCGATCCTCCGGGTGGCGCAGCGACGAGCACCAACAATCGGCCGCGGGTCTCGCCACCTGTCTCGGCGGGTACCCTCAGCGGTCGCTCGACGATGCCAAGCACTGTGACGACCCTGTCGATGGCGTCCGACCGGAGGTGCCGAATAAAGGCGCCGGCACCAACGGCCATCGTGTCCTCGGCGCCCAGTGCGCTGACTTGGCGCAAGAATCGTTCACCATCGATGACGCCGGTTTGGCTGGCCGCAAAAGCAGCCAACTCATCCAACGCCTCGGCGTAGGAGGTGGCTGCGAGCGGTGGAGCCACTTGACCGACCGAGAGGATCGGCTTCGTTCGGGTCACCTCAGTCAAGAGCGCTCTCGATCAATCCAACGATATCAGCCGGGCGCTCAGCCACGGCGATCCCGTGCTCCCGAAAGGCCGTCATCTTTTCCGCGGCCGTGCCTTCGCTGCCCGAGATAATCGCACCGGCATGTCCCATGCGTCTCCCGGGCGGCGCGGTTTGGCCGGCGATGAATCCAACCACTGGTGTGCTCATCTCACTCTGCACGAAGCTCGCGGCCTCCTGCTCGTCAGTGCCACCGATCTCTCCGATCATTACGACCGCCTCTGTGTCGGGGTCGGTCTCAAAGCCCTCCAAGCAGTCGATAAACGATGTCCCAACGATCGGATCGCCGCCGATCCCGATGCATGTCGACTGGCCGAGTCCATTGGTCGTCAACTGATGGATCACCTCGTAGGTGAGAGTACCGCTCCTCGAGACGACACCGACCTTGCCCGGCGTACAGATCTTGCCCGGAAGTATCCCTATCTTCGATTCGCCTGGCGTGATAAGACCGGGACAGTTGGGACCGATGACACGTGTGCCACGCTCACGCACAAACGCCATCACGCGCGTCATGTCGAAGACCGGGATCCCCTCGGTGATGGCCACAATGAGCTCGATCCCCGCATCAGCAGCCTCATAGATAGCGTCCGCCGCGAATGCGGGCGGCACATAGATCACCGACGCGTTAGCGCCAGTCTCCTCGACCGCCGCCGCCACCGTGTCAAAGATCGGGATGACGTCGTCGAACAATTGCCCGCCTTTGCCCGGCACCACACCGGCCACTACTTGAGTGCCATAATCGCGCATTCGCCGAGCGTGGAACGAACCGTCACGACCGGTAATGCCCTGCACCGCGAGCTTTGTCGATCGATCGATGAGGATACTCACCGCGCGCCACCTCCAGCGGGCGTTTTCGCCGGGGTTGCCAACTCGATCGCCTTCCGCACGACTTCGTCCATTGAGTTCGTAGCGGGCAGATCTACCGACTCCAGGATTTCCAGGCCCTCTTTCTCGTTGGTCCCTGTTAAGCGGATAACAATCGGCACTTCGACATCCATGCGGCTGAGTGCTTGAACGATGCCGTTCGCTACGTCATCGCAGCGCGTGATACCACCGAAGATGTTGAATAGGATCGCCTCGACGTTGGGGTCGGATAGAATGATCCGCATCGCATCGACGACCTTCTCGGGGTTTGAGCTCCCTCCGATATCAAGGAAGTTGGCTGGCTCAGCTTTGTAGTACTTGATCAAGTCCATAGTCGCCATCGCCAACCCAGCACCGTTGACGATGCACCCAATCGAACCGTCGAGTTTTACGTACGACAGTCCCTTCTCGCGGGCCTCGGTCTCAGCCGGTTCATCGGCTGATGGGTCGCGTAACTCGTCTAACTCGGGATGCCGGAAGAGCGCGTTGTCGTCGATGTTGACCTTGGCGTCGATCGCTTCCAGCGTGCCGTCCGGCAAGGCGACCAGGGGGTTGATCTCAGCCAGCGACGCATCGATAGCAGCAAACACCGAGTAGAGTCGGCGAAAAATGCTCGCCGCCTGACGAACCTGCCGGATGTCGTCGTAGAGCGAGAAGCCGAGTTCCATCGCTTGGTGATTGAGCAGCCCGTAGCGCGGATCGACGGCGACTTTGTGGATCTTCTCTGGCGTTTCCCGGGCTACCTCTTCGATATCCACGCCGCCCGCAGGACTGACCATCATGACCGGCCGTTGGCTCGCTCGATCGACGATGATCCCGGCGTACGCCTCGCTGGCGATATCAACCGCTGGCGCGATCAACACCTTACCGACCGTGAGCCCCTTGATCTCCATCCCCAAGATGGCACCGGCAGCCTGTCGAGCGTCATCGGGAGTCTGGGCCAGCTTGACACCACCGGCCTTGCCGCGCCCGCCGACGTGAACCTGAGCTTTGACGACCACCGGGCCTGCGAACTCGCGCGCAGCGGCCTCGGCCTGCTCAGCGGTTTCAGCCACCCGATCCGGCGGCACCGGTAGACCGTGTTGGCGAAAAATCTCGCGGGCTTGGTATTCATGAATCTTCATAACTGAGGCCCGGCAAGCTAGACGCTGGGCGTTACGTCTTCAATGCGGTTATTCGCGACCCGGACTACTGTTCCGAATCCGTTAACTGCTCCAAGATCCGACCCAGCTCTTCGAGCGCCGTTCCGTATGCCGCCCAGTCGCCTCTCCGCTGGGCCGTCACCGCGCGGTCGTACGCGGTTCGCGCTTGACTGGCCAGCGATCGCTCGCCCCGAGTCGGCGTCGCCTCGCGAGGCGTTTCGACCTCTGCAATGTCGACGTCGGCAGCACGCGAGGCGCCTCGGATCAGCGCCATCATCGCATCCTCGAGCGTCGGCTCCATCACGATCTGGTTGCCGTAGCTGGCGATCACCCGTCGCAGCTCTGGAAGCTGGCTCTGTTGGGCCTGGAGGAACAGCGGCTCCACGTACAACACCGACTTACCGATCGGTATAACCAGCAGGCTGCCCCGGATCACATTCGATCCCTTCTGGCTCCACAGGGTGATCTGCTCGCTGATCCTCGGATCTTGATCGATTCGAGCCTCGATTTGCATTGGGCCGAAGATCAGCCGGTCCTTTGGAAACTCGTACATGACACGCCGGCCGTAATCGCCGGGATCGCTCTTTGCCGCTAGCAGCGCGACCATGTTGTCCCTTCGGGCCGGCGTAAAAGGCAGCACCAACTGGAACGCCGGCTTGCTGTCATCCGGCAACCTCAACAGGACGTAGTACGGGACCATCTTCGTCGGCTGGCCCTGATAGATCTCGTTGGGGATGTTCCACATGTCCTCGCGGTTGTAGAAAACGCGCGGATCTTGCATGTGGTAAGCGCGCAGGACCTCAGCCTGAATCAAGAACAGATCTTCGGGATACCGCAGGTGCGCCTCCAACCCGGCTGGCATCTCCGCGGCGGATCGAAACAGGTCCGGGAAGATCGATCGATATGCCCGAAGGATCGGATCCTCTTCATCCCACGCAAAGAAGATCACATCACCGTCGAAGGCATCGATCACGACTTTGACGCTGTTCCGGATGTAGTTGAGCTGCTGCCGGCCACCGAAGCCGCGAACAGGCTCCGAGTACGGGTAGCGACTGGATGTCGTGTAGGCGTCAACGACCCACAGCAACCTCCCGTTGAGCAACACCAAATAGGGATCCGAATCATAGGACAGGAACGGAGCCAGCCGTTGGGTTCGGTGCTGGATCTGGCGAAACAACATCAGCCGCGTGTCGGGCGTGATGTCATCGGTGAGCAGGAACTTGATCGATCCCACATACCAGCTGAATAGCGCCTTGCGCCAAAGCGCGTCGATTTCCATCCCACCTTCTCCACGATACGACGTATGAATGTTCTGATCGCCTTGCGGGTAGTCGAACTCCCGCTCTCGGGTGGCCGCCAACACGTAGTTGGTCGTCAGCTCGCCGTAGTAGATCTCGGGCCGCTCGACGTGCAATACGTCGGCCAGTTCCGGCGGCGTCGTGGGTGGTATGTCGCTCAGGTAGAAGACCGGCAGCCCCTCCCGCGTCACCTCGTTGACCGGGCTCATGACTAATCCGTAGCCGTGGGTGAAGATCAGGTGCTGGTTTTGCCAAGTTTGGACGTTCGGAGCGAGCTCGTCGACAGCTATCTCACGAGCCGCCAACATCACCTGGCGGGGGCCGGAGCCAAGATCGTAGCGATCGACGTCGACATCCTCGAACTCGTAATACAGCCGCAGCTTCTGCAGCTGCCTGTAGGTGTCGAGCAGCGGCCGCCAGTCCCAGAGCCGGATGTTGCTCAGCGTGCCCTCAGCCTCCTGTAGCGTCGCTCCGAGAGCCGTCTCACTGACCTCAAGCGGCCGTACCTCAATCGCGTCGATATCGAAAGCGCGTCGGGTCAGTTCGATGTTACGGGCGATGTAGGTGGCTTCCTTGCCAATCTCGTTGGGCTCGACTTCAAACTGCTGGATC
>Ga0255058_10001552_pt1 | contig 12914 bp, 11 predicted proteins | sample Cases_109_9_MG_FD_188637 | JGI IMG/M metagenome (GOLD analysis project Ga0255058, IMG submission 188637) | Seawater microbial communities from Amundsen Gulf, Northwest Territories, Canada - Cases_109_9 | ecosystem: Environmental > Aquatic > Marine > Gulf | place: Canada: Northwest Territories... | reverse complement strand
TGAGATCGGGATCGGTTGGATCGACTGTATCCTTTTTGATGTTAACCTGCTTGGGTATCTCCACATTTAGAGCCGTATCTATTGAGTAGTAATAGAAGACGGTATCGGTATCGGGTACCGAGATCGCTCCCGAATATGTCTTGGTAGTATCACCGGCCCAGCGGTAGTAAGTAGTTCCCGGCTCCCCTAAATTGATGGACAAGGTGATGTTGGTAGCGCTCGTATACCAGCCCGAGGGATCCGGTGAGAGAGGAGCGGTCTCAAAGTTAGTGGTCGGTGGAGTTATATCTGTCAGTTCCGTCTTAAAACTCCAGCTGTATTCTGAGGCTAGGGGGTTGCCTGCCTTATCGGTGACCGCCGTAGTTACACGTACGGTATAAGTCTCATCTGATGAAAGAGTCGAGTCCGGATTAAGTGTAGCTGTCTTCGAGCCACTATCGTAGGTTACGACAGCGGTAATGGGTGCGCCCAGCCAGTCTTCCAAGGTAAAGCTTGCCCCATTGATAGTACCGGCGGTCATGGTGTCATCGAAGGTAGCGGTTACGTTGGTGCCTACGCTTACCTCGCTCGCCAGATCGGCGGGAGAGTTAGAGGTAACCGTTGGCGCGGTGGTATCCACGATGATGCCGTCAGATGAGGCCACAGCAGAGTAGAGTCCGGCGCCGTTTAAGGCTCTTACGTTTATGTAGTAGTCCTGGCCATCCACAAGGGAGAGGCCCGTGTGGGTTATCGATGTTGTTGCTGTAGACGTCCAAGAAACGGTATCGGTAGCCCCGGCACTGGTGCCGATGGAATATTCATAACCGCTTAAACTACTCTCAGCATCTGCTGAAGCGCTCCAGGAAGCGTTAAGCCCGGTGTTGCTTGTAGCATAGTCTCCACCATCGGTTACCGAAGATGGATCTGATGGTGGCGACGTATCAATATCAAAATCCATACTTTGAACCGCTTCTGAATTTAAATCCGTATCAATAGAGTGATAGTAAAGGGTATGGCTTCCAGCAGAGGGTGGCGTAAAAGGAGCCGAGTATGTCTGAGTGGCATCGTTGTCCCAACGAAAATAGGTACTTCCGGTCTCGCCACCTAATCTCGATAGCGTTATCGTCGGTGTTGTTATATACCAACCCGTAGTCTCAGTAGCAGTATCTATCGCTATTAGAGTAGTCGGCGAGCCAGTGTCTATCAAAAACGGTCCTATATGAACGGTTGAGGTCCAGCCGCCGGCTTTATCCACAGTTGACAAGTGAAAATAATGGCTATTGCCATCAGGCATAGCGGTTGTAGTAGAAGTAATACCAAAATCCAGATCCTTTATTTGATCGGGCGTTGTTAACGCGTTTGTATCCCAAAGAACGGAATAACCATCAACCCCGGATATGGTATCGGTCGCGCCGCTAATATCTATAACGATATTAGGATTAGTTGATAAAGTATTAGTTGAATGAGATGAGCTGGAAAGAACAGGGTCTATCGGTGGCAATGGATCGACCTTAAACTCTTGGCTCTTAAAAACTTCCCTGTTTGCCGAATAGTCTTCCGACCAATAATAAAGGGTATGGATGCCCTCAGGTGCTGGTGCCGAACCGGAATAGGTTGTCCAGCCGGCGGTCGATGTTGAATCCCACTGATAAAATGTCGCCCCTGCTTCATTAGTCGTAAGTGTAAATGTCGTATCTTGGCTGAACCAACCCGACGGATTTGGTGAAGTCGGATAAGTCTCTAAAAGCGTTACTGGCGCCGTCGAATCATCAGTAAGATCAAAGTGATAGACTCCGTCATTTGCCGCCGCCCATAAATGGTTTCGATGTTGGCCGGCCACTTCCACACTATTTGCGTTTCCTTGAAGGGGAGCCACAAGGCCTAGATCTCCTATCTCCAACCAGGTATCGCCAAGGTCTGACGATTTAAATACTCCTCTGTTGGTCGCGGCATAAATCGTGTTACCCGGCCCCACATCTAAAATGACATCAACATCATTTACATCTTTTGGAAGCCCATTACTTACAGTGGTCCAGCTCAGACCTCCATCTGTAGAACGGCTTACATACCCCTGGCCAAGTCCGGCAAACACCGTCTGATCGTTCTCATAATTTTGTGAAATGGCAACTGAGTGGGTCTGCGAATTAAAAAGCCCGCTTGCGGTAGTGCCCACATGTTGCCAACTTATTCCATCATCAGTAGACTTCCAAATTCCTTCTGAATGGGCGGCGGCGAATATCGTCGGTGTAGACGCGTAATTAGGAGCAATCTCGATAGATTTGTAGTTTTTAGAAGGAGACATCGCCGGATCGGTAATATCTACCCAACTCGCTCCCCAATCGCTTGATTTATAAATCGACCCGTTTGTGCCAAAGTAGATCGTACCGGAGCTGTTATGGCTATAATTAGGAGAGAAATTAACAGCATAGCCATCTTTCTTACTGGGGAGAAAATTGTTCCAGCTTGAACCACCATCATTGGTCCACCATACACCGTCTTGTTTTACTGCGGCATAGACCGTCTGGTCGTTTTCAAAATCGGGAGAAACGGAGACTTCGCGGACGTTTCCGGTGGATAGAGAAAGAGTAAATGTCTCTTCATAGAGGGAGATATATAATCCGTCATTATATCCGGCAAAAAGAGTTCCATCGATAAGCCAGTTTGGAGAGGCATCAATCGTGTTAGCAGCCGTTCCCGGCCCGGGGATCAACCGCCAATTTAAATGGTCGGCGCTAAGAGATAAGGGTCGCAGGAGCACCACCATAACGACCAATAGAAAAAAGGAGACGATAAATTTATATTTAGCGATTAACTTGATACCCGGCCCCCTGTTTCAGTTATTTTTACTGATCCGGTAAAACGGAAGATAAATAGCGCAATAGTTAAATAAGCCAGTTTTACAAAGAGATAAATGACAACTGGTCTATAAGTAATAACTCCGTTTGTTTTCTCTCCACCAAAACCATTCATCACAGCGTCCAAGCAGTACTTAAAGAGAAAAATATCCTGCCGTTTTTAATTTTTTTGATTATAGAAGTGATAACTCTGAGGCCGATCTGCAAAGAAGATACAATAACGAAATGCCACCAGATAAAAACCACTACCGCACCACATAATATAGTGCAAAATATAAAAAGTCGGCAAGCTAATACAAATGAGCGGTTAATTAACGCTTGCTAGTGGTAGTTTATTATCAGTGAGTGGCAGGGGCATTTTTTGATTTTTCGACGTCTGATAGACTTACTGTTCTTTTGATATGTCTGTTATTTTCCAAACATCACTAGGATCTTTTATGTCGCCCTCGGTCTTGATAAGCCATTTTTGAACAGGTACTTCTTTGGGATCGGCTTGGACCGCGATCGGCGGAATGGTTGGAGCCCGTCCTTTTATTGGTTCATAAGTGATAGTCGTCTCGATCACATCTTCTTCGATAAGCGATTCGCCGTCCGGTAGTTTTTTCGGCAGTAAGCTGATAAGAGAAACGCCGCTTACATTCTTCCATATCTTGGTAAAGTTTCTAAATGAGCGGTATCCTTTTTTTTGCTTTGAATCTAAAAGGCCATAAGCGGTAGCAAAATCCTTTTCGTTAATGGCTGCATAAAAGTCTATAACACTTTTCTGCCCTTCTGTCTCTGCGATGATCCTGCTCTGGGCCTGCCTTCTTGGCTGGACGCTCATTACGTTAAGCACAACCGTTACTCGTTTCTTCTTGCCGGCCTCGACTGTAACCTTAGCCTCTCCGATAAAGGGAAGATCTTTTCTTTCCGGGTTCTCTTTAAAAAGCGTGATCTCATACTCCCCGGGCGCCAGATCGCTGAATGTTGCATCGGTGACCTTGCCGGTATCTTTACCGTTGATCTCGATCTTCGCTTTCATCGGTGGTTCGGAAACGACGATGAGTTCTCCGTTAGCAGACTCATTTGAGTCACCGCCACAGCCGATAGCCAAAATAAAGGCGCAAACTATAAACAACGCCAATAATATCTTAGAAGTAATTATAGACTTCACTTAACAACCTTCCAAAGAATTTTTACTTGTTGGTGATTTTATCAGGAAAAGCGAAGTATGAAAATAATTTACTTGTAGTTCGCTAGTTGGGGAAACATCTGTAAGATGGTAGACTTCAGTATATGAACTTTTTCGAAAACTTTCTTGTTCAATTCCTGGTCATTGCACCAGCACTCATAATCAGCGTTACCATTCATGAGTTCATGCATGGATATGTCTCTGACAAGTTGGGTGACCCGACCCCGCGAAACGCGGGAAGATTAACGCTAAATCCTATCAAACACCTAGATCCCGTCGGCACTATCATGATATTTATCGTCAGATTTGGCTGGGGCAAACCGATGCCGATAAATCCGAACTATTATAAGAATCCTCGAATGGGGATGATGTACTCGGCGCTTGCTGGCCCTCTAAGTAATTTTGTTGTCGCCATCATCGTCGGATATTATGTCCGTATTACCGGACTCGAGCCGACCACTATTATCAATACAAGTATTATCTATATCGCTATTATCAGTGTTTTCTTGGGAGTCTTTAATCTTATTCCCATTCCGCCACTGGATGGTTCAAAAGTATTGGCGGCATTTCTTCCCAAAAGTCTCCTGAAAACATATAACTCTTTAGAAGGTTATGGGATTCTAATAATTTTCCTCGGCTTTTATTTTCTGGGTGCCGGCAGACTACTCGTTCCCCTTGCATCTTCTGTCTCAAAGCTTTTGGGAGTCCCTTATCTTTAACCCTTTTCACATTCTTTCCTACAAGTTGAGACTGTTTAATAATGTAGCAGTCGAGCTTGCTCGACATAATATGTACACCAAAGCAAGCTTTGCAACTACAATATATTACAATTAAAATGTTAAATATTTATTATTAAACAATCTCAAGTTACAATCAGTTGGAATAACAGTGGGGAGCGGATGAAAAAAAGAGTCCTGACCGGATATCGTCCAACGGGTAAACTACACCTTGGACATCTGCACGGCAATCTACATACGATGCTTGAGCTTCAAGAAGAGTTCGAATGTTTTTTCTTTATTGCCGATTGGCATGCATTGACTACCGATTACGCGGACACAAAAAATCTTAAAGACTTTACCAAAGAAATGGTCATTGACTGGCTGGCAATCGGTCTCGATCCTAAAAAAAGTGTTATCTACCGGCAATCGGATGTTCCCGAGATCGCCGAACTTGCCCTTTACCTCTCGATGCTTACTCCGATAGCTTGGCTGGAACGTAATCCTACCTATAAAGAGCAACTAAAGGAGTTAAAGAAAAAAGAGATAGCCACTCACGGTTTTATCGGTTATCCGGTTCTTCAAGCAGCGGACATACTGTCCGTACACGCGGACTTCGTTCCTGTCGGTGAAGACCAGCTTCCTCATCTGGAACTCACAAGAGAGATCGCCAGGCGCTTTAATCATTTCTACGGTGACTATTTAAAAGAGCCAAGTGCCAAACTTTCAAGAGCAAAAAGAGTGCCCGGAATGGACGGTCGAAAGATGAGTAAAAGTTACAACAATGCCATTTATTTGGATGACGATGACGCGGCTATCGAAAAGAAAGTCATGAAGATGATCACCGATGAAAAGAAGATCAGAATTGACGATCCCGGTCGCCCTGAGATCTGTAATGTCTTCGAGCTTCACCGCATCTATTCACCTGACAAAGTAGAGGAGATCGAAAAGAGATGCCGAAGTGGCGAACTCGGATGCGTTGAGGATAAGAAAGAACTGGCCAAAAAAATAATAGCTTCGCTTGCTACTTTTAGAAAAAGAAAAGAAGAGATAACCAGTGACCCTTCTTTATACGATGACGTACTCACAGATGGCGCGGTCAAGGCGCGAAAAGTAATAACTGAGACCCTCCAAACTGTCAGAAAAAAGATGAATATCGACTAGCAAAAGACAGGCCATATTGATGTCTTATACAGTGAAACTGGAGATCTTTGAAGGACCATTCGACCTCCTTCTTAACCTTATCTCCAAACACAAATTAGATATATACGATATCCCGATCGGTGAGATAACCGACCAATATCTGGAGTACCTTGAAAAGATCGACGAGTTAGACCTGGAGATAGCCAGCGAGTTCTTGCTTGTCGCCGCCACTTTGCTCGAGATCAAGTCAGCCGGCCTTCTTCCTAGAGAAGAAAAATTAAGTGATGTAGAAGATCTTTCCGTTTTTGAAAAGAGAGGGCTCTTAATAGCAAGGTTGATCGAGTATAAGAAATTTAAAAATGCCGGGCAATCTCTTAGGGCGAGAATAGAATCCCACAATAAATTTTACGGGCGGAACGCGGCCGTAGAACCGGAATTTCAAGACCTGCTTCCCGATTTTCTTATCGGAATCTCGACCGAAGACCTTAGAGACATTTTTGAAAAGATCCAAAAGAGACAGAGTCTTCGCTTGATAGACTCAAGCCACATTGCTACCATCCCAATAAGCGTAGAATCTAAACTTGAAGAGATAACCGAACTTTTAAGACTCGAGCCCAGGCAATCCTTTAGAGAGATGACTATCGCTGCCACCGGCAGAGATGAGGTCGTTGCGACTTTCCTGGCACTTCTCGAACTGTATAAAAGAGGAGTTATCTCCCTTAATCAAGCAACTACTTTTGGAGACATCGAGATCGAAGCAGAAGAATCGCTAGATCTCTTAGAGGATCCTTTTATTTAAATATGAATGAATTATTAGAGACAAAACATATAATAGAATCTCTTCTCTTTGTCGCCGATGAACCGCTTTCGCCCAAAAGGTTGAGTGAGTTAATCGAAGTCGATGTGGCTACGGTTAAAAACATCGTGGAGACATTAAAAGAAGAGTACCAGGCCGAAGATAGAGGCTTCCAAATAAGGCAGGTCGCCGGCGGCTATCGATTTTTTACCCATCCGGCTAACGCCAAGTATGTGGAAAAGCTGATCCTAGCATGGGATGGTAGGCGCCTTACTCAGGCCGCTCTTGAGACGCTTTCGATCATCGCCTACCGTCAGCCGATTACGAAGATCACAATCGGCACGATAAGGGGAGTAAATTCGGAAGGGGTCGTTGGTTCTCTTATCGATAAGGGATTGATAGTAGAAACAGGCAGAGAGAAATCTCCCGGTCAACCGATGATCTTTGGAACGACAAAACTTTTTTTGGAGCGCTTTGGCCTTAATTCCATTAAAGACCTGCCCCCTTTAGAAGAATTTGAACCGGACGATACGACAAAATCCTCCATAGAGAAACAACTATACTCTGAAGAAATAGTTGAAGAAGAGGATAAAGAGGGTGAAATAAAAGACGATGGAACGCCTTCAGAAAGTGATGGCTAAAGCTGGTGTAGCATCAAGAAGACGCTCAGAAGAACTTATTCTTCGCGGCCACGTAGAAGTCGATGGAAAAATAGTAAGAGAGATGGGTGTAAAAATTGACCCGGCGGCCAACAAGATAAAAGTTTTTGGAAAAGAGATAAGCATCTCAGCACCAAGAGAATATATAATACTAAACAAACCCTCGGGCTACCTGACCACAGTTAAAGATCCATATAATCGCCCCACAGTCATGCAATTGGTAGGCGACCCTGAGTACGGCCTTTTTCCTGTAGGCAGGCTCGATCAAAAAACTACAGGCCTCCTCATCCTCACAAATGATGGTGATCTGGCGTATCGATTGACCCATCCAAAACATAAGGTAGCAAAGGTCTATGAAGTCGAAATCAGAGGCACCCCCGATCCAAATGCAATTTGGAAACTAAGAAACGGCGTTGTCTTGGAAGACGGAAAAACAAGACCGGCTAAGATTAATATCGTAAAAAGAACCTCCAAATCTTCTCTCCTTACCGTTACCATCTTTGAAGGAAAAAAAAGGCAGGTTAGAAGAATGTGCCAGGCGATCAACCATCCTGTCATAAGACTCAACCGCCTCGCGGTCGGGCCGATCGAGCTTGGCGATCTCAAACCGGGCCATTGGCGCTATCTAGAGGCCGACGAATTATTAAAATTGAAAGATTCTCTAGCGATTTAAAAGTAATTTTTATGCTCTCCTGCGGCCCCAAGCTTGCGCTTTTAAAGACTAAAATCCAGAACGAAATAATAATAGAAAAAAGTGATTGACATACTATATATAGAGAATTATTGTTTACTTCGGTACTATATATTCTATATATCGGTGTTTTACAACAGGAGGGAAAATGAGCGGTATTAGTGCTACTGACAAAAAAACGCTACCACCAATCAAACTAACAGACAACGCGATCACAGTCCTAGAAAAAAGATACTTAAAACGTGATAAAGACGGAACACCTACCGAGACACCTACTGAGATGTTTGTTAGAGTAGCTAATAATATTGCTTCTGCTGATGCTTCGTATGGCGCCACCGAAAAGGAAATAAAAGAGACAGCTAAAAAGTTCTATTCTCTAATGACAGATCTCGATTTTCTCCCGAACTCCCCTACCCTTATGAACGCCGGTCATGAATTACAACAACTTTCGGCCTGCTTTGTCCTTCCTGTCGATGATTCGATGGAAAGTATTTTTGAAGCGGTAAAAGATGCGGCTCTTATCCATAAAAGCGGTGGCGGAACAGGCTTCTCTTTTTCCAGGCTTCGACCGTCAGGTGACTTTGTCCTAACGACCAAAGGCGTATCCAGTGGGCCGGTATCTTTTATGAAAGTCTTTAACGCCGCTACCGAAGCCGTAAAACAAGGTGGCACCAGAAGAGGCGCCAATATGGGGATCCTTCGAGTGGACCACCCCGATATTTTAGATTTTATCGATTCAAAAAAAGAATGTGGTGAACTTCAAAATTTCAATATCTCTGTTGCTTTGACAGAGAAATTTATGCAGGCTGTCGATGACAATGATTCTTATGCCCTGATAAGCCCAAGAGGTGGAGAAGAGATGGGGCGTTTGCAGGCACGAGAGGTCTTCGATAAGATCGTCGATCTAGCTTGGGAGACAGGTGATCCCGGTATCATATTCATCGACAGGATGAACAGGGATAACCCAACTCCTAGTCTTGGAGATATTGAAAGCACTAATCCGTGCGGCGAACAACCTCTTCTTCCATACGAAGCCTGTAACCTCGGTTCTATAAATTTATCACACATGATAATAGAAAAAGAAGATGGAAGTGAGATAAATTGGGAGAAACTAAAGAGCGTAGTAATCAGCGCTGTTCATTTTCTCGATAACGTCATCGAAGTAAACCGCTATCCGCTAAAAAAGATCAATGATCTTGCCAAGGGTAACCGGAAGATCGGCCTTGGGATCATGGGTTGGGCAGACATGCTTATCAAGTTGAAGATCCCCTATAATTCCGAAAAAGCGGTCGAACTCGGCGCTAAGTTGATGAATTTCATTAGCGATGAGGGTACTTCCGCATCAAGCACCCTAGCGGAAAGGCGCGGCGTATTCCCTAACTTTGATCAGAGCGTTTTTAATACACCCGATGGCCAAAGGGTAAGGAATGCCACGGTTACGACTATCGCACCGACTGGAACCCTTAGTATCATCGCCGATTGCTCTAGCGGCATCGAGCCTTTATTTGCCCTTTCCTTCATTCGAAACGTTCTGGATAACCAAGAACTAGTAGAGACAAACGACCTATTTGAAGCACATGCGAAGAAAGAAGGCTACTATAACGAAGGGCTTATGAAATCTATCGCTGATAAGGGTAGCGTCGCTGATATAGATGAGATTCCCAAAGAGGATAAAGAGACCTTTGTTACCGCCCACGATATTTCACCTGAATGGCATATAAAGATGCAAGCGGCATTTCAAAACTATACCGATAACGCCGTATCGAAAACAGTAAACTTCTCCCATGAAGCTACGCCAAAAGATGTAGAAAACGTCTATCGTCTGGCATCACAGCTTGGATGTAAGGGAGTGACGATCTATAGGGACGGCAGCAAGGATACTCAGGTCTTAAATATCAAGAAAGAAGAAGTAAAAGAGAAATTCCCATACGCCCCTCCCGGAGGCATCGATCCGCGCCCACGTCCCGACAAGACTTTTGGTAAGACCCAAAAAATCGTTACCGGTTGCGGAAATGTATATGTGACGATAAACGAAGACGAATACGGTCTTTGCGAAGTCTTTACTCAGATTGGAAAATCGGGCGGCTGCGCCGCTTCCCAATCTGAAGCTATAGGAAGACTCATATCTCTTTCCCTTAGAGCCGGGGTAAAGAACGAAGCAATAATCAAGCATCTTAGAGGTATCCGTTGTTCATCTCCGGCCAGACAAAAGGGTGGACAAGTACTATCTTGCGCCGACGCTATCGCTATCGCCATGGAAAAGTATCTGGGAGATAGACCCGATTTCAAAACAGAGTCTACCGCAAGTGAAGGCGGAGGGAAAAATATGGCCGACGATTCTCTTGTTTATCAAATAGGTGCCTGTCCGGACTGCGGCGGAGTCATTGAACACGAAAGTGGTTGTTTAGTATGTAGGCTCTGCGGTTTTTCAAAATGCGGTTAGTTTCATTGCCGGGATTAGGGGGCCTTTATGGTTCTAAGTGACCGGGATATCAGGGAAGAGATCGAAAGCGGAAATATTGTTATAAAACCTTTCGATCCCGTTGATGTGCAACCATCGAGCATAGACCTCCATTTAGACTTTCAGTTTCAGGTCTTTCATAACGCTAGATACCCCTATATTGACGTCAAACAACCGATGGATAATTTAACCGATCTAGTAGAAATAGCTGACGACCAACCCTTCATCCTTCATCCTGGGGAGTTTGTTCTAGGCAGCACTGTCGAGAATATTACCCTTCCCGATAGTCTTGTCGCCAGGCTTGAAGGTAAAAGCTCCCTTGGACGACTCGGTCTGCTCATTCATTCTACAGCCGGTTATGTTGATCCGGGTTGGGACGGTAAATTGACACTTGAGTTAAGTAACGTCGCCAATCTTCCCATCACCCTTTATTTTGGAATGAAGATAGGCCAGATCTCCTTTATAAGGCTCAGCTCCCCTGCTGAAGTTCCTTACGGCTCAAAATCCATCGGAAGTAAATATAAAGGCCAACAAGAGCCGACTCCCAGCCGCTTTTATCAGAATTTCTAACCCTATCTTTCGAAAAGACTTGAAAGAACACGCGCTTTAGTTTATAAATTTGTATTGTTTGTTGCCGGTGTAGCTCAATGGCAGAGCAGCCGCCTTGTAAGCGGCAGGTTGCGGGTTCGACTCCCATCACCGGCTCGAATCGACCAAAAAACCAAGGGTTATTATTTCGATTCCATCTCATATTATTTCAAAAAACTCACTATATTTGTTAAAAAAGCCTGAATTTTTTGGTTTTTTTTCTCCGCTAACAACCAAGCCTTTCTAGTTACTTTACAGAGGTAAGCGCTTTATTATTACAATGATCTTTTGTTGGTGCTAGTATAAAATTCCTTTTTATAAAAGATTTTATCAAGTTTTTTGTTTAAGAGACCGACCTTTTAGTTACACAGAAATATATACGGTAAAAAATGAAATGAGGGAAATCATGAAGATCGAAGTCACAAAAGAAATCGTTCCAGTAATTGAAATCACCGGTGAAGTAGACTATTTTAGAGCACCAGAACTTGAAAGCGCAATTGATGACCTCATTTTAGATGGTAATAGAAACCTTCTTTTCGACTTCTCTAAAGCCGATTACATCGACAGCGGCGGCATCGAAGTGCTGATCGGAACGCTGCGAAAGATCTCAAAGGTCGGCAGGTTAAATTTTGTTAGTAGTAACGATGATGTTATTCGGCTACTTGAATTGGTCGGAGTATCACGCTATAGTACCTTTTCTCTATTTTCTTCTAAAGACGAAGCTATTAAGGACTTTAAAGAAGTACTAAAAAAATGCCAGTAACTGACAAAAAATGTTCGATCAATAACAATTATGCCTTTGCCAGTGAGACAAAGGTCTTACAACAAGCGAGAAATTTGGTGGCAGAAATTGCCGCAGATTGCGGATTTAGCGAGCAGATCGTATTTGATATAAAGTTAGCGGCAGGCGAGGCGATCGCCAACGCTATTGAACACGGTTCTCCCAACGGTAAAAACAACTCGATCAACATAAAATGTTACTGTGAAAATGATGATTTTATAGTCATAGTGCGAGACGAAGGCAGATTTAAGAAAAAGCTTCCTGTCGGGACCGGAGATAACGTGAATTTTCGCGGCCGCGGCGTTCTGATCATGCTGGCACTGATGGATAAAGTAATCATCGATGAGACTAAATCCGGTACATCAGTACACCTCTCTAAACGCTATCGATAGAGACCGCAAAAATCCTCAATATTTCTTGACATAGTCAAAAAAAGTCTTATATTTGAATACATGAGCACTTATTCAGATAACAATGACAACCGTGCAAACACTAGTGACTCGGCTAAAGAGCTGCTTGACGCTGTCGCTAGCGAAATGATAGATGACGAGACATCACACGAACTAGCCGGCGTATTTAAAGTCCTTGGCGATCCAAGTAGGGTAAAGATTATCTATGCCCTCCTCCAATCGGAGCTATGTGTCGGCGACATATCGTCAATTGTCGGCATTAGCCAATCAGCAGTATCTCATCAGCTAAGAGTTTTGAGGGGCTTACGGTTAGTGAAGTCACGTCGCGAAGGCCAGCTTATCCATTACTCTTTGGACGATCTTCACGTGATCAATCTGTTATCTGAGTGTTTGGAACATATCCAAGAGGGATAGTGAATTAACATGAAAGTAGAGACAAAAGAATTCGATATTCCTGTTCTTTGCAGCGAAAACGAGTGCGAGCGCTGCCAAGATAAATTAACGAAGGCTCTTGTCGAAGTCAAAGGGATATCCAGGTCCGAAGTCAATGACTCCACCCTTAGTATCTCATTTGATCCAAACATCCTCTCGATCGAACGGCTGGAGAAGAAGACTAAGGAGATCGGTTGCACTATCGCCGAGAAATTTACCCACGAGACTCTAG
>Ga0255058_10001551_pt1 | contig 12916 bp, 13 predicted proteins | sample Cases_109_9_MG_FD_188637 | JGI IMG/M metagenome (GOLD analysis project Ga0255058, IMG submission 188637) | Seawater microbial communities from Amundsen Gulf, Northwest Territories, Canada - Cases_109_9 | ecosystem: Environmental > Aquatic > Marine > Gulf | place: Canada: Northwest Territories... | reverse complement strand
CATTCTGGTGGGACAGATGTCCATCGACTGTGTCACAAGACGGCCCTCGGCAGGTATTGGGCGTTTTACCTGAAATCCCTCGACTTGATCATCAGCCCACCCAGCATCTCCGAGTGATCGATCAACTGCTTTGCGATCACGTGTATCACCTGCCCTTCTATCTGCACCTCGCCCCGCACGCCCATAAGTTTTGCGTTTAACAACGCGGCACGATGCTGCTCGGCCACCTGTTTCCAGACAACCAGGTTCATGTGACCCGTCTCATCTTCCAGCGTGACGAACGTGACACCACTGGCCGTGCCGGGTCGCTGCTTGGTAATGACAAGGCCCGCGACGCTGATCGCCTGCCCGCTGCTAAGGTCCGCCAACTGCCCGGCGGGACAATAACGATAACGATTCAGCCGGTCCCTCAAGAGATGCATGGGGTGCCGCTCCAACGTGAGACCGATTCCCTGGTAGTCCGCGACGATGTTCTGCCCCTCGGTTGGTTTCGGCAGCAACGCTGCAGCCTCATAGCGCTGCATCGACTGCAACAATGGCGTCGGCTTCTCAACGCCGGCAACCGCCCAGCGAGCACGGTGTCGGTGTCCTGCAAGCGCCTTGAGCGTGCCGGACGATGCCAGTACACCCAACTCGCGTTTGCCGAGGCCGGTTCGTTCGACCAGTTGCTGCGTATTCTCGAAACTGCCCGCGCCACGAATGTCTTCAATGGAGCGCCCGCTTTCCTCGGACAGTCCTTTCACCATTCTCAAGCCAAGCCGCATCGCCGGCTTGCCGTCTTCACCGGTTTCAAGCGTGCAATCCCAGTTGCTTTGATTAATGTCGACCGCGCGTACCTCGACGTCATGACGACGTGCATCCTGTACGAGTTGCGATGCAGAATAAAAACCCATCGGCTGGCTGTTCAACAGCGCGGCCGTAAATGCTGCCGGTACATGGCGCTTCAGCCAGCAGGAGACGTACACGAGCAGCGCGAAACTCGCCGAGTGCGATTCCGGAAAACCGTATTCGCCGAAACCTTCGATCTGGCGAAAGATTTGCCGGGCGAAGTCCTCGCCATAACCTCGTTCACGCATACCATCGACCAGTTTTTGCTCGAACGGCCCTAAGCCGCCGCGACGTTTCCAGGCCGCCATTGCACGCCGCAGGCGATCCGCCTCACCGGCCGTGAAACCCGCCGCGACGATGGCCAGCCGCATCACCTGTTCCTGGAAGATCGGCACGCCAAGCGTACGTTGCAACACACCCTTTACATCCTCGCTCGGGTAATCAACCACCTCCTCACCGTTTCGACGCCGGAGGTAGGGATGCACCATGTCACCCTGGATCGGTCCCGGCCGTATGATCGCCACCTCAATGACCAGGTCGTAATAACAGCGCGGCCTGAGTCGTGGCAACATCGCCATTTGCGCGCGCGATTCGATCTGGAACACGCCCATGGTGTCGCCATCGCAAATCATGTCGTACACGACCGGATCTTCCGCCGGTACGGTTGCCAACGTGTACTCACGGCCATCGAAACCCTGAATCAGGTCAAAGCTGCGACGAATGGCAGTCAACATGCCGAGACCCAGCACATCCACTTTCAGCAGGCCAAGATCCTCGAGATCATCTTTCTCCCACTGGATAACGGTTCGATCGTCCATCGCGGCATTTTCGACGGGAACCAGGTCCGACAGGAGACCGTTGCAAATGACAAAACCACCAACGTGCTGCGACAGGTGCCGGGGAAAACCGATGAGTTCACCGACGAGATACAGCAAACGCTTGATGATCGGGCTGTCGGGGCAGAGGCCGGCCTCGAGGATGCGGCTGTCATCGACCTGCTTGCCGTCCCACCACTGCATCGAGCGTGACAAGCGCCCGACCTGCAGATCGCTCAGGCCCAATGCCTTGCCAACGTCGCGCAGCGCGCTGCGTGGCCGATAGGTAATCACGGTCGCCGCAAGTGCGGCACGATCCCTGCCGTATTTTTGATAAATGTACTGAATCACTTCTTCGCGGCGCTCATGTTCAAAATCGACATCGATGTCGGGCGGCTCGTTGCGTTCCTTGGAAATGAATCGCTCGACGAGCATTTCCATGCGTTCGGGATCAACCTCGGTTATCCCCAGGCAGAAACAGACGGCAGAGTTCGCTGCCGAACCGCGACCCTGGCAGAGGATGTTTTGCGAACGAGCAAACGCCACGATGTCATACACGGTCAAAAAATACGGCTCGTACTCGAGGTCTGCGATGAGTCGCAGTTCGTGCTCCACGAGTCGAACGACCTTGCCGGGCACACCGCAGGGCCAACGACGCTGCATGCCCTCCTCCGTCAGTTGTCGCAGGTAAGTTGCAGACGATGTACCTTCGGGAACAATTTCGTTGGGGTACTCGTAGCGAATTTCATGCAAGGAAAAATTCATCAGTGCGGCAATGCGTACGGACTCCGCCAGCAACTCTGCGGGATACACGCGCTGCAACACTTCAAGTGAACGCAAGTGACGTTCACCGTTCGGGTACAACAGGAAGCCCGCCTGATCGACGGTCACACGTTCGCGTATGGCCGTCACCGTGTCCTGCAAAACGCGCCGCAAACGACGATGCATATGCACATCGCCACAGGCAACGAGCGGCAGATGGAGTCGTTTGCCGGTTTCTTTCAATCGTGCAAGCTGCTCGCATTGCCGGCCGTCGGCCAGTAACTCGACCGCGATCCATAAGCGATCGCGAAATGTTTCACGTATCCAGTGATCTTCAACATCAAGCGTGAACTGCTCGTCCGGCACCCATAAAGCCACGCAATCCGGCAGGCCCTCTTCGAATGCAAGACGCGTCAGTTCGTAGTGACCTTTGTCGGCAGCCCGGCGGGCAGCCGTGATCAGCCGGCAGAGTGCCGCGTAACCGGTTTTGCTTTTCGCCAGCACGACGAGCTTGCGGCCGCTTCTGAGGCGTAACTCGGCACCGATGATGAGTTTCTTTAAGCCGCAGTCCTTTGCAGCCATGTGCGCGCGCACGATACCCGACATTGAACACTCGTCGGTGATCGCGAGCGCCTCATAGCCGAGGGCAGCCGCTGTTGCCACCAGTTCTTCCGGATGAGATGCCCCGCGCAAGAAGGTGAAATTGCTGAGCGCATGTAGCTCCGCGTATCTCGGCAACGTCATCCGAAGATGCCGTGCAAATACCAGGCAGCGGCGACATTACGATTGCGAAATACCCACAGCCGCATGCCGCGTGAATTGATCGCCGTGTAGTAATCACGTGCAATACCATTGTCATCCCACCAGCCGGTCTCGAGCCGTTCGGGACCTTCGACGAGCGTCAGGCGTCCCAGGTGCAGGGGGCGTCCCTGTTCGGCATGCAACAAGGTTGGTTCGGGCAACAGCCACAACGGCCGCCTGAGACCGCGGCGCACAAACGACAATGCATCGCTGACCTTCGCGGACAGCAGGTTCCGTGCACACCAGGCATGTTGCGGCCGATGCTCGGCTACAGTCGTCACGCCATTTACCGACTGCAAACCCATCCGCGCCGCCAGGCGCTCGGCCAACTGCGTCATTGAATGCCGCTGTGTTGCGTGTCTGCGTCCAGTGAAGGGCAGGTGTCCGGACCCGGTCTGCAATGCCTGCGTATGTCCGCCCTGAAGCCGGACGGCGATAACCGGCTCCGGCAAGGCCAGGCGTTCAAAGCGAATCGTTAAAAGATCGGACCAGCGTTTGCTCGAGCGATCCGCCTGTGTGCAACCCAATGACAACTTTGTCGCGGGTGCTTTAAGATGAAAAAAACTGAAGTTGATTCGCAGTGTGCCCAGTTGGCGGACAAGCAAAAACTGTTCGTGCGCTTCGAGTAATTCGCGGCAGATCGCCAGCAGTAATTCCTGGTCCGATTGTTCCCCGGTCATTTCGTAATCTGCACAAAAGCGTTCAGGCGCCCGCCACGACGCACGTGGATCCGGCAGGCGACCAAGCGCCCGATCGAGCTCAATCAGACGACCGGCACCGAACCGTCGAGCAAAGCCTTCCCGTGGCAGGCGCAGGCAATCGCCGACATTGCGTATGCCCATGCCAGTCAGCGCCTCGGAGATCGCCGGCGGCCACTCAAGGCAGGACAGCGGCAGAGAACGCAGCTTTGGTACCAGGTTCGTGGGCTCACGAATACAGGCGCGTCGTCCACCCCTCGCCAGCCAGGTAGCACTGAGCGGCGTTGGTGCGATCGCAAGCGATGCTGCGAAACCCTGCTGTTCAAGACCGGCTGATACCTGTTGGCGTAGTGCCGGCAAGCCGCCAAACAGACGCAGGCTGCCGGCAACTTCAAACAGCAGTACATCGTTGCCGGCGATCGAGACGAACGATGAAAACTGCTCAAGCCAGGCCGCGAGCGACTCGAGTGCTTGCTGTTCGCGCAGCGTGCTGCGCTCCTCGAGCTGCAATGTCGGTATCAGTGCCAGCGCGGCGTTCGCCGATTGCCCGGGCATGACGCCAGCATTCTCGGCCGCCGTATTGGCCAATTGCACCCGATGAATACCCTGCTGGTCCTCGAGCACGGCGAGTGGTTCCTTACCGGCGCCGCAGGACTCGAGCGGCAGGTTCGGCAGGTATACGCAAAACCAAAGCCGCCGCGTCGCCGCTGCCCCCGTTTGTGAGGGTAGCGACACAGATGGCGGGGCGTCATCGGCGAGCGGCAGTAACTGTTGAATATCGGCAGCACGACGTTTATTGGTACGGCGCGTTTTTACCGGGGGGGCCGGGGCCGTTTCCCGTTCGCGGACGGGCATTTTCCGTGCCCTCGTCACGGCCTAACTACTGGAGATGCTACTAAAGATACTGTGGAGCGTTACCGGACGGCCGCCACGGCTCTTGAAAACATCGAGGCATATGCCTTGCTGGCTGGCCTGTACTTCGATACGTAACGCCGCCGCCGACGGCTCGTGACGGGCCGACCGTGGGCGAAAAGCGACCGCCCAGCTCTGCCCTTTCTCGGCCGCCAGTTGTAAACGCCGGCTGGACTGGTCATCGAGTTTCTCGGGCCATAACAGCACGGCGGCGCAGGTGCCGGATGACAGGGCTTGTTCGGCCGACCAGAGTATTTCGCTAGCGTCTTTCGGCCGCACGATCAGGAGCCGCGACAGATTGATGCCCCACTGCTGCAAGGCAGGTGGGTAAGGCTGAAACGGTGGCGCGATCCAGGCGATCCAGCCAGGCTCGGCATAAGGAGCGAGCGGGTCATCAACACTCAGGCTCGACAGCGCCGGCATCAGCAATTGCAATTCACCGATGCCGTACTGCTCGACAAGGATTTCGGTCAGGGACTGCTGCGGCCAGCCGCCACCGGGCAGGTGGCGATCCAGCTTTTTATAGCCCGTGGAAAGCCCGGCCTGTACCGGTGCCGGGTTTCGACCCCGCCAGACACGCGGGTTCTCGAGCAAAGTATTGAGCGATTCGTTGGTCGATGAACTGTTGCGCCGCATACCGAATCCAATATTGATCAGTGCTGCGACATGCCGTCGCGAATCACACCCACCACGACTCCTTCGATGACCATCGCCTGCTCGGCCAGATCGACCTGGATCGGCTCGAAGTCCTCGTTCTCGGGTAGCAGCCAGACCAGCGAGCCATCCTGGCGATAGCGCTTGACCGTGACTTCGTCATCGAGGCGGGCAACGATAATCTGCCGGCTGCGTACTTCAGGCGTGCGATGCACGGCAACAAGATCGCCGTCGAGAATGCCGGCGTTTTTCATGCTCATGCCATGCACACGCAGCAGGTAATGCGGTTTGGGATTAAACAATGCAGGATCGAGTTTGTAATGCGTCTCGATATGCTCCTCTGCAAGTATGGGGCTGCCGGCCGCAACCCGACCCACGAGCGGCAATCCCATCTGTTCACGCAGGGAATCCTTGAGCTGAATGCCGCGCGAAGCCCCCGGCACGAGATCGAGCGCGCCCTTTTTCTGCAAGGCCCGCAAATGCTCCTCAGCGGCATTGGCCGACTTGAAGCCCAGCTCGCCGGCGATCTCCGCACGTGTCGGTGGCATCCCGGTTTCAGCGATAAAAGCTTGAATCATCTCGAGAATTTGTGCTTGTCGGGGGGTCAGTTGGCGCATTTCAGCAGTCCTGTATAGATGCACAGTACCTGCGATTATATACAGTACTTCGATCAGTGCAAGGGCTTTGTAGGAGCGGGCCCCAGCCCGCGATCCTGAGCACGATGGGCTGCCGATGGGGTGCTCCTCATCGTTGCGTCCAGTAGGAGCGCTGCTTGCAGCGCGAGCGATAGCAGCGAGCGCAGCTCGCAGGTGGCCCCCGTCCGTAACACAGGCCGGAGAATCAATCGCGGTGCAAGCACCGCTCCTACAACAAATGTGGCCCCCGTCCGTAACACAGGCCTGGAGAATCAATCGCGGTGCAAGCACCGCTCCTACAACAAATGTAGCGCCCGCCCATGACACAGGCCTGGAGAATCAATCGCGGTGCAAGCACCGCTCCTACAACAAATGTAGCGCCCGCCCATGACACAGGCCTGGAGAATCAATCGCGGTGCAAGCACCGCTCCTACAACAAATGTAGCCCCCGCCCATGACACAGGCCTGGAGAATCACTCGCGGTGCAAGCACCGCTCCTACGAAAATGTCGCGTGAAACAGACAAAGCACAATAAAAACAGGCATCTTCGTTGCAGTACCACAGTATTCGGGCAATAATGCGCCTGCTGTTTTTCCCCAACACAGGAATCTTGGAAAATGAAAAAGACCGCACTGACCGTGAGCGTGCTTCTGCTCACCCTCGGACTCGCCACGGGTTGCGCCGCGACAGGAGACGCTAACGCTGACGCTAGTCGTGCTTCTTCTGACGCTGCTGCTGCTGCGTCAGCTGCTGAAGCTGCACGCGCTGCTGCTGATCGTGCTGCACAAGCCGCCGCTAACGCTCAGAGTACCGCTGATCGGGCACTAGCTGCTGCGAGAGAAGCCCAGGCTTGCTGCGAGGCAAACCGCGAAGCAATGGATCGTATGTTCAAGAAATCAATGTCGAAGTAGCAACAGACTACGAAGACCTATTCAAACGCCGCGCTTGTCGCGGCGTTTTTTATGCCGGCTCCGACGGCAACCGGCATGCCATCCGACCGCGAGATGGCCACCTCCACGAGTGACCAGTCCAGCTCGCCTGCGCGTTCGGCCGTTGCAACAACAAATCGCTCCGTCACCAACGTCAGCGGATTTTTTTCGGCTGCTGCGTTCTCGCCCGTTTCTTCGGCGGGATTCTCGGGCACCGCGACCGCATCATCGGGCTTCGTTGCGTCGGCCAACGGTTCGTCGGGCAATGGCTCGTCGGTCGTTTTCCCAGGCGCGGACGCGAGCAACGGATGTGCCTCAAGAACCAGCGCGTCGCCGTGCCAGCCTATTTTCATGGGTTCGTTGATGATCCTGACCCGAGTATTCACGGCGATGCGGTCGAACAGGTAGCGAATGTCTTCGGGAAACATGCGCAGACAACCGTGGGTAACGCGCATGCCGACGCCGGCAGGTCGATTGGTACCGTGAATCAGGTAACCCGGCAAAGCCAGTCGCATCGCGCGTTCGCCAAGCGGATTGTCGGGTCCCGGCGGCACGATTCTGCCTAGCGGCCGTCCCTCCGCAGCGCGTTCGTCGCGTACGGATTGCGGCGGATACCAACTTGGATTGACGACTTTCGAGATGACTTTTGTAGTGCCGATTGGCGTTTCCCAATCCATTCGACCGATGCTGATCGGATAGGTCATAACGACGGCAGGCTCGTCACCCTGCGGTTCCGGATAGTAATACAGCCGGTACTCGGCGATGTTGAGCACAATACCGCGGCGCGGCGCGGCCGGTAATACGTAGCGCGTGGGTAAGACGACTTCTGTGCCCTCGCCCGGGACCCAGACATTGACCTCCGGATTCGCACGCACGATATCCTGATAACCGACGTCGTGGCGACGAGCAATGTCGATCAAGGTGTCGTGAAACCCCGTCGTCACGATCGATATTGCGCCGACGACATCGGAGCCCTCGGGTGGTAGCTCGTAGGTCGCGGCGTTCGCAACAGTTGTCGCGAAAGCGATGAGTAATAAAAAGTATTTGCAAGTGTTGTGCATGATTTTATTACTGGCCGGTCTCGTCATCTTCGATCACTTCGATCTCGGTTTCCGCTGCGGCGAGCCATTCCTGCATCGCGGGACTTTCGAGAAGACGTGAGGCATAGAATGCAGCTGATTCCGGCAAGTTAATGCCGTAGGTTCTGAAACGCAGGACAACCGGCGCGAACATCGCGTCGGCAACGCCGAAATGACCGAACAACCAATCGCCATCGGCCGAATAACGCTTGTGGCAATCCGTCCAGATGGCGATGACACGATCAATCTCGTCCGTTAGCTTATCAGGCAGCGACACCTTGCGACCCATCGCGCGGCAATTCATCGGCATGCTGTTGCGCAGCGTTTCGAAACCGGAATGTATTTCTGCCGAGATGCTGCGCGCATGCGCCCTTGCGTCCGGGTCCGCGGGCCACAATCGTTTCTCGGGCCAGCGTTCGGCGACTGTTTCGGCGATCGCAAGCGTATCCCAGATCGTGCAACCGTCCAGGATGAGCACCGGTACCCGGCCGGCGTCGGTGAACCTGGCGATTTGGGATAACGTGTCCGCCACATCGAGCGCAATCCGGTGCTCTTCGAATTCGATACCGGCTTCACGCAGCAGCAACCACGCCCTCAATGACCAGGTGGAATAGTTCTTGTTGCCAATGATGAGTGTTGCGTTCATGATTTCAGACCACTGTCCGCTCATTATTTTAAACCATCCATGGGTCTAAAGCTTTCATTCGAACTCACCGATCGCGACCTGCGATATTTTCGGGAGGCGCTGCGTCAGTCCCGCGCGGCTGTGCGTCATGCTGAAGAATCAGAAATCATCGAGGCGATTCGCGATGTACTCGACGACATTCGCAGCAACGAACCGTTGCCGGATTTCGTCGCACAACGTATTCCGGATCTGGAAGCGATGATTCATATGCTCACTGACGACGAATGGCATTTGCCAGAGGATGAACGCGAGCGCTTATTGGCGACGTTTGTCTATTTTGCCGATCCGGAAGACATTCTTCCCGACGATATTCCGGTAATCGGCTACCTCGATGACGTCATTATTCTCGAGATCGTCTCCCGCGAACTGATTCATGTGCGCGAAGCCTATGCGGAGTTTTGCGATTACCGCGATGAATTCGACAAGGAGCACGGCGGGAACGTCGATGCGGCGATTCGTCGCGACCGCCTTGATCGACGCCGCCAAAGCCTTCATCAGCGCATGCGCCGGCGTACCGCGCGCGACCAGAAAAGCAAGTTGTGGTAGCTGCGATCTAGAGACGCATCAGTACCGATCCCCAGGTAAAGCCTCCACCGAAGGCCTCCATGAGCACCAGTTGATCGCGTTTGACACGGCCATCTCGAATACTCACATCGAGCGCCATGGGAACCGAGGCGGCTGACGTATTGCCATGATCCTGAACCGTGAGGATGACTTTGTCCATCGGTATGCCGAGACGTCTTGCCGTCGCCTGGATAATGCGGATGTTCGCCTGATGCGGGATGAGCCAGTCGAGTTCATCTTTGGACACGCCCGCCGACTCCAGCGCTTGCGTCGCGACGTTGCCGAGCGTATTAACAGCCACCTTGAAGACCTCCTTGCCCGTCATTATGATCGCCGCCTCATCGGTGCCGGCCTTGTGCAGGTCTTTCGACGCACCAACGGGGTAATACAACAGGTCTTTGTATTGGCCGTCCGCGCCCAGGTGACAGGCAATGATTCCAGGCTCTGCCGAAGGCTTGACGATCGCGGCGCCGGCGCCATCGCCGAACAACACACATGTATTGCGATCGCTCCAGTCAACTAACTTGGTAATACACTCGGCACCGATCACGAGTGCGCATTTTGTGTCGCCTGCCTTGATGAACTTGTCGGTCGTCGTCAGTGCGTAGATGAACCCTGTACAGGCCGCCTCGATACTAAACGCCACGCAAGCAGGTATTCCGAGACGGTGTTGCACGAGCGTCGAAATATTCGGAAATATCAGGTCGGGTGTCGTCGTGCCGATGACAACCATATCGATATCAGCAGGCCCAATATCGGCGTCTTCCATCGCAATCTTTGCCGCTTCGATGCACATGTCGGAGGTTGTCTGGTCTGGCGCACAGCAATGGCGACGCTCGACGCCCGTGCGTGAACGAATCCACTCGTCAGTCGTATCGACCATCTTTTCCAGATCGGCATTGGTGAGGATCTTCTCCGGCAAGTAGCGACCCGTGCCGACGATTCTTGAGTAGGTCATGCGGCTTCCCGTTGCAACAGATTTCCGATCTGTTGCGGCACCTGATTTCTGACTTCGACGATTGCGGTGTCTATAGCGTGTTGAAACGCGTAGGAATCAGCACCGCCATGACTTTTGATAACAATACCATCCAGTCCAACCAGAGTCGCACCGTTGTAACTCCTGGGGTCTGATTCGCGTGCGAGCCGCCTGAGTACCGGGCGTGCGATGAATGCCATGAGTTTGGCGAGCCAGTTACGCGAGAACGCGCGCCGCAGGAAGTCAGTCAACAGGCCGACTGTTCCTTCTATGGTCTTCAGTGCGACGTTGCCGGTAAAGCCGTCAGTAACGACGACGTCGGCTTTGCCCGAAAAAATCTCATTGCCTTCGATAAAGCCGACATAGTTAAGTGTGCTGGCCGTCAGCATGGCTGCGGCATCCTTGACGGTGTCATGCCCCTTGGTGTCTTCGGCACCGATGTTCAGCAACGCAATTCGCGGCGCCTCGATGTCGGAGATGTCCGAGGTGACTATCGATCCCATTACAGCAAACTGAAACAGATGCTCGGCCGTGCACAGCGTGTTGGCACCGAGATCAAGCATATGCAAACTGCCACCCGTCGATGGCAGCTCCGTGATGATCGCCGGGCGATCAATACCCGGCAACATTTTCAAAACGAATTTGGCGGTCGCCATTAGCGCGCCCGTATTGCCCGCACTGACACAGGCCTGCGCCTCACCGGATTTGACCAGATCGATGGCGACGCGCATCGACGAATCTTTCTTCTTGCGAATCGAGTCAGCGGGCGAATCCGTCATCTGGACAATTTCGGACGCATGCACGACTCGAAGACGTGGCTCGTGACCCACGATTCGCATCACCAGGTCATCCAGTTCGTCCTGATTGCCAACCAGCAGGAGCTCGAGATTGGTGTGTTTTTGCAACGACGCGCACGCCGCGCGGACAACAACCTCGGCACCGAGGTCGCCGCTCATTGCGTCGAGGGAAATTGCTGAAAAAATGACTACTCGTCGTCGACTTCGATTTCGGGCTGCGCAATGATCTGTTCGCCACGGTAGAAACCGTCCGGCGATACGCGATGGCGCATATGTGTTTCACCCGTCGTTGGATCAACCGACAGCGTCGGGTTTTTCAATTTATCATGCGCGCGTCGCTTGCCCCGTGTTGACGGGGTCCTGCGACTTTTTTGAACAGCCATATTCCTCTCCTTATTGACGGCAGCGGCATCGCCATTACCGTCGTAATGTCATTTTCCTTTATCCATTTGCGCGCGTAGCGACGCAAATGGCGTTGTCATTTTTTCGCCGGCTTCGCGCTCGTCAACAGCAACGCAGTCACCGGCTTCTTCATGCATCGCCGACAGGGGCATCGCCATAACCAGCGCCTCATCGACGATATCCATCGGGCTGACAGCTTCTTCTGTCAGTTCCCAAATCTCGTAGTTGTCACGCTCCGCGATCGTGTCCTGCGGGCCGCCAAGCAACAAAGCCAGGTTTGTCGACAGCGGCAATTCAAAAGGCCGCAAACAGCGCTGGCAAATCGCCGCGACCCTCACGGCCAGGCTGAGTTCCAGCGCCACAGTGCCCTCCCGCGAGTCGGGGAAATCGAACTTCAGCTTGCCCGTCACCAGCGAGTCGCGCCAGTCTGCCGGAATCTTACCTGATTCCAGCGCAGACAGGTCAGCCTCTACGACCCTCGCTAGTCGGGTGAAAGATCCGATTTTTTCAGAAATTTCAACAATTTGCTCACTAGCCGCCCAGTCGCGAGGAGGACGCCGATCGCGCAGTGGATCATCCATGGCGCGCGCATGATAAGGACCTTGGGGCGATGTGTCAAAGCCATCTTGAACCGCGGCAAGCAAAAACATCGGCGGGCCCCGGCAAAGCAGGTAAACTGCGTTGTCTTTGCGCTCCAAGCTCCTGATTTATTTATGCAAAACCCTTCCGCACCGCCGTTGGTTCTGGCATCGTCCTCGCGCTACCGGCGCGGGCTGCTCGACCGCTTCCTCGATGAATACGAGACCATCTCGCCGGACGTCGATGAATCCAACGCAGAGGGCCTCGAGCCGGCCGATCTGGCGCGCCACCTGGCGCGCCGGAAAGCGGAAGCCGTGTCAGTGAATGCGCGGCAAGCGCTGATTATCGGGGCGGATCAGTTGGCGGTTCTCGAGGATCAGGTTCTTGGCAAGCCGGGCAATCATCAGAAGGCCGTCGAACAACTCATGGCCGCATCAGGCAAAGCCGTCCGCTTTCTAACCTCGGTATGCATCCTGGATCCAGTCAGCCGGACGCGTTACGAACACACCGATACAACGACAGTGCGCTTTCGCGAGTACGACCGGCGCCTGGCTGAATCCTACCTGCGTCATGACGAGCCCTACGATTGCGCTGGCAGTTTCAAGCTCGAAGGTGCGGGATTCGTGCTGTTCAAATCGGTCGACACCGATGATCCAACGGCGCTGATCGGCCTGCCTATGATCTGGGTAGCCGATCGCCTGTTGCAGCTCGGCTACCTGCTCCCGTAGGAGCGGTCCTGCGCTGCGACTGTGCGAGCGGCGCCCACGCCGCGACACTATCGCGGGCTGGGGCCCGCTCCT
>Ga0255058_10001550_pt1 | contig 12930 bp, 10 predicted proteins | sample Cases_109_9_MG_FD_188637 | JGI IMG/M metagenome (GOLD analysis project Ga0255058, IMG submission 188637) | Seawater microbial communities from Amundsen Gulf, Northwest Territories, Canada - Cases_109_9 | ecosystem: Environmental > Aquatic > Marine > Gulf | place: Canada: Northwest Territories... | reverse complement strand
TAACGCAAAGGAGCTACAAGTGACAAAGGCCAGAGATAAAAGCTGTATAAACCTTAAATTGAAAGTCTGGCGTCAGAAGGGGCCTGATGTCAAGGGACGGTTTGAGACGTACAAGGCAAGGGACGTATCAACGGACATGTCATTTCTTGAGATGCTTGATGTTGTCAATGAGGAAATGATTCTTTCAGGTAAAGATCCTATAGCGTTTGATCATGACTGCAGGGAAGGTATCTGCGGTGCGTGCGGTACCATGGTAAACGGCCGTGCTCATGGCCCTGAAAAAGGAACAACGCTCTGCCAGCTGCATATGCGTCATTTTTCGAATGGTGATACGGTGATAATTGAACCGTGGCGTTCAAGGGCCTTTAAGGTAGTAAAGGACCTTGTTCTTGACAGAAGTGTTTTTGATAAAATTATTCAAGCGGGTGGTTATATATCGGTTAATACAGGCGGTGCACCTGATGGAAACGCTATACCTGTTTCTCAGGAGGCAGCCGAAAAGGCAATGGATGCTGCAGCCTGTATAGGCTGTGGAGCCTGTGTTGCCGCATGTCCCAATGCATCTGCCATGCTTTTCGTAGGCGCAAAGATTTCTCAGTTTACCCTGCTTCCTCAGGGACTGCCGGAGGCAAAGAAACGGGCGCTTGTTATGATAGGCAAAATGGATGAATTGGGATTTGGAAACTGTGCCAACGAGACAGAGTGTGAAAAAGAGTGTCCCAAGGAGATATCTATTGAAAACATTGCCCGTATGAACCGGGAGTTCTTAAAAGCCAGTCTTTCGTAAAATAATTCCAGATTTTTTGACAGAATATTTATTAAGTGGCAAACATGATTAAGGGCCAGAATATACAGGAAATCGCATTACAATACCTCAATGATGGTGTATTCATATTTGATAAAGATAGAAAGATAATATTGTTCAATCCTGCTTGTGAAAAGATTGTGGGTATTACCAAAGAAGAAATCATGAAGAATAATTACAGCTGCCTCGATATATTTAATTGCCATTCCTCAGATGGCTTGTCTCTGACTATATGTCCGGGACTTGACCTTTTTGAAGAGAAACGTTCTAAGATTGCACGCGAATATCTTATCAGGACTAAAGACGGGAAGAAAAAGTGGGTAACAACAAATTATTCTATAATAAAGAGTTGGAATAATGAGATTGAATATGTAGTAGGGGTTATGCATGATATAACAGAGGAGAAAAGATTTAATGAAGAACTTGTAAGAGCTAAAACCCTTTCAACGCTTGGGCAATATAGCAATGAACTGGCACATGAGATTAAGAACCCTTTAAATGCTATTAATATACAGATGTCATTGTTGCAAAGAGAAATTGATAAACATGAGTTGAGCTCTTCGAAAGAACTTCACGAGGTTGTAAAAGTGGTTAAAGAAGAAATTGAAAGGTTGAATAAATTAGCAAAGGATTGTTTAAGTTTCTCAAAATCTGGTGATTTAAAACGTAGGAAAGAAGATATTGTTAAAATACTTAATGAACTGATTACCCTGGTCAATCCGCATGCAGACCTAAATGGGATTAAGATATATCTAAGAGTATTGAAAGACTCTCCACAGATTTCAGTAGACAAGGATAAACTCAAGCAGGCACTGCTAAATATAATAATAAATGCTATAGAAGTGATGACAGGAGGAGGGGATATAAATGTAATCATTTCACATAATGATGGTTATTTAAATATATCTATAAAAGATACAGGTCCCGGAATACCCAGTGAGCAGCATGACAAGATTTTCGACCTTTTTCATTCTACAAAGAGTGGTGGAACAGGTGTGGGCCTGGCCATTACAAAGAATATTATTCAAGCTCATGGTGGTAATATAAGGTTTAATGAGCTAAATAAAGGTGCTGAATTTATAATCGAATTACCTTTGTCTTAAAAAAATCATGAAGAAACCAAGAATATTATTAGTTGATGACGATAAAAATACAGCCAACGGCCTGAGAAAGATCCTCTTGCAGGATGGTTATGATACAGGTTGTGCGTATACAGGCAAAGAAGCATTGAATTTAATAGCAACTGAGAACTTTGATATAGTAATTACAGATATGAAGTTACCTGATATCAGTGGTTTTTCCATTATTGAGAAAGCTAAGAAGAAAGATATTGATATTGCGGTAGTAATGATAACGGCATTTAGCTCTATACAGACTGCTATTGATGCGATGAAGAAGGGTGCAGATGACTACTTGACGAAGCCTGTAAATATTGAAGAATTAGAATTGATACTTAAAAAGATATGGGAGAAAAGGCTCCTGATATTACAGAATAAGGAATTGAAACAAAAATTAAATGATAAATATAGTTTCTCAGGTATTATTGGTAATACGCCTGAGATACAGCTTATTTTCAAGACAATTACAGAGATTGCTCCAACAGCGGCTACTGTGTTGATATATGGTGAGACCGGGACTGGAAAGGAGCTTATTGCTAATGCTATCCATTACAATAGTGACAGAAAGGACAAGCCATTTATAACACTTCATTGTGCTTCATTATCAGAAGGTGTATTGGAAAGCGAACTCTTTGGGCACGAAAAGGGCGCTTTTACCGGGGCGATAAGTCAGAGACGGGGCAGGTTTGAATTGGCCAATGGAGGCAGTCTCTTTCTCGATGAAGTTGGAGAGTTGAATTCGCATGTTCAAATAAAACTATTAAGAGTGCTGGAAACCGGGAAATTTGAAAGAGTAGGTGGTGAGAAAACCTTTGAATCAGACGTTAGAATTATTGCCGCAACAAATAGAGACCTGGAGAAAGAAATTAAGGAAGGAAGGTTCAGGGAAGATTTATACTACAGGTTAAACGTCATTAACCTGAAACTCCCGTCATTAAGAGAGAGGAAAGAAGATATAGGATTATTAACAGATAATTTTCTTATAAAATATTCAAAAAAGAACAAAAAAGATATTAAAGGCATTACTCCGCAGTGCGCAAAGTTATTGAATAATTACGATTGGCCAGGTAATGTCAGAGAACTTGAGAATGCAATCGAAAGAGCTGTGGTAATGGCAAAGAATGAATATGTAGAACCAAACAATCTTTCTTCAAACATTAATGTAAATACTAAGAAATCCAGAATAGAAACCTTTCGTATCCCATCGGGAGCAACAATGAAGGAGATAGAGAGGAAGGTTATCCTCGAAACACTTCAAACAACAAATGGCAGTAAATCTAAAGCAGCAAAAATACTTGGCATTTCAACGCGAAAGATTGAATACAAAATAAAAGAATGGGGCAATACATGAGAACCTCATCGATAAAATGCAAAAGAAATTGTGTCTGTGGATCTAATGTCTCCTTTTTGATTACATTGTAAGGCTTTATTCTTAATAAGTATTTGACGTGAGATTATAAACTCCATTTTTTATGATAATTCTATAAAAGGCAACATAATATATATTTTCATATTGTTTCCTCTTTTTGCATATAAAAAGTTATGTTAGAGAAGCCATTTAAACCTGATAAAGATATAGAAGAAATAGTAAGAATCTTAAGGGGGAGGTCAGTTTTTAAAGGGCTCTCTTCGGAGTCGTTAAAGATAATCTCAGAAAAATTTCAAGTAGATTTATTTACCAAGGATTCTTCTATTATTAAAGAAGGTTGGCCGGGAATTCGCATTTATCTCATAAAATCAGGAAGTGTCCGGGTTATGACCAGAACAGAAGATGGAAATATTGATCATACCATTACAAACTTAAAGAAGGGCGAATGTCTTGACGATATGTCTATGATTACAGGCGAACATTATAGTACTACTGTTAAAACTAATGAGGATTCATTGCTATATTATCTTACAAAGAGTGATTTTGATAATCTACTTTCTGAAGAACCTTTGATTTACGAACACTTTCAAAAGATATTTACTGAAAGGGCTAATCTAAGAAATATTAAGAGTGCCCATCTAAAAGAGTTTGAGATTGAATTAAATAGACATCTTCATAAGGTGAAACATGTTCAATACACTGGTATAGTTGGAAATAGCAGAAAAATGAAGGAACTTATACAGGAAGCTGAAAACTATTCAAAAGATGATATTCCTATTACCTTAATAGGCTTGCATGTGTAACATAGAATGTGGTATCACTATTGGGGGCAGATCAAAGATGAGGTTAGCTTAATTATATTAGACCTTAAACTGCCTAAGATTGACGGGATGGGTGTACTCAGATTTCTAAAGAATAATCCGAGATATTGCTCAATCCCGGTAGTTATTTTTTCAACAACATCTGAGGTAAAGATTATTGCTGAAGGGTACAGGCACGGAGTAAACAGTTTTATAACCAAACCTATTTCTTATGAAAAATTTGTTGAAAAGATGAAAACCTTGAAGGAATATTGGTTGAATACATGTGTGTTGCCGATACAAATTTAATGTTCAGGAATTTCAAAGTTGCCACAAAGTAGGGGAGTATGGCAATACGCCCTTACATATTCTGTGTCAGAGTGTAAAAAAAGCTGCCGAAGGCTTAAAGTAGTAGCCGTAAAGAGATAAATCAGTGACAGGAGGAGATGTTTGCAGTGAGTATCAATCGATTAAATATATTAATTGTAGATGACAACGAAGATCATCAGAATTTAATGGAAGATGTTCTGAAACAGCATAAGCGGAATGTGGAGGTTGTGTTTGCCTGTACTGGTGAAGAATGTATTCGTAAATTGTCAAAGAGAACTTTTGATGCAATAATTATTGACTATAGCCTTTCTGACATGAATGGGTTAGAAGTGTTGAAGTGCATAAAGTGCAAAGAAAATAACTATCCCGTCATAATGGTAACAGCATTTGGTGATGAAATTGTTGCAGTTGAAGCGATGAAGATTGGCGCTTGTGATTATATTACCAAGGCAGAAGGTTACTTGAAGAGATTACCTTCAATTGTGGATAGAGTGGTACAGGAGTTTTGGTTAAAGAGAGAAAAAGAAGATATTGAGAATAAATTAAGGGTATCTGAGTTAAGATACAAGACGTTGATCGATAATATGATTGATGTGGTATTTACGGCGGATAAGGAGTTAAACATTACATCTATAAATCTTGCTAGTCAGAGAGTCTTTGAATATTCAAGCGAAGAGGCCAGGGGCTTAAATTTTTTTGATTTAATTCACCAAGAAGATAAAGAAATGATTATCGATTGTATCAAGGGTTCCTTTGCAGGCAGGAGAGAATTCTTAGAGGGGTATGAGTTCAGGATAAAGACTGGGAGTGGCCGGATAAAGGATATTCAATTGAATGCGAAGGTGGATTATGATGAAAGTGGTGAAGTAGCACTATTTGAAGGTGTTGTAAGAGACGTTACCGGGAGAAGAGAATTTGAGCAGAAGTTGTTTCAAATAGACAAACTAAATGCTTTAGGATTACAGTCAAGTGGTATTGCCCATGACTTCAACAATATACTGGGAATAATACTTGGATATCTGGACATTGTAAAGATGGGGATTAAGGATGAGAATGTACAGGTTTTGGATTCTCTGAATATTATAGGAAAAGCGGCGAGAGATGGAGCAGAAATCGTAGATAAGATTCAACAATTCTCAAGGATTAAGAAAGATAATGAAAATGTAGAGATGTTAATTGACCTCATTGAGATTGTTGATGAGGCCTTGAAACTTACCATGCCAAGATGGAAGGCAGAAGCTCAATCAAGAGGAGTTGAGTATGAAATTATCAAGCACAACTTTACAACTTCAAAGTATCGTACCAGATGTAATCCTTCAGAGCTGCGTGAGGTAGTTATAAACATTATTAATAACAGTATTGATGCAATGCCGAATGGAGGTAAGATTGAATTATCTGTAAGAACTGATGGAGATAATGTAATCATTTCTATTTCAGACAATGGGATCGGTATAAGCGATGATGTTAAAGACAAGATTTTCGATCCTTTTTTCACAACCAAAGGTGTAAAAAGGTCTGGATTAGGTATGAGCCTCTCATATAGTATAATGGCCAGATATGATGGTGAGATTAAGATTGATAGTTGCCCTGGCAAAGGCGCTACTATACACTTAAAGATGCCTCTGTGTTATGCAGAAGTAGCACAATACGAGGAGGAAGAGACTGATGTTGTTGCTGGTCATAGTGCGAATATACTTGTGATTGAAGATGAAGAAGTAATACTGGACATGATGAAAGTTGTCCTCGAGTTAAGGGGGCATAATGTATTTGTGGCACAGGATTCAAGTGTTGGTATAAAAATGTATGAGAATAATGTGTACGATATTGTTTTGTGTGATCTTGCAATGCCTAAGTTAAATGGCTGGCAGGTGGCCAGGTTTATAAAAGAATTTGATGCTGTCAGGAAAAAGTCAAAAACGCCTGTTGTATTGATTACAGGTTACGAACTGGATACGGAGGCTATCGACTATAGAAGCGAAGGAGTAAATCACATCCTAAACAAACCGATAGAGTTTGCAAAGTTGCATAAAATAATTGATAATTATTCAAGTGCTGGTTCACAAAGAGATGTTTCTGTTGGCCTGCAATAAATTCAGTGCCTGTTTTTGGCTTGCATACCTCATGTTTTCTCAAGTCATTTTTACCTTTAACCAGTTAGTTTATTCCTGTTTCCTGGAGAATCATCCATAGGATTTGTACTGATGTCTTGTATTGGTGTCCTAATAGATGATATATCAATGGCTTGACAGAGAATATAAATTTTAATAAGTAATTGGTATGTATGGTACTTCTTTTGCGATCAGTATAATCGATTATGGATATTCACAACACAGACAATTCTCAAGTAATTACGCAGGCATTTGCAAAGGGTATGGCTAAACTTAATAGCCCTAACCTTGTGACTTTCAACAATTCATCAAAGCTGCAACTATTCGGTAGGGTCTTGAATAAGGAATTAGATAGTGTGAATAATTTTAACTTGCAAAGGAACAATGCAAGGAACTTCAAACCTGTAACTCCCGCAATGGTAAATCCGTATCCTGAAACATATTTTCCAAACAAAAATGTAAGTAAACATCCAGAGACTTCTTTAATAGAGCAGTATAAGATTTATAAAGAGGATCAGTTAATGTCAAACCCTGGTGGTGATAGTTTCTTCTTAAGTAAAACTTCCGGAGTAATAGATAACGGTTATGACCATTCCAGGATTTCAAAGAGGGTGGGCAAGGATTTGGCAGATGCAGGTAATAATTTTCTGAATGCAGTCAAGGACTTAGGTATTGGTGCAAAGTTTAAGTATGTGGATAAGAGTGGAAACGTAAAAGAGGGCAGAAAGGTTGGCTTTGTGGGAACGGTAGTAAATTTCTTCAAAGATATGACAAGCGGCCTTTCATTTGGACTCTATAGTCCGGATGGGGAAGCTAAGCCTCAGGGCGGAGCTGGTAGAATTAAGCACCTGTTTAAGAAAATATTTAAGGATGCACTGGTTGGAGATATTGTGAAGGGGGTTCCAAGGAGTGCGATTAATATTGGTGAAGATATAATGTTTGCAGGCTTAAATGCTGTTGAGGCTGTACCGGATGCAACAATAGGTAACTTTAAAACCGGCAGAAAAATGACAACTGCAATCTTTGACAATACTCAGGTAGTCATGGATTTCTTAACGGATGTATTACCTGGTGGTGAGGCGTCTATAAGGGCACGTTCCTTTAATTTGGCGAAAGGTCTTAAGGGTTTACCAATTATAAATAATATTACAACACCCGAAAAGAAGGACGACGAAAAGGAATGGAAATATGTTAGAAATACAAGCTTCAGAAAAGTGATTGAGACAATTCCGTCCTTAATGCCTATTAGGATATAATTTCGGATTTATGATTGCAGGTTATATATTTCAACTAAGGTGAATTACCCGTCAGATCGAGCCATCTCATCATGGCTGGAACGATAGCGAATCCACACTACTTGGTTCTATTAAGCATTATCCGTTTTTTTGTCCATTTGCCAACTTTTTCTAATAACGTATTTCCCTGAAATGGTTTGATAATGTAGTCATCGGCTCCGAAGCTGATTGCCTTAATCACATCTTTTTTGGTATTATTTGCCGAGCAGAAGATTATCGGGATATTTAATCTTAGATTCTTTTTCAACTCCCGGCACAAGGTGAATCCACACATACCAGGCAGATTGACATCTAATAGTATTGTATCTATTCGCTTGATGTCACTTCCTACTTTACCCATTTTACGCAGCATGCTTAAGGCTTCAATACCATTTCCTGTATTAATTATATTATAATCATCGTTAAGAATCTCTGTAATGATTTGAACGGTATCATAATTGTCATCTACAAGAAGAACATGAGGCAGGTGTTTCTCTCGAAAGTACTGGAGTTGGATTTTTAGAGAGGCATTAGATGCCTTGAGATGTGATATCTCATTCTTCAATACCTTAAGCATTGCTTTGTCGTTATTATTACTGTCATTAATAATATTTACCTCGGCCTCCTTTACGATTTCAACATTACCAGGGTTTTGATTATAGTCTTCCATAAGTCTTTCAAGAAATAGAGAAAAATACTAATTGTTTACTAAAGAAATAATGCTATTCGAAATATTGTGTAAAGAAACGATTTTCCCTGCCGCACCTAATTTAATGGCTTCTTTTGGCATACCAAATACCACACAACTGTCTTCATCCTGGGCTATTGTTCCGGCGCCTGATTCTTTCATTTTGAGCAAACCGGTTGCACCATCGTCACCCATCCCTGTCATGATCACACCAATAGCGTTTGGTCCTACGTATTTTGCAGCTGAGTCAAACAAGACATCGACAGCTGGCCTTTGATGATGAATGGGAGGCCCCTGATCCATTTCAACTTTATACATTGCACCACATTTTTTTATGCCCATATGATAATTTCCAGGTGCTATTATTGCCCGTCCCGGTATAAGACTGTCACCATGTTCACCTTCCTTTACATTGATAGCACACAATGAATCCAGTCTCTTTGCAAATGCCTTTGTGAACATTTCCGGCATGTGTTGAACAATAGCAATCGCTGGTGAATCTGGAGGCATTTTTGTTAAAACTTCCTTCAATGCCTCTGTGCCACCGGTTGATGCGCCTATCAATATAATTTTGTGAGTACCCTTGAATACAGTATAATCTTGTCTACTTTCCTGGCCATTGTCAGGTGTGCCTGTTTTGGGCTGGACGGTTCGGCCAGATTTATTATTGTTATTTGTGCTTCCTGCCGGATTACGTTGTGCTCTTACATTTGCTCTGGATGCTTGTTTTATCTTGGTATGCAACTCATCTATTACATCACCAACATCACTGCCAAGCCTGCTTGTTGGTTTTGCTACAAAGTCTATGGCTCCTACTTCTAGGGCTTTTAGTGTAGCGTCACAGCCTTCCTGAGTAAGTGAGCTTACCATGATCGTTGGTATGGGATAGTGCGTCATCAATTTTCTCAGGAATGTGATCCCATCCATCCTCGGCATTTCAACATCAAGCGTAAGTACATCAGGTTTAAGTTGTATGATCTTATTTCTTGCAATAAATGGGTCCGGCGCCGTACCAACTATTTCTATATCCTTGTGTTTGCTTAATGCACTGGATAATATCTTTCTTACAACGGCAGAATCGTCTACTATCAATACCTTTATTTTCTTTTTCATTTTATGTTCCTCAATGGGTCCATTATTGGAAACCCCTGACTCGTGTTAACCGTTATTAAGAAACTATTTTCAGTCTTTTACTGGAAAGATCTTCCTCTGATTTAACCGTGTTTCTTCCGCTTTGTTTTGCAAGATAAAGGGCCCTGTCAGATCTCTCTATTAATGTTCTTAATGTATCTGTTGGACTACTGAAAGCTATCCCGATACTGGCAGTCGTTGGTATTCTTTCAGAGTCAATCGTAAAGTTTATTGATTCAATGGCCACGCGTAATCTTTCACACACATCCTGTATATAATTCCTGTCTATTCTGTCTATCATAACGGAGAACTCTTCACCTCCATATCGTGCTACAAAATCATTTAACCTGAATGTTTTTTTGATAGTACTGGCGACCATCTTCAGTACCTCATCGCCTACTGCGTGTCCGTATCCATCGTTTATTTTCTTAAAACGATCAATATCCACCATGACTAGTGTAAATGGGGCCTTCTTTATTGATTTTTTAATAAAGGCATCACCAATTCTCTTGTCAAATGCCTTTCTATTGTAAATTTGAGTTAAACCGTCTATCAGTACTTCTTCCTTAGCTGAAGCAAGTTCTCCTTGGATTGTTTTAACTTTATGTGTTAGTGAATCAATAATTATGGCGTCTTTCTCCTGCTTTTTAGCGATTGATTTGCGAAGTGAAGTTGCTTCCAGTGTTACCTTCTTTCTGATTTCTGTTATTTCGTCTAATTCAATAGCCTTTTCAATATGTGACATACTGTCTTTAATTTGGCCTGAAAAGTGGGTGTTGTCTTCTGTTATCGAGCCAAAGTCATCAGCCAATTCGTTTAACATTGACCTTAATTCTTTAAATTTTACACTAACTAAGTTTCTTGCTGTTTCAAAGTGTTTGGGAATTATCTTGTTAATATTACTCTCTATAGTAACGAAATCATCCAGGGTAAGAGATGTCTTAATCTTAGATACTTGTTCATTTGCAAAGTTATCAAGAGAGCTTTTTGTTGGTGAAATATCGCTATCCGAGTATTTGTTTATTATTTGAAGTATTTCACAGATAATGTCTTTTGTTTTGTTGAGAATCTGGCCGTTACTTGATGATTTATTAACCATCACACTCTTATTGCGTTCCGATACAGATTCAACCTCTTGTAACTGTTTGCTGGCTCCGGAGGAGTCGCAATCAGCAGAGTTTGAATTTTCTGTTTGTTTGCGTTTGAGAGTAACAAGACAAAATACGAAAAATCCGGATATAATGACAATGCTATTGATGATTAAGAAATTGATTGACATTTTCTGTGACGGCACTAGCATCTCCTGTGTCTCTGTTTCAAGATGCTGAAGTGGTTTAATCTGCTGGTTTTCTGCTTCTAAACTGGCGATTATACTGTCACTGCCATTTATGTAGTTACTCCTCATTCTCTCCAGGGTGGACTTATCTTTATTTATCCAGATCTCATTATCAGGAGTCTTGTATGTAAATAAGTTTACAGATTCATGAGGTTGTCTTCCTATTTGGGATCCATAGAATATGTAAACGAAGTTGCTCAAGAGTGTAATAATGCATATTAATGGTATAAATAATTTCATTTTTTTTCCTCAAGGAGAAAGTGATGATTATTCGATATTGTGTTTCACCCGTCTACCCTGGCGGAGATTCCAGATTCATCTTTTAATTCCGCAATTGCGGATAATTATTTCTGATAAACAGCCGGTTGTATGTATTTAAAACTGGTATTACTTCTGGATAATGTCTCAGAGTGGCCGATGAACAGATAACCATCTTTTGGTAAACAATCATAAAATTTAGAAACAAGTTTACTTTGTGTTTCAGGGTCAAAATAAATCATTACATTTCTACAAAAGATAAGATCAAAAGGGCTTTTAAATGGAAACTCAGGTGCCATGAGATTGAATCTCCTGAAAGTGATGATATCCCTGAGATGGTCTTTGACCCTATAACAGTTTGTATTTTCATAAAGAACTCTAGAGAAGTGTGCAGAGATAGTTCCAGGTGGAATGTCATTTAATAGCTCTTTCCTGTAAATACCATTGATAGCTTTTTGCAGGATTCTTGTGGAGATATCTGTTGCCAGTATTTTCACATCCCATCCATTGTTAGGCTTTAAATGGTTAAAGACCGTCATTGCAAGAGTGTATGGTTCTTCGCCAGATGACGATGCGGCACACCAGATGCGGAGTTTCTTGATTCCAGCCTTTGTTTTGCTTGAAATTATAGAGGGCAAGAGTGAAGTATTTAGAAGATCAAAATGCTTCTTCTCTCTGAAAAAGTCTGTTTTGTTTGTTGAGATGCTGTCGATAAGATGAATTAATTCCTTGCCGGTCTTGTCAGTTTTAGTAACGTATTTATAATAATCCTTAAATGTATCTATACCAGCTTTAGTAAGGCGTTTGGATAATCTTGCCTTGACTAATTCCTTTTTTGATGACGTCAGGCTTATCCCACAGGAATCGTAAATCAAGCGCCTGAACAACTCAAACTCTTTGTTTGATAGGATATATTGCATATTTTACTTCCTACTGTAAAATGTCCGCTGTATTAAAAGGCGGATCTGCCTAAGGCACGACATAATTAGTATCTGTTGCGGAAAGTCCAAACATCCATAAGTGTCATTCTGGATTTATTTCAGAATCTATATGTATCAATACTGAATTAAGTCTAGGACCAGAGACCCTGAAACGAGTTCAAGGAGACAAAACCGTGTTTCCGCAACAGATGCTAATTGACAATTAGCATATTAAAATTATTTTCTTACCTATTATCGTCTTTGGTAAGAGCTATTTTCTGACGGCGATCGTCAGTGCAAAACGATGAGAATCCGGTTGCCAGTCCATCCGAACGGTACGTTCTGACGGTCGTTATTCTGGCGAGGATGATTAACCCGCTTACACATTTGAAATTTCGGAATTCGGATTGGAGAATGTGGATAAAATGAATCCAGAATCCAGAATCCACAATCCGAATTCCGAAATTACTGTGCTCCTGTGACTTCGCTTAGCGTTGTTAATACCCTGTCATTTTCAAACGGTTTTACGATGTACGAAGCGGCTCCTGCCTTGATTGCCTGCCATAGCATTTCTTTTTGATCTATGCCGGACATGATTACGACCTTCGCATCTTCATCAAATGCTATTATGTCCTTTGTGGCCTGAATGCCATCTACCTCTGGCATTGTTATATCCATGGTGACTACGTCAGGTCTCAGCTCCTTATATTTTGCGAGTGCGTCTATTCCGTTTACGGCTTCTCCTACTATCTCAAAATCACCTTCCTTGAGAACCTTCTTTATCATTAATCTT
>Ga0255058_10001549_pt1 | contig 12931 bp, 10 predicted proteins | sample Cases_109_9_MG_FD_188637 | JGI IMG/M metagenome (GOLD analysis project Ga0255058, IMG submission 188637) | Seawater microbial communities from Amundsen Gulf, Northwest Territories, Canada - Cases_109_9 | ecosystem: Environmental > Aquatic > Marine > Gulf | place: Canada: Northwest Territories... | reverse complement strand
TGCATCCTGTCCGTCAGAATCGTTGTTATTCGGATTATCATCCGGGAAATCCAAAACAACCCCGATCCAGTACTGCCCGGTCGGCGTATCTTCCGGAATTGCAAAGGAAGGCACAACGACCTCAACCGTGGCATTTGGGCCAAAGTTCGCCTCAAACGCGTGGGTCTGGATGAGGGTATCTGAGGTCGAGATGTTGTTGTTCTTCGAGAGATAAACATTGGCGGTAACCGTACCGCTCCAAGATTGGGCGGAATTGTTGCCCACAAGATACGACATCTTCGATGCTGCCGAATTGACATCCACATCCATCGGTTCCAAATCAAAGGCAGCCGGCGCACTCCTCCTGAACCCGCGGATGGTATTAAACTTCGCCTGGGTGATATTGGGAAAACGGGTAATGACATTGTTCCCGTTTGACAAGACCATATAGATAAATCGGGAACTTCCAACTATCCTATAAGCGCCGCTGCCGCTCTGTCCCCCAAAGGAACGATTAAAAATTCCCATCTGAAGCCCGGTAAAGAAATCACCTCTCCCGAACCAGTAATACATCCAGGCTCCGGTGAAAGGGGATGCCGCTGGATAACCTGGATTGTGCCAGGTTTGTGCGAGGTGAAAGCCCGGGGGGGTAGCCCATCCAAACCCGAACCACCCGGTCGACCTAGCAATCTCTCTATTCAACCGGATCAGCCCGATATCGTGGTTAAAGTCCGAATTGTTGGCCCAGCCCGTCCAGGTCAACAGGCGTATTGAGGATGCACTTCCAAACGGGCGAACTCCGTTATAATAGCCCGGGACGACCACAATGCTGATTGCAAAGCGTCCGCCACGTCCCTGATGAACACAGTGCCCTGCAGTAATAACGGTCCTAGGTCCGATCAAGGCGCCTGAACAGACGAAGTTTCCGTCTGGCATGACCATAAATACCTTCACATTCATTCGCCAGGGAAAAAAGCGAGCGCCCGACCCCCTGTTCACCCTGTTACCAAATCTCTTCGGCGATATATCATCAGCCGATGAGTTTGCTTCCAAAGCCGCCTTCGAACCTTCTCCACGCCCCAGGTTGCCCTCAAGCCAATTTTCAAGTGAGATATTCCCCGAAAGTGTCTCAGGTTCGTGTATGGTTTCCTCACCTGTTGCCACGTCATAGGATATCACCCGGTTATCTTCAGAAGGAACGGCATCTTTTTCATCAAATTCCGTGGGATCCGGCAGTGGCATCGGGAGATAGCTCTCCGGATTCTCGGGAAACTGGTCTATGTTTCGGGTTTGACCTTCGTCGGCAAATTGATTTCCCGGAACCACCGTCTCGTCAATTATCGAAGCCGTCACTTTTGTAACCCGATCCGGCTCTCCTGCAAAGGCATAACCGAATGAAATGAGAAATATAAAAGCCACAAGCCATACAACAGATATATTATTATAAGTTTTTTTTCTCATGGCATGTACCCCCTTTCAAATTATTTTAAAACTCCCACCTAACTCATTAATACTTGGTTTTTTCGAATTACTCTTTTTGCTTCTTCTCAACAGGATGACCGACAGGTGTTTCAGGATCCCCCACGCCCTTTTTTTGCGGATACTTAGTGGGATCCGGCAGGGGCATCGGTTTATATGTTTCAGGATCTTTTGGAAATGGATCCGGATAGTCCTTATCGGTCCTAATGCCGGTTCCTTTGCTCCCCTCTACCGCTGTCTGATCGCTAATGTTCTGAACATATTGACCGACACATTGAGGGTGTTGAAAGCCAAAAACTGAAAAAGGGAAAAACACGAATAAACCAAGAAAAAAGTATAAACAGGAGTTGTTAATAAATATTTTTTCAAGATGGCCGATAAAAGGCCTCATATTAATGACCTCCCTGATGGCTAAGTGTTACAGAGTTAATCGTGATGGGCATCCATATGGACTGCAGGGGCAAATAAAAAGGGCATGCATACGTGTGGCATAGGCACCTATGCTGCCCTTTAAATTTCTCGCGCCAGCCTTGGCCTTTGGCTGAGCCCGATGAGATGAGTATCCCTTTGCTATTTTATGATATGCAGTTCAAATTGCCCTGACATATCTAATTTTAACTCTTTAACTATCTCCAATGAACTGGTATTAAAACTAAGCTTAATTCATAACGATGTCAAGAGATAAAGTACCACATTGTGGTATTTTTTTCTTCTTCTGATATGGTTTATTTTTTGAATTTTGGTTTTATCACATCAACTTCATGCTCCGGATGAATCGGTTAGCGAGCGAAGGCATCCTCGCTGGTTTGATTAAAAGGCGGCGGCGTTGTGGTGAGCCTGCTCAAATATGTTCTGGTTGCATAAGCGACAAAACCCTCCTCTTTTGCACTTTGATAGGCACCGGTTGCGTGTTGGAGCGCATATTCACAGACAAATACCGGGAATCCTGCAGATTTATATGCCCGTAAACGCGGCAGATAATAGTCTGCATTTCCGCTGGGTTCATCATAGCCATCGGGGTCATTCCAGTCATCGGTGGCGATGCCATCCCACCAGACCCCTTCTTGAGCGATGGCGTCCACAGCGGTCCGTAGCGCGGCAGCACCGAGTTCATAGAGGAGCTGGGAAGAATTCTGCTGGATGACCAGAAAATTAGGCTGGTGCTCCCTGCCATAGGCCCGGATCTGCCGTATCAGCCCCAGCATCTCCCGGGCCGGGTTTTTGCCTTCATCAATGGCCCTTTTCCGGACTGCCGCCATTTCCCAGGCCTCTACCCAGTCAAGATAGACCCCGTCAAAACCATCCTGGATGACCTCATCCAGCATGCTGGTAAAATAAAGACCGAGATCTGTACCCAGATCTGTCCCGTCTATGACGATATTTTTCCATTTTTGATCCCAGTAGGCGACCGGATAGTTTCCTCCCCACCCGTCGGGATCACAGGCGATCACCCAGGGCGCCCACATCTGAATCTGGGTGATGTAGGAAGGTCGGCATCGGCCTCGATCCTCATATTTGGGATGACCGTGCCAGTACCACCGCCACTCCTCTGCCTGGCCGATGTCAATATATGCCAGAACCAGCTTGCGGTGGGTTTTGTCGCTGGCCATGGAAGCCTTGATTTTAAGTACCATATCTTTTGCGTCAAAATCCCAATTGTGCGTCACCGTAGGGTCAATCACCACCATGTCATACGGGGAGTTGACAATAGCGGCCACGGCGCCCGCTTCATCCAAATCCTGGATCTGATACGCCCAGTACCGGACCTGGGAAAGGGGAAGCCGATCGATGCTTGTTTCTTCGGCAGAAACAAAGAAGACCCCGAAAACGACATTGAGCAGAAAAACAACCCTGATGATTCGTGTTAAATCTCTCATTGGCAGCATCCTTTTTTGAAGGGATGATTGTTTTCAATGCTATTAACTTATTAGGAAAAGGGATGCGTTCGTGTCAAATCGGGAGGCGACTATGTCAGATGAAAACCCGCAATAATCTCGAACCTCACCGGAATGGCTTATCGTCTAAAAGCCGGCGTTACCTGCGACCAGTCCTTTAAATCGTTCGTGAATTCTATCGTCGACCTCTTTTGAAAATACAGATGGATTATCTTGGGTCAGAATTTTTTGGGCTTTTTTCAGGGCACGAGCTTGGGTATCCGGCCTTCCGCTCTCTTCCCATAAGTTCCGTATTTCACGGTCTGCCACCTCCGGCAGTATCGCTACCGTACGCATGTGATCGATAGTATGTACCAGATCTGAATAGCTTCCACCCGGACCGATTTCGGCTATCAGGTCCAAAGATAGATTTTCTTCGGAGAATTCCAATCCCCGATTGATCCGTTTGAGCATCAAAGCAATTTCATTGTCGATTACTGCCTTTGCATAATCAAAATCCATCAGGCTGTCCAACAACCCTCCCATATTGAGCATATCTGCGCCGGCCAGGATGGCAGCCGTTGTATTCATACCGGTTTCATATCCCGACTGGGCATCGTTTGTGTGAGCATTTGTCATACCAATGTATCCGCCGGACGGGACACGATAAAATTGAGCCATTTGGGAATGTGCCATCTGTAGTATTCCGGTTTCGATGGCTCCCGGAGCGTAGCTCGCGGTCCTCATATCCGCGACGGTAGATAATACAGCATAAATCAAGGGTGTGCCGGGCTGAAACATCTGCATGAGTACACTTAATGCCAAAAACTCTGCATTCCCTAGCGCCAGTGTTCCCATTAAGGTCATAGGGGCAGTCATCCCGGCATTGGGTACGATGCTCCCATAGACAGGAAACCCATTTTCAATTAGATAGAGCATCTCCGCTGTGGACTCCACGTCCATGGTCAGGGGTGAAATTACAGGACAACTGTGATGGGTAATGAGGGGCCGATCTTTATAGGCATCTTCACCACCGACGATGATGCGCCCCAGTTCGAGGACCTGAAGAAGTTCTTCCATATTTGCTGTGTTTCCGCGTACCGGTTTCAGACAGTTTTTAAGGGCCGGGTAGAAACGCGAAAGACTGAGTTGACCTTCCGGGGCATCATCGGCAAGGGTAGAGATGGAAAAAACATCAAAACCCGGCAGTTCGTTCATAATAAAAGCGATGTTCGAAATGTCGGTTGAGTTGGCGCGTCGTTCCTCACCGGTTTCCGGTTCGATGATGTTGGGGGCTGAGCTTGCTGTTACCACCACCGGTCTGTCCTTGGGAATTGTCCGATCAAATTTCGGATCACGTCCCTTAAAAGTAAAACTGGGAACAAATGCCTTTCGAAATTCTTCGACAACCTGCCGGGGCATTTTAACGATCAGGGTTTGGGAATTCACTTGGCACCCGTGTTTGAGATAGATATCTCGTGCCCGTTCGTTTCGGACTAGGATACCCACTTTTTCGAGAATCTCCGAAGATGCTTCATGTACCCGTTCCACCTCTTTAGAGCTTAATAATTTTACAAATTTCATGCGATTTCCTTTCCCTCAGCGGATAAGAATCTTGCTAAAATCAAAGGTACGAAACTTGAGTAGATAAGTTGTAATCTTTTTATTCTTAATGATTCATCCTGGCTGTACCATGGTTGATACTTGGCTTTGCGTTTTATAATCGCCATCATAAAAGAGGATGATATAGGTGAGGGAGGTTGAAAATAAACCAGATAAAAAAGAAAGGAGGATTCCATTTGTTTTAACACAAAAAAGAGTGTGGTGTTTTGGCCGCTTTTTTTAGAATTTTGATTCACCCCGTGGGCTGCTTCACCTATATTTTTTCCACCTAAATAGGCAAAAAATAAATGCGAGTCAAGGCATTTATCGACCCGAAATCGAAAAAGTTTTTCTGGGTTGAAAAACCTTTTTTAATCCAAAAAAACCGGTAAGTTGAACAGAGCATCAAGTTTATCCCATTGGTGATATTGCGAACGGGTTTTACGTTAGAGCCAGAAATAAAATTATCTATTTTGCCCCAATTCCTTTTTGCTTGACCCTAGAGGCACATTGCTTTATAATTCATTGAATAAAAAAGAAATTTTTACCTCATCAAACCAAGGCAGGCAGAAATGAGGATCGTCTCGAATTGGATTTGGATCTTGATGCCCCTTTTTTTTGTGACACTTTTCCAAGCGTGCGCCTTCAACAAGAAAATGACGGTTATGTCTGCTGCATCGCTCCTGGAAGAGATCGCAAAGTCTTCGTATAAACAATCCGAGCTAAGAGTAATCCGGGAAGGAATGCCGGCCTATCTAATGCTTATGGACGGAATGGTCGAGGCCTGGCCGGAGAACGAGCGCCTGCTGATCGCCGCCGCCCAAGGATACGCTTCCTACGCCTCTGCTTTTATTGAAGATCATGACAAAATCTATGCAAAAACACTATATGGCAAAGCCAAGGACTATGCCTTAAGATCTCTGGCCAGAAGAGGGTTTGAAAGAGCGAGCGAGCGATCCTTTGACGACTTTGAAAAAGGTCTGATCAATCTGAGGAAAAAAGATGTTCCCTACTTGTTCTGGGCAGCTGCAAACTGGGGAAACTGGATCGGTTTGAACCTCAATTCCATGGAGGCGATGGCTCAACTCCCCCGGGTAGAACTGATGATGAGACGCGCCCTGGAGTTGGATGAAAGATTTTACTATGGTGGGCCGCATCTCTTCATGGGCATCTGGTATGCTTCGAGACCCAAGATGGGTGGAGGGAATCTGGAATTGGCTCAAAACCACTTTAAAAGAGCCATGGAATTGGGAGAAGGAAAGTTTTTGATGGCTCATGTTTCTTATGCCTATCATTACGCCCGAAGAGTTTTTGACAAAGATCTTTTTACCTCCACCCTAAACCAGGTTTTAGGAACGCCGGCCGATACTTTACCTGAACTGACCCTTCTGAATACCGTCGCCCAACAAAAAGCAAAAATATTGCTAAACAACGTGGAAGAATACTTTTAACAGGAGAAAGCAGGATGAGAATAGAAGCACTCCTCAAGATGATCGGCCTGGGTATTTTCGTTTTGATTTTTACAGCCCCAGTCGCCATCGGGGCTGGAAAGGGTGTCGTTATTAAAATCGCCACACTGGCGCCAGAGGGAAGTACCTGGATGCAAATATTTAATGAACTGAATACCGAGGTAAAGAAAAAAACCGACGGCAACGTTCGGTTTAAATTGTATCCGGGTGGTATCCTGGGAGATGAACCAGACATACTCAGAAAAATGTTTATCGGCCAGATTCAAGGGGCGGTCCTCTCAGCACCCGGGTTATCAGGTCTGAATAGAGATATGGATGTATTTCAAATCCCTTTCCTTTTCCAAACCTACGATGAAGTCGACCATGTACTGAAAAAAATGAGTGGCTTCTTTAAAAAGGGTTTTGAAAAAAAAGGATATATTCTGTTGGGATGGTCCGAGGGTGGGTTTGTTCGGCTGATGTCCACCACTCCCATCTCCTCTATTGACGACCTGAAAAAAGCCAAGGTTTGGACCTGGCAAGAAGCGCCGATGGCCGAGGCAATTTTTAATGCGGCCGGGGTTGCTGCCATCCCTCTATCTGTTCCCGATGTTCTTGTCGGCCTTCAAACCGGACTGATAGACGTGGTTTATGCGCCACCGGCAGGAGCCATCTCCTTGCAGTGGTTCACCAAGGTACGATATTTAACCGATATCCCGTTGATTTATCTGGCAGGCGGCATTCTCGTGAAAAAAAATACTTTTGAACGGATACCCAAGAGATACCAGGACACTCTAATGGATCTCCTTCAACAACACATGGTAAAAATGAAAGAAGTGATACGAAACGAAAATCGAGAGGCCATCAGGGTAATGGCGAACCATGGGATAAAGATCGTTCACCCATCCGATGAACAGATCGCAAAATTTAAACAGATTGCAAAAAAAGCGATAGAGCAGTTGAATGACACTAGATTTTCCAGGGTAGTTTTGGAACAGATGTACACCCATCTGGAGGAATATCGGAAGGGAAAAAAATAATGGATCGATGGGACCGGTTAGATAAAATCATCAGCCGGGTGGAACAATTCGTACTGTCTTTCTTCCTGGCAGTTCTGATTTTGGTTGCAATTTCACAAATCGTATTGAGGAATTTCTGGGATACCGGTCTCTCCTGGGGCGATCCACTCGCTAGATATCTGGTACTCTGGATCGGGTTTATCGGCGCTGCATTGGCCACCAGAGAAAACAAACATATCAGCATCGATCTTTTTTCCCAGTGGGTGAGCGGCGTCGGGAATGCCCTGATCAAGCTAATCAATCATTTATTTTCGGCTTTTATATGTGGGTTGTTAGCCTTTGCTGCTTTCCGTTTCACACAAAACGAGGCTTTATTGGGAGGTACCGCCGTTTTTGGGATTCCTGCCTGGATACCTCTAATAATCCTCCCCATCACCTTTGGATTGATGACATTGAGATTTGGTTTCCGATCTTTTAAAGTATTTTCCATCATCTCGTTCACCGGCGCGAATCGAGGCCATACAAAAAGTAGATGAGTCTTTTTATCACAGCGATTATCATCCTCATCCCCCTTTTATTCGGCGCACCTATTTTTGTGGTCATTTCCGGCCTGGCCCTCTATCTGTTTTTCTTTGCCCAGATTGATCTGTCGGCCATCATCATAGAGATGCACCGAATGGCCACCACCCCTATGCTTGTTGCCATCCCCCTGTTTACGTTTGCCGGATATCTTTTATCGGAAAGCGGGGCACCCAAAAGATTAATCCGGCTCTCAAATGCGATTCTGGGTTGGCTTCCGGGGGGCCTCTCCATCATCGCGCTTGTCACGTGTGCAATCTTTACCGCTTTGACCGGGGCAACCGGTCTTACCATCATCGCCATCGGCGGAATCCTGCTACCCGCGCTGTTACGGGGTAAATATCCGGAGAGCCTCTCCCTCGGGTTGTTGACCACTTCAGGAACGCTCGGGCTTCTTTTTCCGCCGAGTCTCCCTCTGATTATCTATGCGATTGTAGCTAAGGTCAGAATCGATCAACTGTTCATTGCCGGCATCCTGCCCGGGATTCTGCTGGTACTCATGCTCTCTTTATTCAGTATTCACCGATCGGTTCGCGCCGATGTTCCCAAAACTCAGTTTCGCATAGGGGAAGTTTTTATGGCTATTAAAGAGTCCCTTTGGGAGCTACCCCTCCCCTTTATTTTATTGGGTGGGATTTACAGTGGATATTTCGCCATCAGCGAAGCCTCTGCCATTACGGTGGTCTATATTATCGTGGTTGAAGTGGTCATATACCGGGATGTCAAATGGTGGGAATTGGCCGAGATTATGAAAAAAAGCATGGTGTTGGTCGGTGCGATCCTGATCATTTTCGGGGCTGCAATGGGTCTAACGAATTATTTGATCGATGCGGAAATACCGATGAAGATGTTGGATCTTTTTAGGGCGCATATTGAAAATCGATTTCTTTTCCTAGTTGTTTTGAACTTATTTCTCCTGACCGCCGGATGTACCATGGGCATATTCTCCTCTTTGGTCGTCGTCGTCCCTCTTATCACACCAATTGCAGCGGTTTACGGCATCCATCCGGTTCACCTCGGGATTATTTTCCTCACCAATTTAGAGATCGGTGCCTCCATACCGCCATTGGGGATCAATCTCTTCATTTCCAGTATTCGTTTTGAAAGACCGGTGTTGAAACTATATCTGGCTTCTCTCCCTTTTATCGTTATCCTTTTGATCGGCTTGACCTTGATCACCTATGTTCCCTGGATCAGCCTTGTTCTAATAAGATAAATTTGAACTCACCCCTATTTTCAACCCACCTTTTTCCCTATTGTAAATATTTTTTACCGCTTACTCTATGCGTTTTCCATCCTCAAACTGTCCTTTATATTCAACACCATCTGCTTTGGTATACGTTCCCAAACCATCAAATTTTCCGGCTTTGAATTGACCCGCATATTTTGCACCGTTCGGATAGGTCAGGGTTCCTTTCCCATCGAACTGCCCAGCTGCAAACCGGCCTTCATACCGGGTCCCATCCGCCTGTATATAATGTCCGTATCCATCAAACTTGCCGTCTTTGAATTGACCTTTGTATTCGGTGCCATCCGGGTGTGTGTAAGTTCCCTCCCCATTAATCTTATCCTCTTTAAACTGACCCGCATATTTTGCACCGTTCGGATAGGTCAGGGTTCCTTTCCCATTGAACTTCCCTTCTATAAACCGGCCTTCATACCGGGTCCCATCCGCCTGTGTATAATGTCCGTATCCATCAAACTTGCCGTCTTTGAATTGACCTTTGTATTCGGTGCCATCCGGGTGTGTGTAAGTTCCCTCCCCATTAATCTTATCCTCTTTAAACTGACCCGTATATTTTGCACCGTTCGGATAGGTCAGGGTTCCTTTCCCATTGAACTTCCCTTCTATAAACCGGCCTTCATATCGGGTCCCATTTATCTTCGTGTATGTCCCCTGACCGTGAAATTTATCCTCCTTAAACTTCCCTTCATATTTTATGCCATTGGGCTGGGTGTAGGTTCCCTCCCCGTTAAATTTTCCGTCTTTGAACCGGCCCTTGTATTCGGTGCCGTCAGGGTGTGTGTAAATTCCTTTTCCATTAAACTTATCCTCTCTAAACTCACCTGTATATTTTGCACCGTTCGGATAGGTCAGGGTTCCTTCACCATCGAACTTTCCTTCTATAAACCGGCCTTCATATCGGGTCCCATCCGCCTGTGTGTATATCCCCTGACCATGATACTTCCCGCCTTTGAATTGTCCGACATAATTGACGCCATCGGTTTTAGCTTGAATACCATTGGTGTTGACGATAAAAATAGAGAGTGCTAAAAATAATAGAGATTTTAATGCGTTCATCTTAAATTTCCCTTTTTAATTTTTTGCTTAAAATCTTTACAATCGGATTTATAACACATCTTGAAAAGAAAACAATAAATCTTAAGGCTTTACACAAATCGTTAAATCTGATCTGAAAACACAGTTTACCGGAGGAAACTAACGATGGAAAATAAAAGAAAGACCGCACTGGTTACCGGTGCGAGCAGCGGCATCGGCCGTAAGACAGCCATTAAGTTAGCCGAGAATGGCTTTCAAGTCATCGGTGCGGCCAGACGCATGGACCGGCTTGTTGAACTATCAGATCGGTTCAAGAGTATCATTCCAAAAAAAGTAGATCTTTCAATTCCAGAGGATACCGAAAGATTCTGCCAGGAGATTAAAGGGTTGCCGGAACCGGTTTCTGTGCTGATCAATAACGCAGGGTACAGTATCCGAGGGACCCTTGAGGACGTTTCAATTGAAGCGGCCAGACGCATCTTTGAGGTCAATTTTTTCTCACTTATCAGCGTCACCCGGGCCTGTCTGCCCGGCATGCGTCGGCTCAGGGAGGGTACAATTGTCAATCTCAGTTCCATCGTGGGAAAGTTTACGTTCCCCATGGGCGGTGTATATGCGGCGACCAAGTATGCTGTGGAAGGCATCAGTGATGCCCTACGTATGGAACTCCGACCCCTTGGCATCAGGGTTATCACCATCCGCCCGGGTGTTATTGCCACTGAATTCAATGAGGTTGCCACAGAAATGACAGGAGATCAGATATCGATGACCGACCCCGATTATAAACCGATTTACGATGCGGTGGGAACAGGCGTAGGAAAAATGTTCGCAGGACTTACCATACCCGATCCGGATTTGATCGCAAATATCATCCTGGAGGTGGTTCTGTCGGAATCTCCCAAATCAACCTATTCGGCCGGTCCATTCACGGAAGAGATCTTATCAAAACGGTTCCTGCTGGATGATGATGCGTTCGACCGTTTCTGGACCAAGAAAATCGGAATAGCAGAACTGAAGATAGAATAAGATCGAATCGACACCAACGGTTAAGACTGTTTGATAAAGTTTCCATCACTGAGCTCTTTAAATGCGGTTTCTAACTCTTCCTCCGTATTCATCACGATCGGTCCGCGCCATGCCACAGCTTGATTGATCGGTTTTCCGGATACCAAAAGAAAACGGACCGGGGAATCGTTGGTTATAATTTTTACGCGATCGCCATCGTGATAAATTACAAGATGCCCCTCATCGATTAACTTGTCTCTGTTTGAATCAAAATAACCGCTCCCTTCAAACACATACGCAAATGTTTTGTTCCCTTTTTTTACCGGATATTCAAAAAGGGACCGTTTCCCTGACGTGATATCCAGATACTCCATATCAACAACAATATCGTGAACCGGACCGGTTATACCGTTCACCTTTCCACAAATCACTTTAATCTTGATATTTTTTTCAAATTCAATTTCTGGGATCTGTTCTTTTTTGACATCGCGGTACCGTGGCCCCATCATTTTCTGAGAAGATGGTAGATTCAGCCAAAGCTGAAAACCAACGGTCCTGCCTTCAAACCGTTGGGGCATCTCTTGATGAATGATACCACTTCCGCCGGTCATCCATTGAACATCTCCTGAGCCGATGGTGCCTTTATTGCCGATACTGTCTCCGTGTTCCACTGTACCCCGTATCATATAGGTAACGGTTTCAATTCCCCTGTGCGGATGCCACGGAAATCCAGCGATATAATCTTCTGGATTTTTGGAGCCAAAATGATCCAAAAGCAAAAAAGGGTCTAACAGGGGAACCTCATTATAGCCAAACGCCCGTTTTAAGCGAACCCCGGCGCCTTCGAGGGTGGGTTGACTTTTTAAAATGCGCTTGATGCTTCTCACCGGTTTCATCTCATCCTCCGCGGTCATATCCTTCGTTTATGTGGTTTTATCTTTTTCCCCATTCTTGCAAGCTGAAACGCTATCAAAAAATCGACATTTGCTTTCTTTATGTCCTAAATTATGACATAAAAAAGCAAAAGCAATAAGATTGAACTGAAACAACGAGGCATTCCCCGTGCCTTATCGGAGTGGAGCGAAAATTCCGTCAGTCGGGACCGCAGGATTCTTCGAATCATCTGCAGCTCCCCAAACCAGGGAGAAGGCTCTCCTTTCAATCGGAGCAGTTTGGAAGGTTTAAATCAAAAGTAGTGCCATTGACAATGGTCTGGGAGTTGGTTCACCTGATGCGCAAAGCGATGTATCACCTATCCACGGGAATTTGAGTCCTGCTATTGACGGCTTTAAAGAAAAAGGCTAAAAGCACTCTCACCACAAGAAATCGCCCCCCTAGTCCACCGGAGTGTAGCCTCCAGCATTGGGCAAAAACGGGGCTTCGCATAATCAAATGCGCAATACTTGAGCATTTACTTGTGACGTTTTTTGTGCCGTTCTTGGACGGTTAATATCATCTATGGGTTGCAAGAAAAACAGTTGGATAAAGTCTTTCTTTTGACTATGATATATGGACGATCACACCTCACGCTAGGGTGGTAGAGCGGCGGAATTTTTTGAACCCGTACTTTTTTATTGACAATAAATACTACATCGTGGTACTTATACGATTTATGGTATCTTCCTGATAACAAAGACCTAAATTGCGGTGGGAGGTCATGATGGA
>Ga0255058_10001548_pt1 | contig 12934 bp, 15 predicted proteins | sample Cases_109_9_MG_FD_188637 | JGI IMG/M metagenome (GOLD analysis project Ga0255058, IMG submission 188637) | Seawater microbial communities from Amundsen Gulf, Northwest Territories, Canada - Cases_109_9 | ecosystem: Environmental > Aquatic > Marine > Gulf | place: Canada: Northwest Territories... | reverse complement strand
GCCCCGACTTCCGACTGGACGATCGACCAGGTCTGGACCGAGATCGAGGAGAAGGGTCAAGCCCGTCATCCGGCTTATGACGCCGGCAACGAGCGCCTCTCGTGTGTCTTTTGCATCTTCGGAAGTCGGGGCGACCTGGCTCGCGGAAAGGCCTCCCGCCCGGAGCTCTTCAAGAAGCTCCAGGACCTCGAGACCGACGTCCGCGGGACGATGTTCAACGGCGAGACGCTCGCCGCCAGGGTGAACGGAGTCAAGTCATGAACGCGCGCTTCGTGACCGCCTGGGTCGACGGCGCCTTCCGCGCGGCGATCATGTTCGAGGGCCGCGGTCTGGTCCGCTTCGTGATCCAGACGCCGAAGGTCGTCGTCCGCCGCCAGGCGAAGGACGACATCCGCGTCGAAGACGGGAAGGGCTCGCTCGCGAAGGCCGCCTCGAAGATGAGAGGCTCGGCGAAGCGGAACGGATCCACGAAGGAGGCCCGGCAATTACTCGCCGGCGTCGGCCGATGAACTCCGCGATCTTCAAGCCGCGGATCGTCGTCGGGACTCCGGTCACGCCGAAGTCCCTCCTCCCGTCGCTCGCCGGCTCTTCGTTCTGCGTGTCTCACGCGGATCCCCGAGATCTCGATCGCGTCATCGAGCTCGTCGGCCAGGACGAGATCCTGGTCCTCGACAACGGCGCCTTCACTCACTGGCGCCAGGGCCGCGGCCAGATCGACCGGAACGAGTTCTGGACCTGGGCGAACACGGCCCAGGACTACTCGCCCCAGGCGATCGCCGTGATCCCGGACGTCATCGAGGGCTCCGAGAAGGAGAACCTCCTCGAGGTCTCCTGGGCGATCCGCGAGGGTCTCGCCTGGTTCCCGGAGCGGACGATGGCGATCTGGCACCTAGACGAGAGCCTCGACCAGTTGGCGATCTTGTGCCAGTTGATGAACTTCGTCGGCTTCGGATCTTGCGCCGAGTTCGACGTCCAGAAGAACCGGGCCGGATACCTGGCGCGGATCCAGGAGGCGTCGGATGTCGTCGACCAGGTCGAGCGCGATCACGATCGCCGGCCGTGGATCCACTTGATGAGAGGCCTCGGCGTGTTCGCCGGCTTGACCAGGTTCGAGAGCGCCGACTCGACGAACATCGCCGTCAATCACTCCCGCTACAAGGCGGAACACGGCGACGATCGGGCGGCCTTCATGAGGCGCCGGATCCAGACCCAGGTCGACGCCGGCCTGGACGAAGCGGAGGTCGAGGTCGTGACGAGCTCGATCACGAACTTCGACGACGCGCCGACACGGCGCCCCAAATTGTGAACCAGTAGGAGGACGACCATGACCAGAGACGACAAGCTCGACATCGAGATCCAGGAGGCCGCCGACAAGGCCATCGACTCGCTCGCCCGGTATAAGTTCGTGATGTTCGGATACTGGGCCGGCGTCTGGGTCCACTTGAACCGGATCGAGGGGAAGAGGCGGCCGTCGCCGTTTCGGACCCTCGTCCACAATGCGCGGGAGATCCGCGAAAATGGAGGACGATAATGACACGGAACGACATAGACAACATCGCCGCGATCGCGGCCCGAGCCGTCAAGGTGTTCGCCCTGGGCGACGTTAAGCTCAAGCGCCTCGACGTGATGATGGACCTCGAGTTCTGTCACGAGAACGACCAGGAGCTCGACTTCGAGAAGCTCCTCGCGTTCGACGACGCGAACCTTGTCCACGACATCGGCGGGCTCGCCCGCCACTTCAACCGGGAGACCTACAAGCTCGAGGACTGTTTCGTCCCGCGTTGCGCGATCCCCGCGGGAGGTCGTTCATGAGCGGCCCGAGGAGGAGGGAGTTCATCCCGGCGATCCGCGCGATCATCGTGAAGAACTGCCCGCTCGCCGAGGAGACCGTCGAGGACGCGGTCGACCACTGGCGCGACGGCGACGCCCCGCGTCATCCGATCGACCAGGGCGTCTTCGCGATGTGCGACAAGATCGCGACCGACCTCGACAAGGCCGACGAAGGCGGTGAGACGTGAGCGCCTTGAAGCGCGCGGGGATCGACCACGACGAGGTCAAGCCCTGGAACTGGGCGACGATCGCCGGCCGGACCGATCCGGTCGAGATCGTCTCCTACCCTTGCCCGGTCGAGGACACGATCCAGGTCCGGATGATCCCCGGCGACCCGACGACGATGAAGACCGTCCCGGTGAAGGCGATCGCGGCGTTCGCGCCCGACCGCTACGACGTCGACCAGGTCCTCGAGGATCTGGCGCCGGCGGTCGTCCGCGGTCAATTCAACCAGGCGATCCGGCGGCTCCAGGGGATCTTCGACACGACCGTCGAGGATGACATCCAGGCCGCCCGGCGGCTCATCGAGCTCGTCTACCTGGTAGGCGGCGACCGGCGGAAGAAGGCCCTCGAGGTCCGCGTCGAGAGGAGGGCGTCATGAACGACGACAAGAAGCTCACGGTGTTCCTCGGCGAAGACGAGGTCGAGATCGCGACGAAGTTCGTCGTCTGTTCTCGGTGTCGTGGCTCCGGCTCTCACGTCAATCCCGCGATCGACGGGAACGGCTTGAGCCAGGAGGACTTCGACGAGGCCGGTCCCGAGTTCCGGGACGACTACATGGCCGGCGTCTACGATGTCCCCTGCTACTCGTGCAAGGGGAAGCGCGTCACGCCGGCGCCGGACTGGGAGAAGCTCACGAAGGAGGAGCGCCAGGCCTGGCGGACCCAGGAGCGCGAGCTCGCCGACATGGCGGCCGAGGAAGAAGCCGAGCGGAGGATGGGAGCATGATCGGCGGGACCGATCTCGCCGAGATCTCGAGCTGGCTCGCCCAGGGCGGGAAGGTCGACGTGACGTTCAAGGTCGCGGTCCGTGACGGGACGCGGAAGTCGACGCGGAAAGTCCAGAGCGTCGACCTCGAGCTCGGCCGGTTGAAGGTGAAGTTCCACGGCTGGGACGGGTTCGTTCTCAAGGCCTCGGAGATCGACGAGGTCGTCTACTTGTAACGCGCGCCGGGAAGGCGTAAAAAGTAAAGCCCCGCCAGGCGAAGGACCAGGCGGGGCTTTTTTTCGGTCGATGACTTTGCAGGAGAACGACCGGGCGACGCGATCATCGCACGAGCCCTACCTTCCCCGCAAGATCTCCCCGGAACCGGCGACTCACAAGTCCGCCGGCTTCGGTCTCGGCTCATAGTTGTCCGGGCCTTCTGGCCCCTCCGTCCGGACCCGAGCCTGGCCCGTTGAACATGATCTTCTGTTATAGCTTATTGCTGTAACGGAGGGGCCCGGTGTTGTCAATCCCAGGGGATGACCTGGGTGTAAGCTGTGGATAAGTTGGGGATAATTCGAGGAGGAAGACATGGCGGAAGGCGGACGAGGAAGTTGTCGAGATTGTGGGGAGCCGATCAAGTGGGGCATGAAGAACGGCGGCTGGGTCCCCGAGGATCCCGCGACGGGATCCCGACATCGGTGTCAGATCGAGCGGACGTGTGAGGGCCCAGGGTGCGGGAAGGCGTTCAAGGGCGCGAGCTGGATGAAGCTCTGCCCGGACTGTTACAAGAACCAGGGAGGAGGGCGAGAACGGCCCCAGGAGCCCGCCAGAAGCTCCAGGCCGAAGGAGCGCCTCGAGGAGGACGTAGGTGACGACCCTCCCTTCTAGTCCCGGAGGCGGCGACGGAGAGGGCCCAGACGACCCGACCCAGGGCGGCCTCTTCGACGACGCGAAGGCGCCGACCAGGCGCGACAATCCCCAGACCTCACACGACGCCGGCCGGATCCTCGAGGACTCCGGCGGCGCGACCAGACGCGAGAAGGAGGTCTTCGACGCGGTCGCCGCGGCGGGAGCTCACGGCCTCACGACCTGGGAGTTCGGCCAGCGCGAGGGGATCGAGCGCGAGGGCTACTCGGGGCGGTTCTCCGGGTTGAAGGACAAGGGCCTCATCGCGATCCGCGGCCGGCGCCAGCGCCCAGACGGGAGCGGCCGGTTCTCGGAGATCCACGTCCTCCCGAAGTACGCCGCGCCGGATCCGGATGAGCCGAAGCCGAACTCGCCCGAGGATCTCGGCCAGTCGAAGCCGAAGGGGAAGGTGTACGGGAAGCCGGCGCCGGAGCCCGATCCGATGCCGGTGAACCTATGCTCGAGCGCGATCTCCTGGGACGACGCGCGGAAGTTCATCGCGTGGATCCACGACCAGGACCTCCCGACTCACGCGCGGATCACGCTCGGCGGGATCGTCGTGAACCTCTCGGGCCTGGGCCTTCCCGACCTCCGCTGGCTCTGCGGGGCGATCCGCCAGGCCGGCCGAGCTCCGTCGCCCGAGCTCATGCGGCGGGCGGTGATGACCCACGACGTCTCGGTCCTCCGCGAGGAAGACGACGTCGAGGACTAGGAGATCGGGACGCCGGCGTCCGCGTAGGTGTCCGACGAGTTCTCGTCGTTCCGGTAGTCCCTGGCCGCCTTCCTGGTCGGGACATCTCCCGCCAGGTTCAAGCGCGACCGAAGGGCCGCCAGGAGCTCGACGTTCGTGACGCCCGAGACCGAGACCGTGATCCCGTCGTTGATCGTCAAGCCCGTCCCAGGAGTCGGCGCTCCGTTCTTCTGGCGGATGACGGTCGTCGGCGACGCCGGCGGCGTGACGACGGTGTAGACGCCCCGCTCGACGAGCTTCGCGTTCGTGACGACGCCGGCCGCGACTTCCGAGACCATGCCGACCGCGGGGACCGAGAAGGTCCCGCCGGTGATCGAGAACTGGTCGTTCACGAAGTAGCCGGAGCCGCCGGCGGCGATCGCCTCGCCGACCAGGCGGAGCGGGCTCGCGTTCGCCCTGGTCGCCTCGCGGGTGAGGAAGTTGTCGAAGCCGGCGTGGCGTGAGCGGAAGCTCGGGTCGGTCGTGACGAGACGACGCCGGTGTCGGATCCGCCGGGCGTGGATGTTGACGGTCTTCTGGAGCTGTAGATTCTGGGACATGGGTGTCTCCTGTTAGGTCGGGAGGGCGGCGTTGTTGATGACGAACCACTCGTCGGCGCCCGTCTTCCGGATCCTCGCACGAGCGCCGGCCGCGATGCCAGCCGAGACGAGGTTCTGGGAGCCGGCCCGCCAGGTCACGGCGGCGTCGTCGGTGACGGTCACGGCCGAGCCGTTGACCTCGAGGAACTCGAGCTCGTCGCCGATCGGGATCGGGACGGTCGCCTCGTCGGGGATGTTGAGCGTGAGGGCCGCGTTGTCGAGGATGACGGTCCCGTTCCGGTTCCTCATCGTCGGCTCGAAGCTCGCGCCGGTCTCGACCTGGATCGTCGGCGTCCTCGCGTCGGGGAAGAGGATCCAGACGTCGCTCGCGATGTGCCAGAGCTTGAAGTGTTCGTTGAGCTCGAAGGTCGGGCGCCCGCCAGCCGGCGCGGCGGTCTCGTCGTAGCCGGCGAAGCGGATCGTGACGCCGGTGTTCCCGCGGACCTCGAGGAAGCCGGTCCCCAGGTAGAGGACCTCGTAGATCACGCCGAGCGGGAGCGGGACGCTCGCGAAGGTCGCGATCGTGAGGACGACGGGCGTCGAGGCGTCGTCGAGGGTGAGCATCCGGCCCGAGTCCTCGAGGACGGTCGTGTGGGTCGCCCCGAGCTCGAGCTTCTCGAACTTCCGGTCGAGGGCGCCAGGCGTCCAGACGCCATTGATCCGGATCCAGGGGCGGTCGAGCGTCCGGTCGTAGACCTGGAAGCCGTCGCGCGGCTGGATGTAGAACCAGGGCGAGCCGTCGGTCTGGCCGGGGACGTTCGTGAAGACCGCGAGGGCGTCGGCGATCCCGCCGGTGTCCGAGGTCCAGTTCGTCCCGGTCGGCGCCCCTGGGCCGAGGAGGTAGGTGTCGCCGACGGCGGGGCCGGCTGGCTCCGCGGTCCGCTGGTCGATGACGAAGGCCTGGGCGCTCGAGTCGAGGATGACCATCGAGGAGTCGAACCCGTTCTTCCAGTCGTTCGTCCCGAGGGTGTACTCGAAATTGACGCCGATGTTCGGGAGGGCGGTCTGGGGCATGGTTGACTCCTACGGACTCACGTCGCGGAACTCTACACGAAGACCGAGGCCGACGTCCGCGAAGACCTCGAAGGCGGCGTTCCCGGTCGTTCGGATGATCGTCGCGCCGAGCGAGAGGCGGGTGATCTCGTCGAAGCGGTTGATGACGTCGAAGCGCGCGTCGAGGTCGACCTGGTCGAGGAGCCGGATCCAGGCGGCGCGGTAGTTGTTCGTCTCGGAGATCGTCGTCTCCGAGAAGACCGTCCCGTCGAGCGTGTAGGAAAGGATGACGCCGACGTCGGCGCCGCCGTTGAAGACGCCGACCGAGTTGACCTGGGCGAGGCCGCCAGGGAGCCCGGCGACCGGCGGCGAGCCCTCCTGGACGATGAACTTGAGGAGGCCGGGGATCCCGAAGCCTGGGCCGGATCCGCCGGCGTCGAACGCGATCCCGCCCGAGCCCGAGTTGAAGACCTTCGTGATCCGGATCGCGAAGTTGTCGCGGACCTCGAGGGCGATCGAGGAGCGCGCCATCGGGAAGTCGAAGCCGGGGATGAGAACGAGGGGCCCCTGGACGTTCTCCAGGAAGTCGGCGGCCGAGCTCGTCCGGATGAGGTCGTAGAACTCCTGGTGGAACTGGGTCCGGTCGTCGGAGGTTCCCGGCTGGTCGACGGAGAAGCTCCCGGAGAATCCCGTCACGCCGAGTTCTTGTTCTTGCTCGAAGGTCAAGGCGGAGCCGCCGAACTGGAGCCGGTTCTGGGCCGTCGGCGAGGTCTGGAGGAAGGCGGGCTCGTTCGTCTCGCTCAAGACGTCCGGGACCAGGAGGCCCGAGGTCCCAGGCGCGACGCTGTCCGAGCGGAACCAGTCGATATACACGCGCTGGCGAACGGCGGCTCGCGGCGGCGCCGCTTCCTGGCGGAAGCCGATCTGGAGCATGAAGTTCAAGGGGACGGTCGAGCTCTTCGGTTGCTGGCGGAGGGTGACATCGCCGAAGCGCGTCGTGATGATGACCTGGGCGCCCTCTCGCGTGATTGTGAACGGCCGGTCGACGAGGTTCGTCTCGATGGCCGCCCGGACGCCTTCCGCGTAGTCGATGAGCGACGTCGGCGTCGGCGAGATCGCGGCGAGGAAGAGGTTGAAGTTGATCGTCTCCTGGGTGAGGGCGTCGAAGAACGTGAAGAGGAGGCGCCGGTCGTCGAGCGCGGCGAACGTGCCGAGGAAGTCGATCGTCCAGGCGCGGTCGTCGCCGGATCCTGGGACCGGGTCGGGGACGAACGGCGGGGCCCCTTGCGGGAGGACGACGCCGTTGTTCGGGAGGTTGAGATCGCCGCCGAAGTCGCCGCCGAAGTTGAGCCCGAAGCCGAAGACCTCGAACTCGCGCGTCGTGGCGACCTGGCCCTCGTTGCCGGCGGTCGTCCGGTTCGAGATCTCGATCGTGAAGTCGAGCTCGTCGGGGATCCCTGGCGAGGTCTGCGGGATGAAGTCGGTGACGATGAACTGGTCCGAGAAGATGTTCGCCCGGTCGACGACGGTCGCCGACGTGTCGACGCGGCGGACGATGACGTGGGCGCCGGTGTCGCCGGGTTGCTGGATGTCCGGGTCGTCTTGCTTCGTGTCGAAGGACTGGTTGATCCGGTTCCGCGTGTTCCAGATCATGTCGAGCGTCCCGACCGCGCGGGTCCAGCCGTCGAGGTCGTGGAAGCGGAAGGTGTTGACGAACGGGTCGCCCGGCGGGATCGGGTTCCGGATCCGCTGGACGACGGTCGTCGAGAGCGTCGCCGCGTCGCCTTCGTCGAGGCGGTTCCGGATCGTCTGCGGGAGGATCTTCACGTCGATCGCGCCAGGCGGACTCGGGAGCGCGCCGTCGCGCTGGAGGAGGCCGACGCCGAGGCCGATGAACCAGACGACCGCGTCGTCGGCGTGATCCGCCGGGACCGTGTCGAAGGTGCCGGCGTGACAATCCCCGAGCGTGATGACGCCGCCGCCGATGTCGGCCGCGGTCTCGAAGTAGAAGAGCTCCTCGTCGATGAGGAACACGTTCGCCGGGTCGTTCGAGTCGACCGTCGTCGAGGAGACGGCGATGAGCTCGGCGATGAGGACGTCGTTGAGCCCGTCGATGTCGATGTCCTGGGTGAACGGCGTGACGTCGCCCTTGTCGCGGGAGATCGCCGCGGTGATGAGCGCCGTCGGCGTGAAGTCGTTCTCGGTCCCCTCCAGGCCGAACGGCGTCCCGACTCGATCCGAGAGGACGTCGAAGGAGATCGTGAGACCGCCGTCGCGCGAGCATAGGACGCCCAGGTGTCGCTCGTTGTCGAGCGAGAGCTGGAAGGGGACCTCCCAGAGCCGCTCGCGGAGCGACGGCAAGGCCTCGGAGGAGACCGGGATCCAGCCGGTGTCGGTCGGGTCGGAGTAGGAGCCGGCGTTAAACGAGAAGACGTCCTGGGCGGCGTCGATCGTCATCTCGTTCTCGAGGATCTTCCCGCGGTTCACGTTCGTCACGCGGATCGGGAGGCGGGTGATCCCGAAGCGGGCCCAGGAGAACTCGAGGACGTCGCCAGGCTCGACCGCGAACTGGGAGCGGTCCGTCACGAGCTTCACGGTGACGATCGGCGTCGAGAGGGAGCGGATCTCGCGCCAGGCGATCGAGTTCGCGAGCGTCGGGTTCTTCACGCCAGGCGCGCGGATCTTGCCCGCGTTGATCGCCTGGACGATGTCCTGGTTCGCCATGTCTTGAGCGAGCGCGAAGCTCGTCGTGTAGTTCTTCCGCCGGTCGGTGAACTCGACCTGGACCTGGTTCTGGGTCTCCGCCCAGGTCGGGCGCTGGTAGCGCGTGACCGACTTGACGTTCGTCTCGTCCAGGAGGGGAAGGGTCCCTGGGACGTAGTCGAAGCGGACGAGCGTGAACGAGAAGAGGCCGGTGACGGCGTTGAGCGTGAGGATCCCGTCGACTTGTTGCTCGATGAGCTTGACGAGCTCGAGGACGTCCTGGGTCCGGTCCCAGACCCAGGCGAAGCCGTTCCCCTCGGTCGCCAGCGTCGCCGCCTGGGCGCGGAAGTTGACCAGGTCGACGTCGGAGGCGCCTCGAGCCAGGCCCCATTCGGTGTTCGTGAGCGCCTCGAAGACGACGTTCATCGGGTTCGCGCCGAGGTCGATCTCCTCGTCGCCTGGCTGGAGCGTCGCCAGGTCCAGGCCGTCGGGGATCCTCTCGACCTCGAAGGCGAAGGCGCGGAGCTGGGGCGCGAGCCCGATCTCGCCCCGCTCCCAGGTTACATAACACGTCCCGCGGTAGGCCGGCTGGGGTTGCTGGAACGGCGAGAGGTAGGTCGAGATCGCCTGGGTCTCGGTCCCTGGGAAGATCCGCCCGCCGCCGACCAGGCCGCCGCCGCCGCCGCTCTCCTCGCCGCCGTAGAACTCCGGCTCGTCGATGTTGTAGATCGCGCCGACGTCGGTCGGGGCCAGGTTCGCGTCGGCGCTGGGCGCGTCCTCGCCCCAGGCGAACGAGTCGTCGTTCCGGATGTTGATGAGGAGGTCGACCGGGCCCCGGCAGAGCGCCATCTGGAGCCCGATGAAATAGCGGAAGCCGGTCGTGACGGTCTCCTTCGAGAAGAGCCCCGTCTTGATCCTCTCGGTGATCGGCTCGGCGATTAGATCCCCATACCAGACGACATTCGGCCCGGCCATCCGGACGCGGCCCCAGATAAGCGGGACGGCGCGGCCCTCGGTCGCGGTCGGGACCTGGAAGTCGCCCAGGCCGGCCGGCTTCGCGTCCTCGATGTTCGGCTTCGGCCGGAGGAGCTCCGTGATGAGGAACGTGACGACGTTGATGAGGAGGAGGAGCCAGAAGGGCATGATCTACGAGCCGCCGCGGAGCCGGGTCCCGAAGGGGTTCTTCCTGGGGACGAACGGGAAGCCGCCGTAGTCGAGGGCGGCGTCGAACTTCACGTCGCACGTCGTCAAGTCGTGGGCGCATCCGGCGAAGACGTCGATGTCCGAGCCGATGACGGTCTCGGCGAACGGGAGGAGGAGCGTCATGACGTCGCCCGCCTGGATGAGGATCATCCGCGCGTCGTCCAGGGTCCCGGCGGGGAACCGACAAAAGCCGCCGACGAAGTTGTCCGACGGCCCGACGCCGCCGGCGCCGTTGACCGTGATGTCGTTCCCGTCGACCGCCGAGACGAGCCCGGTGAACTTGAAGGCGCCGATGTTCACCTTGCAGCGTTCATCGTAGAGGATGTGATTACAGAGCCCGAGGTAGGTGAAGCGCGGCGCCCCTCGGTTGAAGATCTTCGTGTTCGGGTTACACAAGATCGTCGCCTCGAGCTCGCCGTCGAAGGAGACGTTCGCGATGAAGCCGTCGAAGAGGACGATCGCCTCCTCGGCCGCGTCGGTTGCTTGAGCTCGGAGGATCTGGACCGAGCCGACCTGGCCGGGGAGGTTCGTGATGAACTTCGAGGGGACCGGGTTGTCGAGCGGGAGCTTGATCGTGACCTGGCCGGCGGTGTCCTCGACGGCGGCCTCGGTGTCCGACCTCGAGAGCCGCTCGGACGTGTAGGCGAAGCCCTGCCAGGTGATGTCCCGCTGGAACGACGTGAAGCGGAAGATCTCGAGGCCGAAAACGAACGTGTAGAGCTCGAGGACCTGGCCGGACTCTCGACTGGTTTCCAGGGCGGCGAACGTCATGACGGGACTCCGGTGAGGTTGAAGTCGATCCTAGACTCTCCGGGCCGTGTATGCGAGAAGCTCGGCGCGTCGTTCGAGATCCGGTTGAGCGTGAGGAACTCGATCCGATCGAGGTCGACGAGCGGGAGCGCCGGCGTGATGCCGGGCGTGATCGTGATCCGCTCGACCGTGTCGGAGACGACGGAGGAGCCCGTGATCTCGTGCTGGGAGGTCGTCCCGTCCTTGCGGATGACCTGGAGGTCCGAGCGCGGCGTGACCTCCTGGACGAACTGGGTGAACCCGAAGGCCTGGACGTCGAGCTGGGTCTGGGTGTCGGCGATGTCGGCGATCGACTTGAAATCGTCGCGCCCGGTTCCGACGTAGAAGGCGAGCTGGCTCCCGCGGAGGAAGTGGAGGAGCTGGCGGAAGTCCCAGGTGTCCTCGAAGCTCTTCCCCTCGAAGCCGTAGTTGAACGACGGCTTCCCCTTCGTCCACGGGGAGAACTGGAGCGGCGGGCCGGTCTCCGGGTCGAGGCGCGTGACCTTCCGGCGGATCCCCTCCTTCACGGTCCGGCCCTTCATGAAGTTCAAGCGGTCGATGAGCGGCTTCGCGACCGTCTGGCCGGCGCCCTGGTAGGTCGCGAAGGCCGAGGCGTCGGCGAGGTCGACGTTGTCGAGCGTCGTGAACTCGAGCGAGAAGTCCGTCGGGCCGATCGCGAAGCGCGAGTCGGAGAGCTGGGGCCGCGTGAGCGCGGTCCGGACCGGGAGGACGATCGTCGAGACCGCGTCGAAGGCCTTCGAGACGGGGACCTGGAGCTCGAGGAAGGTCGGGTCGACGGTGACGATCTCGAGGGTCTCGGTCCGGAAGTTGTTGTCGTAGATCATCGCCAGGCCGCCGACGCGGAAGTCGGCGTTCGACGTGTCGACGAAGACCGTCGTGTTCCCGATCGCGAGCGGCTGGTCGAGCGCCTTCGACTCGTGCCAGACCGGGACGCCGAAGACGCGGCTCTGCCAGTCGTAGAGGATCGCGTTGATCGAGTCGCGGGTCCGATCGTCGTCGGTCCGGATCGTGAACTTGAAGAGCTGGCGCGGGTTCTCGCGGACGTTGATCCGTTGCTCGCTCCCGTCGTTGAGCTCGATGATGTCCGTCTTGAACTGGAGGGTCTCCTTGATCGGCGACTGGGGCCGATACTGGAAGAGCGTGATCCGGGTCCCGGTGATCGGGACGATGAGGAAGTCGATCGCGGTGTCGATGTCGAAGTCGAGCGTCCCGAAGATGCTCGGCGGGCCGGCCGTCGAGACCTGGACGTCGAGGACGAAGCTCTCGAGGGCGACGAGGTCGGTCGGGAGGCTCGGGAGGTTCGTCGCCACGACGCCGGCGCCGGCGTTGTTGACGAAGGCCTCCCAGGTTCGCGCCTCGGTCCGGAACGAGTTGAAGAGCTCGAGCGTCCGGATCTGGGTCGTCAAGACGTTCCCGAGATCCAGGCGGCCGGGGAAGACGTGCCACTTCTCGAACCACTCGCTCGGCTGGTCCTGGTCGACGTGGCCGGCGAGGTCCTTGAACGGTCCGAGCGAGGGCGTGACGAGCTGGGTGATCCCGGCGACGACCGAGCCGTCCTCGATCTCGGCCACGGCGTCCGGGTCGAACGGGTCGACGCCGAAGCCGGTGATGAAGGTCCGGACCCGCTCGAAGGGAGCGTAGAGGCTCGGGACGACGGCCGGGTCCGAGTGATCGAGCGGCGAGGGCGGGAACGCCTGGGCGGCGAGGCCGCTCGGCTTCGGTTGCCCGACGTCCGGATCGGGGAAGGGCCCGGCCAGGGGCCCGCGCTGGACGTTGCCGGCGAAGTCGGTCATCGAGGGGCGCCTCTAGGCGTTCTCTCGCCGGTAGGCGATCCCGGCGTTCCAGGACTCCTCGGTGTTGTTGCTCAAGAATTGCTTCCGGACCCACGGGAAGAAGTACCAGTCCTCGCCGGCGATCGCGATGACCTGGCCGGGCTCGATGTTCGCGATGTTGCACATCCGGACGTCGGCCTGGTAGCCGACCCGGCTCGCCAGGTCCGGCGCCGGCCCGGTGTCGTTGAGCTCGAACGGGATCGGGAAGAGCGGCTTGTAGGCGCTCGCGAGCGAGATCTCGAAGCCGCCGAAGGAGGAGAACTCGCGCGAGCTCCGCCAGCCGCCGGCGCCCCGCCAGCGCGGGTTCCCGGCGGTGTCGTTGCCGGGGGTGCTGTTTTGCATATTCGCCCAGAGCGTCGTCGGGTCCGGCTCGCCCGGATACCCGTCGACGCGCATCGTCG
>Ga0255058_10001547_pt1 | contig 12937 bp, 12 predicted proteins | sample Cases_109_9_MG_FD_188637 | JGI IMG/M metagenome (GOLD analysis project Ga0255058, IMG submission 188637) | Seawater microbial communities from Amundsen Gulf, Northwest Territories, Canada - Cases_109_9 | ecosystem: Environmental > Aquatic > Marine > Gulf | place: Canada: Northwest Territories... | reverse complement strand
GAGCGGCCTTCTGGAGGCCGCCGGACGTCCCGCCGAGTTCGTCATGGCGGCGATCGTCGGCGCCGCCGGCCTGCCGCCGACCCTGGCGGCGATCGAGCGCGGCGCGACGGTCGGCCTGGCGAACAAGGAAACCTTGGTCTGCGCGGGAAAGCTGATGATCGATGCCTGCGCGCGCAACGGCGCCAGGCTGATACCCGTCGATTCGGAACACAACGCCATATTCCAGGTTCTCGAGGAAGGTCACCGCGCGTCGATCAGGCGCATCATTCTGACCGCCTCGGGGGGACCTTTCCGAAGTATGCCCTTGAGCGAAATGCCCCACATTACCCCCGCCCAGGCCGTCGCCCATCCCAACTGGGACATGGGGCCCAAGATCTCGGTCGACTCCGCGACCATGATGAATAAGGGCTTGGAGTTGATCGAGGCCCGCTACCTTTTCGACTTGCCCGAAGAGCGCATCGACATCCTGGTTCACCCGCAATCGGTCATCCACTCGCTGGTCGCCTACGATGACGGCTCCGTGCTGGCCCAACTCGGGCAACCGGACATGCGCACGCCGATTAGCTACGCCATGGCCTGGCCCGGGCGCATGAGCACCCCCGTGGCCGAGCTCGATCTGGCGCGCATCGCCTCGCTTACCTTCGAGGCACCGGATCACGAACGCTTCCCGGCCATGGGTCTGGCCCGGACGAGCCTCGGCGACGGCGCCAGCGCGCCGATCGTGCTCAATGCGGCCAATGAGGTCGCCGTCGAGGCGTTTCTCGGCGGCCGGATCGGATTTCTCGATGTGATCGACCTGGTGGCGCGTGCGCTGGATAAAGTGCCGCCTCGCGATGTCGACGACCTTGAGGCCGTTATCGAGTTCGATCGGGCGGCGCGGCGCCAGGCAATCGATTTGCTTCCGGTTTACGCCGATTGATGATACCCCTGTGTGCCAAGATAAGCCGCGGAACGGTTTCTTAATCGCTCAAGGCTAGTCAAGATTGGGGGAGGCGCCGTAGCCTTTCGATGCAAAAGGGCCGAGTAAGCACGATAACTGATGGATCCAAGAAGGTAAAATGACCGTAAATCAGGTAGTTGAATGATGGAATTGATAACTGATATCACCGGCCCGATTGTCCCGTTTCTGATCATTTTGACCATTCTCGTGTTCGTCCACGAGCTAGGCCACTACGTCGTCGCGCGGATCTGCGGGGTGCGGGTCGAGGTCTTTTCGATCGGATTTGGCCCCGAGCTCATGGGATGGACGAACAAGCGCTCGGGCACCAGGTGGAAGTTCAGCCTCATTCCGCTTGGCGGATACGTGAAGATGTTCGGCGACCTCAACGCCGCCAGCATGCCGGACAGCTCCATAGAGCTGGCCGAGGAGGAAAAGGCTTATGCCTTTCCTTACAAGACGCTGGCGCAGCGATCGTGGATCGTCGCTGCCGGCCCGCTGGCCAATTTTCTTTTCGCCATCGTCCTGCTAGCCGGTCTGTTCGCGATCGTCGGCCAGCCTTTCACGCCGGCGGTCGTCGACGCCGTTTTGCCCGATAGCGCGGCCGAAGCCGCCGGCATTCAATCCGAAGACCGCATCGTGGCCATCGACGACGAGCAGATCGAGCGGTTCGAGGAATTGGAGCGGATCATTTCGCTTAGTGCCGGCCAGCAATTGCGCATCGAGGTCGAGCGCGCCGGCGAGATGATAGAGCTCGTGGCCGTGCCGCGGTTGACGGTCAAAGAGGACATCTTCGGCAACAAGCACGAGTCCGGCCTGCTCGGCGTTCAGAGCCTGCGCATGGACTTCACGGTGCTGCCGGTGCATGTCGCTCTGTGGCGCGCCACGACGCAGACCATTTCGACGACCGGCGATGTGCTCGTCGGGGTCTGGCAGATCATCTCTCAGCAGCGCAGCTTCGATGAGCTCGGCGGGCCGATCCGCATCGCCCAGATGTCGGGGCAGGTGGCGAAGATCGGTATCGCGACGTCGATCAGCTTCATGGCGCTTTTGTCGATCAACTTGGGCCTGATCAACCTGTTTCCGATTCCGATCCTCGACGGTGGGCATCTTCTCTATTACGGCATCGAAGCCTTGCGGGGACGGCCACTGGGAGAAAAGGCGCAAGAATATGGTTTTCGGATCGGCTTGGCTCTGGTAATGACCTTGATAATCGCGGTTACCTGGAATGACTTCGTCCACCTTAATTTCGTTGACTTCGTTCGCGATCTTGTGGGCTAAGGTCAAAAGACCGTAGGGGGGATCGACGTTGTACCGCAGCCAAAGAACTTGGCTTGCCAGTTTGGTTTTTTGCGTTTGGTATGTCACTTGTCTGTTGACCGTACCAAGTGCGGTATTGGCACAGTCCCTGCTCGATGGGGGGCAAATCGAAGCGATCAGGGTCGAAGGATCCCAGCGCATCGAGCCAGCCACCGTTCGATCCTACATGCGCCTCAATCCCGGCGACATCTTCGATCCCGAACGGCTTGACGCCTCGCTAAAGAATATCTTCAGCACCGGCCTGTTCGCCGACGTCGCGCTCAGCCGCGAAGGCAACGTGCTGGTCGTTAGCGTGGTCGAGAATCCGATCATCAGTCAGATTGCGTTCGAGGGTAACGACCGCATCGACGACGAGACGCTTGGCAACGAGGTGCAGCTTCGCTCACGGCTCGTCTTCACCCGCACCAAAGTCCAACAGGACGTTCAGCGGGTCCTGGACATCTACCGCCGATCGGGCCGCTTTGCGGCGACCGTCGAGCCGAAGGTCATCCAGCTTCCGCAGAATCGGGTCAATCTCGTGTTCGAGATCGACGAGGGCCCGCTGACCACCATCAAGGCCATCAATATCGTCGGCAACAACGCCTTTTCGGACTCCGACCTGGAAGACGAACTCGCTTCATCGGAGTATTCCTTCTGGAACTTCCTGACGACGACGGATACCTACGATCCGGACCGGCTCGCCTTCGACCGGGACTTGCTGCGGCGGTTCTACCGTAACGAGGGCTACGCCGACTTTACGGTACTGTCCGTGGTCGCTGAGCTGACCGAGGACCGCGAAGAGTTCATCATCACTTTTACCGTCGACGAAGGCGAACGCTACAAGTTCGGCACGGCGGAGTTCATCGCCAGCTTGCGCGACCTGGAACCGGAGAGCTTGAGAAGGTTCGTCGCCTATAGCGAGGACGACTGGTTCAACGCCTCGTTGGTCGAAGAAACTTCGGTGAGGATTATCGACGCGCTCGGAAATCGGGGCTTTGCCTTCGTCGAGGTCGATCCACAGGTCGACAAGGACGAGGAAAACAGGATCGTCAATCTCACTTTCGAGGTCAACGAAGGTCCAAAGGTATTTGTCGAGAGAATTGATATCGAAGGAAACTTTCGGACCCTAGATGAAGTCGTTCGCCGCGAATTCCGGCTCGTCGAAGGCGATGCCTTCAATGTAACGAAGCTCAGGCGTTCGCGGTCGCGGATTCAGAATCTTGGGTTCTTCAGCGCCGTCGACCTGCAAGACGAGCCGGGTAGCCAACCCGACCGTGCTGTGGTCAAGGTTACGGTGGAAGAGCAGTCGACAGGCAACCTCAGTTTCGGCATCGGCATCTCCTCGGCGGTGGGGCCGATCGGCAATATCGGGATCCAGGAACGCAATCTTCTCGGCCGAGGACAGGACCTGCGCGCCAACTTGCGCGTCGCGGGCTCGGAAACCCAAGCGCGGATCGGCTTTACCGAGCCCTACTTCCTGGATCGCGACGTTTCGGCCGGTTTCGACCTTTTCAGAATGTCTCAAGATCGTGACGAGAGCTCCTTCGATCTGGAACGGATCGGCGGATCGGTGCGCTTCGGCTACAGCCTCTCCGAGAAGCTTCGTCACGTCGTGCGCCACACCGTGGAGTATCAGAACATCGGAGGCATGAGCCTTGGTACCTCGGCGGTGATCCGCGACGAGCAGGGTAGCGAGGTGCGCTCCATTAGCGGCAGCGAGTTGAGCTATGATACGCTCGATAACCGGTTCGACCCCCGTTCGGGCATGGTCGTAAAGCTGCGAAACGAACTGGGCGGGCTCGGCGGCAACTCACGTTTCGTCAAAGGCGAGTTGACCGGGGGATACTATATTCCCGTCACCCGGGATTGGACGCTCGCGCTGCGCGGCGGCGTTGGAGCGATGACCGGGATCGCCGACGATACCTCGATCGTCGATCGATTCTTCCTCGGCGGCTCCGACCCGCGCGGCTTCAAGTTCGGCGGCCTCGGGCCACGCGATGCCGCGGGTAATGACTCGCTCGGCGGTGAGCGCTACTATAAGGGTAGCGCGGAGATGAGCTTTCCCTTGGGGCTGCCTGAGGACTTGGCGATCAGGGGGCGCCTGTTCACCGATGTCGCTTCCGTTTGGGAAGTGGATGACCGTGGCACCGGCGCCAAAATCGAAGACTCGTCGGCGCCGCGCGTTACCGTTGGCGGGGGCATCTCATGGAATTCACCGTTCGGTCCGGTGATCGTCGATCTCGGGTTTGCCGTGGTCGACCAAAGTTACGACGAAACAGAGGTCCTGAGTTTCAGTTTCGGCACGCAGTTCTAGGACCGATGAAAAGGGGCACCCCCGATTTTCTCGCCGCTGCAAGGGCTGCCGCGGCGGTCCTGCTATGGCTGATTATTTTGGCTCCCGGCGCTGTCTTGGCGCAAGCCCTTGAGCCGGCGTCGCGAATCGGGATTGTCGATGTTCAAAGGATCCTCGGCGAATCGGTGGCGATGAGCGCGCTCTCCAAAGAGCTGGAAGCCATCAGAATTCAACACCAGGCAGCCCTAAGGAAAGGGGAGAAGGTCATTCGCGAGGCGGACAGAAGCCTCGCCCTGGAACGCCCGAACCTTGAGGCGTCGGTTTATGCGCGAAAGCGTCGCGAACTCGAGATGGAGGCGACCACTCTGCAGCGGAATTATCAGGAAAAAATGCGCGCCGCCGATGCCACGTTTCGCCAAGGCATGGCACAGATACAACAGCAATTGACCTTGGTTACTCAGGAAATCGCCGCTGAAAGGAAGCTGGATATCGTCTTGGCCAAGGCCACGATCGTCCTGGTTCGCCCCGAGTTGGAGTTGACCGATGCGGCGTTGGCGCTTTTAAATCAGCGCTTGCCGCGCGTGCGGTTGCCCGAACTGGAACGGCAATAGATGCACCGGGCCGGTCCCGCGCGGCCAAGCGTGCCGGCGCGGCCGAGGCGAGGCGGCCTCGCCTTATATCCCGCTTCCGATAAATCTCGCAGTCGGGGATTGCGGCTAGGGACTTTTTGGGTGATCTTTTGATGCTCAATTACAAAGACAGAGTATACCCGGACAAGGCAACGGGCTCGAATAGGGCGTTGCCGCGGGTGGGTAAATGGGATTGATGGGGGCAGCCGACGAGTGGAGATGCCGCGTGATGGCTGAACAAAGAGCGATTTGCCGCAAGGCGAAGGTTCTTGTCGGATCCGGAGCAGGCGTTGATGACGGGCTGGTTATCTTAGCGAATGAGTGAGCAAGCAGTCGCAGAAAAACCAGGGATCTCATTGGATCTCCAACAGATAATGGAGATGATCCCGCACCGCTATCCGTTTTTGATGATCGATCGGATCGAGGAATTGCGCTTGGACGAGAGCGCGCTGGGCATCAAAAACGTCACCATAAACGAGCCATATTTTCAGGGGCATTTTCCAGGGCATCCGATAATGCCGGGTGTTCTGATCATCGAAGCGATGGCACAAACCGCGGCGGTGTGTGCTATTGCCACATTCGGCGCGAAGGCGGAAGGCAAGCTTGTCTATTTCATGACCGTCGAGGGCGCGCGGTTCCGCAAGCCGGTGGTTCCGGGTGACACCTTGGAGATATTGGTCACCAAACTAAGAGCACGGCGCAACGTTTGGAAATTCCGCGGCCAGGCGCGCGTGCGTGGCGCATTGGTATCGGATGCCGAGTTCTCGGCCATGATCATGGACCGCTAACTGTCGGGCGGATTTGCCCGGTTTGCGTTCGGCAAGGGGACTCCGGCCAGTCCCTGCAGCACCCCCTCATCCCGCAAGGCCTCATCGTGCAGGTCGGGCTTGCGCCGCTCCAGCCGCCGGTCACGCAAATAATTAGCGATCAGCGCAAAGATCACCCCCAGGGATAAAAGAAACAGAGGGTGAAGGATGAGGTTCAAGAAATTCTCTTGCACGGTCCCCTCCCCGAAAACGTTATTCTTATTGTATGTAGTTTTCCTATTGGTTTGAGTCGCAACTGTCAAATACACTCCGCGTCCTCGGGCCGAACCGACCACACTTGCCAAGGCAACAATCTTCGTTGCCGAAAGAACCGGGGTCGTTCCGTGACGCGCATGCCTTGGCCCGACTACCGGGAGGCGGCCTTTCAGTGGTCGGCTGCTCCGTGAAGTTGCCGATCGTCAGAAATCAAATATCCATGAATCAATAGAAATATTTATCTAAAATTTTATACAAACATTAGTTATATTTATTACAACAGTTTGAGAAATACAGAACGATATATATTGACTATTCAAGCTTATTATTGTTTTTTACTTATAGCATTTTTTAAAATCTGAATATGGAGATATGAGATGTCATTCTTTTCACAGTTTCTTCGTGACGAGGCGGGTGCGACCGCCATCGAGTACGGCCTGATCGCCGCCCTGGTGTCGATCGCCGCGATAACCGCCATGGGCGCGCTCGGCAACGAGTTGGGCGAGATGTTCAATACCGTTGCCAGCGAGCTGGACAACGCCCAGAACTAGACCATCGTCCGCTTCTTCCGCCGGTCCGATCGGTTCGGGCCGGCGATTTTTTTGGTCCCACAAGACGACGGTTACCCGACCCTCCGGATGGTGCTAAACTCTCCCCGGTTCGTTCCTTCGTTGCAGCCGCCGGTGGCGGGAATGGAAAGGCCTGGGGATCATGTTCAAGAAGATTCTGGTTTCCCTGGACGGCACGGAGCCGTCGGAGCACGCGCTCGAGGTCGCGATCGACATCGCGAAACGTTATGGCGCCCATCTAACGATCGCGCATGCGCTTCTGCGCGATGCGTCGATCGCCGACCTGCGGGAGGTCGCGGCGCACTGCGGGTTCCTGGATCAGGTTACCGAGGATCTTGCCAGCGCCGAGGTCGTGCCGACCGTCGGCGCGCCGGGTGCGGGGGTGCCGGTGGTGGTTATTCCGGACTCCACATTCGAGAGGATCGGAAGCCTATTGCTTGATAATGCCGCCTCTCGGGCGCGCGATCAGGGACTCGAGGAGGTGGAGAGCGCATTGCTTGAGGACGATCCGGCTTCGGCCATCCTCGACTACGGCAAAACGCACGGCATCGAGATGATGGTGATCGGCTCGCGCGGGTACGGCGATTTCAAGAGCCTGCTATTGGGTAGCGTGTCGCACAAGTTGGTGGAGAGGTGCGATTGCCCTTGTTTGGTCGTGAAGTAGAAGCGGGGGCCTGGTCGTGATGCCGCGCGGTTCGGCGCATGGAACCGGGCCGTTGGACGTTAGACCTCATCGGTAGCGGCGATAAGCTGCCGTGAAACCGGTAAGCGTCAGCTCCTCGCTGATGAGAACCTCGCCTCCCACCCCTTCGATCAGCACATGCGCTGTCTTGCCCTTGCGGAACAGGCGGATCAGCTTGTGTGATTTTCCGGCCTCGTAGAAACACATGCCGGCCTCGCAGCGGTCGGCCTCCAAGACATCCTTGCCGTCCACCGTCATCACCATGCGCTGGAAGTCGGCGCCTTCCGACTGGGCGATGAAGGGGACCGGCCCGGCGGGCCCGCGGGCAAAATAGAGAACGAAATCCCGGCCGAGATACTGCAGGACGATCTCGGTCGAACAGATGCGTGCTTGCGAGTCGTCCTCCTCCACACAGCGATGCTCCCAGGCATTGAGCGGTGTCGCCATGCCGCTGGGCGAAGTCAGGGCCCAGAAAATTAAAGCGAAGAAGGTTGCGAGGAGCTTGTTGCGTAAGACCGCAAGCGCAAACCCAAACGAGCCGCGCGCCGATGGCGTTGGCCATCGGGCCCTGTCGATATGCTGCCGTGCAGGACAAGCCATGGGAAATATGATGACATCGATATCCGGATCCGACACCCCGCAATATACAGAGCAGGCAAGATGCGGAGCTGGACAGAAAGATCCCGCCGCCAAGCAGGAGATCCACTCGGCGACGGGAAAGGGCTTCGTTTACGTAACGCTCCGAGAGGAGCATTGAATATTAGATCAAATCGCGCCGGCGATTACCAGCTTTTAAGAATGGTTCTTGTCTAAATCTCTCATAAAATCTGAGTGATGAAGAATTATGACTAAATTCCTATTTCAAGACCCATAAAGCGTCTTCGGGTCGCTCAGAACAGGGGCGACGACCTTGAGTTCGTTGGCCTTCTCGTCGAACTCCCGGTAGAAACAGGACCGTCGGCCCGTATGGCAAGCGACGCCGGTCTGCTCGACGTCGACGAGCAGTGTGTCGCCGTCACAGTCGAGTCTTATGCGGATTAATCGCTGGCGCTGTCCCGAAATCTCGCCTTTGCGCCACAGCTTGCCGCGCGAGCGCGACCAATAGCACAGGTAGCCGCTGGTCAGCGTATCGGCCAGCGCTTCGCCATTCATCCAGGCCAGCATCAGAACCTCTCCGTCGTCGGCGGAGCGGACGATGGCCGGTATCAGGCCTTGGGCGTCGAAGTTGAGCGCATCTCCGAAGGCCGCGGGCAGCGCCGATGGGGAAAGTTTGGCCGTAAGCATCGTTCGGTGTCCTTAGATCTTGAGATCGACTTGCCGGGGATCGAGGTTGGCGAACCGATCCGGCAACGCCGGCTCGGGCGGTGCCTCGATTCGCCCTAACCGGAAGCATCCCGGCGGGGTCTTTCTGGTTAGCCTGCCCGAGGGCGAAATCCAAGCACAATCCAAGCAGGATCCGCGGGCGCGGGCGCGCCCGCGAGCACAGGGAGCGAGCACAGGGAGTTAGTTCGCGCGAGCGGCGCGTGGACCCGCACGGCGGCGATACGTGCAGGCAACCGGATTAAGCGTGGGCGACTAAGGGGTTGTTGCTGGTCGCCAAATCCTGTACCAATTATTCACTGTGATGCCGTCCGGGGTTCCACTCTTGGTGTCATGGATAAACAAAGCACGATTGATCAGCAGGGAAGGTCAAAGATTATGAAAAGTCTGAAGGTTCTTCTGGCCGCCGCCGCGGTAACGGTGGTGACGGCTGGGGCAGCTACGGCGGGAACGCTCGACGACGTCAAGGCTCGCGGCAAGCTGAATTGCGGCGTGACGACGGGTCTTGCGGGCTTCGCCTCACCGAACGATGCCGGCTACTGGGAAGGCATTGATGCCGAGATGTGCCGCGCTGTGGCCGTGGCTGTGTTCAACGACAAGGATGCGGTGAACTTCACGCCGACGACCGGCGCCGACCGCTTCACCATTTTGCAGTCGGGCGAGGTCGATATGTTGGCCCGCAACACGACCTGGACGTTTTCGCGCGACGTGAACCTCGGGTTCGAGTTCGTCGGCGTCAACTACTACGACGGCCAAGGTTTCATGATCCGCAAGGACATGGGGATCTCCAGCGCGCATGAGCTCGAAGGTGCCTCGGTTTGCATTCAGACCGGCACGACGACCGAGCTGAACCTCGCCGATTTCTTCCGCGCCAACAACATGGACTTCACCTCGGTTGTGGTGCAGACGGGCGACGAAGGTCTGCAGGCTTACGACTCCGGCCGTTGCGATGTGTACACCACGGACGCATCGGGTCTCGCCGCTCAGCGCTCGACCCTGTCCGATCCCTCCGCGCACGTCATTCTGCCGGAGATCATCTCCAAAGAGCCGCTGGGGCCGTTGGTTCGGCATGGCGATCATAAGTGGGGCGACGTCGTCCGTTGGACCCTGAACGCGATGGTCAACGCCGAAGAGCTGGGCGTTGATTCGTCCAACGTCGACGCGATGATGGACTCCACCAATCCGGAGATCCGCCGCATGTTGGGCGCCGAGGGCAACCAGGGCGAGCAGCTCGGTCTTTCTAGCGACTGGGCGGCCAACGTCATCAAGACCATCGGCAACTACAGCGAGTCTTTCGAGCGCAACATCGGCAAAGACACGCCGATCGGGCTCGAGCGGGGCTTGAACGCGCTATGGAAGGACGGGGGCCTTCTCTATGCACCTCCCATGCGCTAAGGTTCGATTCGCATAAGAATATTTGGGGGGATACGGCGCCTCTTGCGGGAGCGCCGTATCCTTCCCGTTTAATGATAAAACCCGAAGGTTCGGCGAGTTCGGAATAAGAGGGGGTATTCATGTCCACTCAGTCCGGTACGGCTGTTTCGGACGGTACGGATCCCGTTAAGGGCAGCGGCGGCGGCCTGCTAACGAACAAGAAATTCCGTGCCATCGTAGCGCAGGTCGTCGTTGTCGTCGTGTTGGTGCTGTTCACCGGCTTCATCGCCCACAACACGGCGGTGAACCTGGAAAAGCGCGGCATCGCGACAGGCTTCGGGTTCCTCGGCAATCCGGCCGGCTTCGACGTCGCTTTCAGCCTGATCGACTACAATCCCCAGATGACGCACAGCCGGGTCTATGTCGTCGGCGCCCTCAATACGGTCCTCATCGCGGCATTGGGCATATTGACGGCGACGCTTCTCGGTTTCACGATCGGCGTGCTGCGGCTCTCTTCGAACTGGCTCGTCTCGCGTGTCGCCTACTGGTATGTGGAGATCCTCAGAAACATTCCTTTGCTGCTGCAGATCATCTTCTGGTGGAACATCTTGATCCTGATGCCGACCGCCCGGGAGTCGCTTAGCTTCGGCGGTATCTTCTACCTCAACAACAAGGGGTTTCAGCTTCCCAAGCCGGTATTCGAAGAAGGGTCCGGGATCGCGTTTGTCGCCCTCATCGTGGCCATCGCCGCTTCGATCGGAGTTCGGATCTGGGCGCATCGGCGCCAGGAGGAGACGGGGCAGATCTTCCCGGTCTGGTGGACCACCTTCGGGCTGGTGATCGGCCTACCCCTGATCGCGCTCGCCGTCACCGGTTTTCCGATCTCCTTCGAAGTTCCGGTTTTCAAGGGCTTCAATTTCGTGGGCGGCTTTGAGATCAGCCCCGAGATGTTCGCCATGTGGTTCGCGCTGTCGATCTATACCGGCGCCTTCATCGCCGAGATCGTGCGCGCCGGGATCCTGGCGATCAGTTGGGGTCAGACGGAGGCCGCCTCGGCTTTGGGATTGCGGCCGAACTGGACCATGCGGCTGATCGTCCTGCCGCAGGCGATGCGGGTCATCACCCCGATGCTCACCAGCCAATATCTTAATCTCACCAAGAACTCCTCGCTGGCGCTGGCCATCGGCTATCCCGACCTGGTGGCGACCTTCGGAAACACGAGCCTCAACCAGACCGGCCAGGCGATCGAGATCATCGCCATCGTGATGGCCACCTATCTGGTCTTCAGTCTCCTGACCTCGGTGTTCATGAATTGGTACAACAAGAAAGTTGCCTTGGTGGAGAGATGAGCCATGAGTGAAACCACCGATCACGCACCGGGGCACTACGAGCCTGGTATGCACCCCGATCTGCCGCCGCCGCCGGGAACCGTCGGCCTCGTCGGCTGGCTGCGGCGAAACCTTTTCTCATCGGTCGTCAACTCCGTCCTGACCGTTGGCACGATCGCCTTCCTGGTTTGGCTGATACCGACAGTTCTCAACTGGGCGGTGTTTTCGGCGACGACCTGGGGCGACGACCGCTCGTTCTGTAAGCTGTCGCGACAGGTGAGCCTCATAGCCTCGGGCGCCGGTGCCATCGACTACCAGGCCATGAGCGTACCCGGCGCCGATCCCGCCGCCACGGCGACGAAGCGCGAGGGGGTGAAGCATCTGCTCAACGCGACCCGGCAGTTCGATGCCTTCGTCAAGGAGTTCAAGCCGACGTCGGCGACGGCCGAGTTCGACGCTTTGGTCGGCCAAGCGGGCGTGGTGGCGCTTTCGGCGTCAATATCGGACGCCACCAAGGGGTTGCTGCAGGCCTCCGACCAGACCAAGCTTTTGGATCTGCGAAGCGCGCCGAAGGAATTCCCGGCGGAGGTGGATGCCGCCATCGCGGACACCGATCTGGCCGCCGTGCAGGCATCCTTCGCCAGTCTACAGCCCTTATTCGATTATGCGGGCCGGCACGACGGTGCCTGCTGGACGCTGATCAAGGCGCGGTTCTATCAATACATGGTCGGGTTCTATCCGCGCGAGCAGGCCTGGCGGGTGGCGCTGACCGCGGTGCTGTTGGTCCTGGCCCTGGTCCCGATTCTCGTCGACAACGTTCCCTATCGGCGCTGGGGGCTGATTTACGCGTGCATCTTCCCGGTCTTCGCCTTCGTCCTGCTGGTCGGCGGTTTCGGTCTGCCGCACGTCGATACGGAGCAATTCGGCGGCTTCATGCTCACCGTGGTGATCGGCTTGACGGGCATCGTGGGCTCGCTGCCCATCGGCATCATGTTGGCGCTCGGCCGACGATCGCAAATGCCGGTCATCCGGGTGCTCTGCGTGGCCTTTATCGAGTTCATTCGCGGCGTCCCGCTGATCACCATTCTCTTCATGGGCTCGAACATGCTGCCGCTCTTCCTGCCGGAGGGCGTCAACTTCGACAAGCTTCTGCGGGCCTTGATCGCCGTGACCTTGTTCTCCTCGGCCTACATGGCCGAGGTGGTGCGCGGCGGCCTGCAGGCCATCCCCAATGGCCAGTACGAGGGCGCCATGGCGCTGGGCCTCAGCTATTGGCGCATGATGGGCCTGATCGTCCTGCCGCAGGCGCTGAAAATCGTCATTCCTGGGATCGTCAGCTCCTTCATCGGCCTTTTCAAGGACACGACGCTGGTGTCGATCATCGGCCTCTTCGACCTGCTGCTGGTCGGCAAGTCGGCCATCACCGATACCAAGTGGTTGCGTCTGGCGCCGGAGACTTACGTCTTCGTCGCGTCCATCTACTT
>Ga0255058_10001546_pt1 | contig 12941 bp, 10 predicted proteins | sample Cases_109_9_MG_FD_188637 | JGI IMG/M metagenome (GOLD analysis project Ga0255058, IMG submission 188637) | Seawater microbial communities from Amundsen Gulf, Northwest Territories, Canada - Cases_109_9 | ecosystem: Environmental > Aquatic > Marine > Gulf | place: Canada: Northwest Territories... | reverse complement strand
CCAGTGCTTGCGGGCAGATTTTCCGGCCGTGGGGGCCCTACCCCGGCCGCGAGAGCGTGCGTTCGAGAATGCGATCCCAGCCGAGCCGGGCGAAGAGCTCTTCGACCGCCGCCCGGTCGATGCCGCCGAAACGCAGCTCGCGCAGGTCGGCCTTCACCCCCGGCACGTCGCGCACCACCGTCGCCAGCTGGCGCGTGAAGAGGGCCTGCTGGCGATGCTCCTCCACCAGCTTCGCCAGCCGCTTGGCGCCCCGCACCTCCACACCGCGCCAGCTCTCGAAGTCCGCCGGGATGTCCTCGATGCGCCCGAAGCGCGCCAACGCGGCCACGGCACTCTTCGGCCCCACGCCCGGCACGCCGGGCAGGTTGTCGACCGCGTCGCCCACCAGCCCCAGGTAGTCGGGGATCTGCTCCGGGTTCACTCCGAAGCGCCCACGCACGCCGTCGGCGTCGAGCTGCTCGTCCTTGGCGAAGTCATCGACGCGGACGCGCCCGTCCTCGCGCACCAGCTGGGCCAGGTCTTTGTCGCTGGTCACGACCACCGCGCTGGCACCCTTGCGCAGCACCTGGGTGGCGAGCGTCGCCATCAGGTCGTCGGCCTCGTAGTCCGGCTTCTCGAACACGCGCGCGCCGAGCGCCGCCGCGACCTGCATGCAGATGGCGAACTGCGGCTCCAGCTCCTGCGGCGGCTCGCCGCGCTGCGCCTTGTACTCCGGAAAGAGCTTGCTGCGAAAGCTGTGCACCGGGTGGTGGTCGAAGGTGACGGCCAGATGCGTGGGGTTCCGGTCGTCCAGGTACTTGAGCAGCGTGTTGGCGAAGCCGTAGGCGGCGTTGGTGGGTGTGCCGTCGGGCGCCTGCATCTCGGGCAGCGAGAAGTAGGCGCGGAAGATCCAGACGTGGCCGTCGATCAGGTGGACGAGGGGCCCGGGCAAGGCAGACGGCGCCCTAGATCTGCGACGAGAAGCTGCGCTCCTCGAAGATCGTCTCGGCGACGGCCTTCGCAGCCTTCTGGAGATCGACGGCCCGCGCCTGGCGGGTCTTGCGCCGCACCAGCTCGACCTTGCCGTCCTTGAGGCCCTTCGGGCCCACCGTGATGCGGTAGGGGACGCCGATCAGATCGGCGTCCTTGAACTTCACCCCGGGCCGCTCGTCGCGGTCGTCGAGCAACACCTCGATGCCCTCGCCCACCAGCGCATCGTAGAGGGCACCGGCCGCGTCGGTGGTAGCGGCGTCCTTGGCGTTGACCTGGGTGATCACTACTTCGTAGGGAGCCACCGTGAGGGGCCAGACGATGCCGGCCTCGTCGTGGTGGCGCTCGACCACCGCCGCCATGCTGCGCTGGATGCCGATGCCGTATGAGCCCATCACGATCGGGCGACTCGAGCCGTTCTCGTCCAGCACGGCGGCGCCCATCGCCTCGCTGTAGCGCGTGCCCAGCTTGAAGATGTGTCCCAGCTCGATGGTCTTGGCCACCGCGAGAGGGGCGCCGCACATGGGGCAGGCCTCGCCCTCCTGCACCTCGCGCAGGTCGAGCCAGTGGCTGACGGCGATGTCGCGCTCGACGTCGACGCCGCGCAGGTGGAAGCCGTCTTCGTTGGCTCCCGTCAGCATGTCGCGCCGGCCGCGCAGCGCCTCGTCGGCCAGCACCGGCGGGCCCGTGACGCCCACTGCGCCCAGGCTGCCGGCGGAGGCGCCCAGAGCGGCGCGCATCTCCTCGTCCGACGCGGGCCGCACCTCGTTGGCCGTGATGGCGTCCATCAGCTTCTGCTTGCTGAGCGGGTGATCGCCGCGCAGCAGCAAGAGCGTGGGCGTGCCGTCGAGCATGTACACCAGCGTCTTGATCTGCCGCTCGGCGGGTGCGCCGCCCTCGAACGCGGCCAGGTCTTCGATGCTGCGCTGGCCCGGGGTCGCGAAGCGCTCGGGCTCGGCCGGGCCGGCCGCGTCCTCGATCTCCGGCAGCGCCGAAGTGGCCTTCTCCACGTTGGCCGCGTAGCCGCAGGCCGAGCAGGAGGCCACCCAGTCTTCGCCGGCGTCGCTGGGCACCATGAACTCGACGGACTCGCTACCGCCCATGGCCCCCGAGGAGGCCTCCACAGCCAGCGTATCCAGGCCACAGGACGCGAAGATCTTGCGGTAGGCCTCGAAGTGCTTCTGGAAGGCCACGTCGAGGCCGGCATCGTCGAGGTCCAGGGAGTAGGAGTCCTTCATGGTGAACTCCCGCACCCGCAGCAGGCCCGACTTGGGCCGCGGCTCGTCGCGGAACTTCGAGTCCACCTGGTACCAGATCTGCGGCAGCTGCTTGTAGCTGCGCAGCTCGCCCGCGAGCGTCGCGAAGACCTCTTCGTGGGTCATGCCGAGCACGGCGTCGGCGCCCTTGCGGTCCACGAAGCGGAACATCTCGGGGCCCACGGTTTCCCAGCGCCCTGAGCGCTTCCAGATCTCCGCCGGGTGCAGCGAGGGCATGCTGAACTCCTGCCCTCCGATGCCGTCCATTTCGCGGCGCACGATGGCCTCGATCTTCTGGCACACGCGACGGCCCAGTGGCAGGATCGAATACACACCGGCGGTCAGCTGGCGGATGAAGCCGGCGCGCACCAGCAGCTTGTGGCTCACGGCCTCCGCATCGGCGGGGTCATCGCGAAGTGTCGGAACGAAGGCCTGCGACCAGCGCATGGGCCTACGCTAGCTCACAGCAAGGCGGCCGACCGCAGTCGGCGTCCCGCTAGAGCACGGGCACACCGAGTGAAGGCGCGGCGTCCAGGAAGGCGGCGCGCAATTTGGCGAATACGGGGCCCGGCTCGCCCGCGCCGATGACGCGAGCGTCGAGAGAACGCACCGGCACCAGGCCCGCCCCGCTGCCCGTGAGGAAGACCTCCGCCGCCGAGAGCAGATCGAAACGGCCGAGGCTCTTCTCGCGGGCGGGCAGTCCCAGATCTCCCGCCAGCTCGAGTACGGTGCGCCGGGTGATGCCCTCGAGCGCTCCGTCCGTGGCCGGCGGCGTCACGAGCTCCCCCTCGAGCCAGGCGAAGATGTTGGCGACGGCCGCCTCCGCCACCAGGCCGGTCGCGCCCAGCAGCAGCGCCTCGTCGGCGCCGCGCTGCCGCGCCTCCAGCTTGGCCAGCACGTTGTTCAGGTAGTTCAGGCTCTTGACCCTCGGATCCAGTGCATCCGCAGCGGGCCGGCGCAGGCTCGAGGTCAGCAGATCGAGCCCGCTGGCGAGCTTCTCCGCCGGGTGGATGCGCACCTGGTCGACGATGCAGAAGAGCCGCGGCGCGGAGCAGGTGGTGGGGTCGACGCCGAGCTCGCCTTCGCCGCGGGTGAGCACCAGGCGTAGGTAGGCCTCGCTCTGGCCATAGCTGCGAGCCGTTTCGAGCACGATCTCCCGCACCCGCGCGAGGCCACCCGGGGGCGCTAGCGCCAGCGAGCGGGCGCCGGCCCCGAAGCGGGCCAGGTGGTCGTCCAGGCGAAAGACCCGGCCCGCATAGACACGGATGCCCTCGAACAGGCCATCTCCGTAGAGCAGGCCATGGTCCGTCACGGGCACGACGGCCTCCGCCACCGGCACCACGCGGCCGTCGATCCACACCAGTGCGCTCTTGCTACTCACTTCTTACTCCTCCCTCGCTCCCGGCAAGACGGGCCGCCACACGCCGCCCGGCCTCCAGGGCGCGACGTGCCACCGCCGCGTGCCCCAGCTCTTCCATGCGCGCTGCCGGTGCGGCGGCGGCCAGCGCGCCCTCCATGCGTCCGCGCACCAGAACCGGGGCCGCAACAACGGCCAAGCCGGGGATCCACTCCTCGCGGTTCTCGGCGTAGCCGCGCTCGCGCGCTCGTCCGACCTCCAGCAGCAGCGCCCCCGGGTCTACGGCGGTGTGCTTGGTGAAGAGCTCGAGGTGTTGCTGGGGAAAACGCACCTGCTCCTCCCCGAAGGCCAGGAAGAGCTTGCCCACGGCCGTCGCGTGCAGGGGCACGCTGGAGCCGATCCGGGGCGCCGCCCGCAGGAAGCCCGTGCCCTCCGCCTTGTCGAGCACCAGCAGGGCGCCGGCGCGCGCGCCCACCAGGAAGACGGTTTCGCCCAGCGCGGCGGCCTCTGCCTCGAGTACCGGACGCGCCGCCGCAACCACCGGCTCGCGCTCCAGCGCGCCCAGGCCCAATGCCACCAGGCCCATGCCCGGGCGGTAGGCGCCGCGCTCGTCGCGCTCCACCAGGCCCCGGCTCGCGAGTGCAGTGAGCAGCCGGTGCACGCTCGACTTCGATAGCCCCAGGCTGCGCCCGATGGCGCTCACGCCGCAGGGCTGCTCCTGGGAATGGAGATGGAAGAGCACGTCCACTGCTCGCTCTACCGTGGCCAGCGACTGCATGGGGGACTCCCAAGGCCCGTTCTATACTGGATGTTCCTATAGTTGGAACATAAGACCTTTATATGGAACGATTCTAGCCGCGAGCCCAGGGACTTGTCCAGCAGCCGCCTGGCCTGGCAGTCAGCCGTCGATCAGAGCCAGGACGCCGGTGTAGGTGAGCAGCTCGGCACGCGAGCCGATCGGGCCGATCTCGCAGGAGCCGAACATCCCCGCCAGCGGTGCTGCGCCGCAGGCACTCTCGAGGTAGGCCGCCTCCAGGCCTTGCATGCCGAAGAAGCCGGCACCCCGGGCGCAGCAGTCGAAGTAGATGCCGAAGCCCGACGGGGGAGCCCCGAGGCCGGCGAGCATGGCCTTGAGATCGTCGCGCGCCGCCTCCGGCTCGCGCACCACGAGCGCCAAACGGTCGCCCGGCTTGGGCTGGTCTGGAATGGCGAACGCGTTCGCCTCGGCCTCGAAACCGATCACCTGGCGCACTAGGTAGGAGCCGGGCTCGAGGGCAGCGGCTGCCGGGTCGGCCGGCAGCCCCACCAGCAGGAAGGCCGCCGCCCGGCGCAAGTCGGCGGCCAGCGGCGCGCGGGCAACCTCGCGATATACGTCGAGAGCCGGGCGGCCGTCGAGCTCCAGGATCCAATGCCCGCGCGAGCGGGTCACTGTGAGCAGCTCGGTGCCCGGGCGGCAGGCTTGCGTTACGCCCACACGCGGCGGCTTGCTCCCTCGCAGCACCAAGCCAGAGATTCCGCCGGAACAGACCACCCGGCCGCACCACTGCAACGGCTCGCCGGCGAGCGGGTCGCCCGCGCCGGCTCCGACCAACGTCGCCGGGCCCAGGGCCTCACGGCTTGCCGCCAGGAACTCGGCAGCGCGGAAATTCCTCGGGTCCGGAAAGAGCACCACCAGGTCCTCCTCCTGGGCGCCTCCCAAGCGCTCGGCAATCTCCCTGCAGGCGCTCAGCTCCTCGCCGCTGGGGTCGGCCAGCAGAAAGGGCAGCGTCTCCACGCCAGACCAGGCCAACACGGCCACGCAGGTGGGGTCTTCGACCTCCTGGCCCGCCGCCAGCACGCCGTGAGCGGTGGCGCCGACGATCGCCTCGGTGCCAAGCGCAGCCGTGGCCGCATCCAACAGCTGAGCCGAGTCGTCTCGGAAGGCCGAGCCAGCAAAAAGCAGTGCCGCCGCAGGGGCTTCCGAGCCAGCCAGGGCCGCGGCGGCAGCCTCCTCGACAGCCGCCAGCGGATTCGGTCGAGTCGAGATTCCAACTCCGGCTCTCAGCATCCGGGCAGTATCGACCAGGGGCGCGGAGCTCGGAAGGGAGTGGGGAAGTCCACCCGGACGCGCCACCCAAATGGGGCTTGCCCAAATTCGCTCCGCTTTCCAGGCTTCAGGGGCTCGGCTAGGATGGCACTGACGCCGGATTGCCCTCCTCGGCGCCGTCCCTCCCCGAGCTAGTAACCGCGTTCGGTTCCCGATGAATTCCCTCGGGGTGACAGTTCGTGAGCGCCAAGCCCCACGAGGCCCAGGTGGCTGACTTCGAGCTGGTCCAAACGAAGGAGGCGCTCGACTCCCTCGCCCAGGACCTGATGGGCGAGAAGCTCGTTGCCGTCGATACCGAGGCCGACAGCTTCTACCACTACTTCGACAAGACTTGCCTGGTGCAGATCGCCACGCCGCGCGAGATCTACCTGATCGACCCCTTGGCGTTGGGGGGCCCGGCTGAGCTCGCACCCCTGGGCCCGGTCTTCGCCGCGCCGGGAATCTGCAAGATCTTCCACGCCGCCGAGTACGACCTCTTCGTGCTGAAGCGCGACTGCAGCTTCGAGTTCGCGAATCTCTTCGACACCATGATCAGCGCCCAGCTGCTGGGTTACCCCTCGGTGGGTCTGGCCAGTCTGGCGGAGCGACACTTCGGAGTGAATCTCCCCAAGGAGCAGCAGCGCTCCGACTGGTCACAGCGGCCACTGACGAAGAAGCAGCTCAGCTACGCCGCGGCCGACGTGCTGTACCTGATCTCGCTGACCGAGAAGCTCGGCAAGGAGCTGCGCGCCGCCAAGCGTCGCCGCTGGGCGGAGGAAGAGTTCCAGACCCTGTGCCGCAGGGCCTGGCCCGACCGCGAGTTCGACGAGCTCGGCTACCTGCGCATCAAGGGCGCGCGCCGCCTCGACCCCCAGGGCTTGTCGATCCTGCGCCGGCTCTTCCTGATGCGCGACGCGCGCGCGCGGGAGCTGGACCGCCCGCCCTTCAAGGTGCTCGGCAACCGCACGCTGCTCGAGATCGCGGAGTCGAAGCCGCGCAAGCTGGCCGACCTCGCCGCCATCAAGGGCTTCACCGATCTGCTGATGCGGCGCATGGGTCGCGAAGTCATGCTGGCGGTGCGCGAGGGTCGGCGCGAGGAGCACGGCCCGATTCCCAAGCTCTCGAACGGGCGACGCCGCATCGACCGCGCCGCCGAGCGCCGCATGGTGACGCTCAAGGTCTGGCGCACCCGGCGGGCCGAAGAGCTGAGCATGGACCCGGGCGTGCTGTGCCCCAACTCGGCCCTCGAGGCGATTGCCTTCGCCGCCCCCAAGAGCGCTCGAGACATCAAGGATCTGCCCGAGCTGAAGGGCTGGTTCGTGCGCGAGTTCGGCAGCGAGGCAGTCGAGGCCGCCCAGCAGGCCGACGCGCCGGGCACGGCCGAAGCAGCACCGACGCCGGCCGAGAAGCCGCCTCGCCGCGGCCGGAAGGAGGGCTCCGAGAAATCCGAGCCCTGAAAAACCAAGAGCCCCCGGGCCGGACCATCCGGCCGGGGGCTCGAAGCGATCTGTCCGCTCGAAGCAACCGATAAGGCGGGGTGCCGTTCTGGGGGAAAGCGCCTTGCTTGTCGGCTCCTTCGAGCGGGTGGCCGAATCGTCCGTGCGCGCCCGCCAACGTTCGACTCGACTCTTCCAGACCGCTCACCCAGCACATAGAGCAGGTTCCGTGCCAAGCCCGCCTCGGGGAGAAGGCCTTGGATTGCGGACAGTTGCGCAATCGAGTGCAGCCGGGTGGTGCACCCTGGCGTGGCAGCAAGACCCGGGGTTCCCATGGCCAGGGGCCAAGAATCTCCGTGCAATCGGGCACTTGCAGTAACCGCAACCGAAGTTGGCAGAGCATCCTGGGTTGGCGGCCGTGGTTGGCTGAGCCGCTCTCGACGCGGCCAGTCCAAAGAGCGAATCGCCGGGTTAGTATGCCGCCGTGTTCGCCCAGAGGCGCCAGCATTTCCGTGACGCCATGGGGCCGGGAGCTGTGGCCATCTTCGTCGGCAGCAGCCATGTCACCCGCTCCAACGACACCGAGTACCCCTTCCGCCAGGACAGCGACTTCTGGTACCTGACGGGCTTCGACCATCCCGACGCGGTCGCGCTGCTGCGAACGGACGGGGGCCCCGAATTCACGCTCTACGTCCAGCCGCGCGACCCCGCCGCCGAGACCTGGACCGGCTACCGCCCCGGCAGCGAGGGCGCGGTGCGCGACTACGGCGCCGACGAGGCCCACGCCAGCGAGCGTTTCCTCGAGCACCTGGGCGACCTGGTCGGCCGCGTCGAGCGCATCTACCACGTGCTGGGCCGTGACGACGCCATCGACGCGAGGATCACCGGAAGCGTCGAGGAGCTGCGGCGGCGCTCGCGTCAGGGCTCGACCCCCCCCGACGCAATCGTCGACCCGCGCGGCATCCTGCACGAGATGCGCCTCTTCAAGAGCCCGGAAGAGCTCGATGCAATGCGTCGCGCAGCCGCCATCAGCGCCGAGGCCCACGCCGAAGCCGCGCGCATGGCCCAGCCGGGCCTCTGGGAGTACGAGCTGGAGGCGGTGATCGAGTACACATTTCGGCGTCGAGGCGCGCGCGGCCCGGCCTACGCCTCGATCGTCGGCGGTGGCCGCAATGCGACGGTGCTGCACTACGTGACGAACGACTGCAAGCTGCGCGCCGAGGAGCTGGTGTTGATCGACGCCGGCTGCGAGCTCGAGGGCTACGCCTCGGACGTAACGCGCACCTATCCGGTGGGGGGGCGCTTCAGCGGCCCGGGCCGCGACCTCTACGAGGTGGTGCTCGCCGCCCAGGAAGCCGGGCTGGCCGAGTGCCGCCCCGGCCGAACGCTCCCCGACGTGCACGACGCGGCCCTGCGCGCGATCGTCGCGGGCCTGGTCGATCTCTCGCTGCTCTCCGGCGACCTGGACGAGCTGATCGCCGAAGAGAAGTACCGGCCCTTCTACATGCACAACACCAGCCACTGGCTGGGTCTCGACGTGCACGACGTCGGTACCTACCGCTCCCACGGCGAGCCGCGCCCGCTCGAGCCCGGCATGGTTTTCACCGTCGAGCCCGGGATCTACGTGGCGGAGACTCACGAGGAGGTCGATGCCCGCTTCCGCGGCATCGGCGTTCGCATCGAGGACGATGTGGTCGTCACCAGAGACGGGCACGAGAACCTCACCGGCGCCATCCCCAAGCTCCCCGACGATCTCGAAGCCCTCGTCTCGGAGCGCTGAGCGCCCTCAACTCAACGACGTGTCCAGGACGGAGTGAGATGCCCGACATCGAATCGCTGCTGAAGGAGAAGCGCGTCTTCAAGCCGAACGCGGAGTTCGCGAAGCAGGCCAACTGGAGCAAGCGGACCGTGCGCGAGCACCGCCGCGCGGCCAGCAAGAGCCCCCAGCGCTTCTGGGCCCGGATGGCACGCGAGAACGTCAGCTGGTTCACGCCCTGGAAGAAGGTGCTCGATTGGAAGCCGCCCTTCGCGAAGTGGTTCGTCGGCGGCAAGCTCAATGTCTCCTACAACTGCCTGGATCGGCACCTGGAGGGCGAGAACGCCTGGCGACGCAACAAGGCGGCCATCATCTGGGAGGGTGAGCCCGGCGATACCCGCGTGCTGACCTACGCCGAGCTGCACCGGGAGGTGTGCCGCTTCGCCAACGTGCTGAAGGGCCTCGGCGTCAAGAAGGGCGACCGCGTAGCCCTCTACATGCCGATGGTGCCGGAGCTGGCCATCGCGCTGCTCGCCTGCACGCGCATCGGCGCCCCCCACAACGTGATCTTCGGCGGCTTCTCGGCCGAGGCCCTGCGCGACCGCATCAACGACGCCGGCGCAAAGCTGGTGGTCACCGCCGACGGCGGCTTCCGCCGCGGAGCCCCCCACGCGCTCAAGCCGGCGGTGGACGACGCCGTGGTGAACTGCCCGAGCATCGAGAACGTGGTGGTGGTGAAGCGCACCGGCCAGGCCACGAACATGCTGTCGGGACGCGACCGCTGGTGGCACGAGCTGATGGAGGGCGCTTCGGCGAAGTGCGCGCCCGCCAAGCTCGACGCGGAGCACCCGCTCTTCATCCTCTACACCAGTGGCACCACGGGCAAGCCCAAGGGCATCCTGCACACCACCGGTGGCTACCTGACCCACGTCACCACCACCGCGAAGGCCATCTTCGACCTGCGCGACAGCGACACCTACTGGTGCACGGCCGACATCGGCTGGATCACCGGCCACTCCTACGTGGTCTACGGGATCCTCGCCAACGGCGCGACGACGCTGATGTACGAGGGCACGCCCACGCACCCCGGGCCCGACCGCTTCTGGGACATCATCGAGCGTTGGGGCGTCACGATCTTCTACACGGCGCCGACGGCGATCCGCACCTTCGTGCGCCTGGGCGACGAGCACCCGAAGCGACACGACCTGTCTTCCCTGCGCCTGCTCGGCACCGTGGGCGAGCCCATCAACCCCGAGGCATGGATCTGGTACAACCGCGTGATCGGCGGACGCCGCTGTCCGATCGTCGACACCTGGTGGCAGACGGAGACCGGCGGGATCATGATCACGCCGTTGCCCGGTGCCGTGGACACCAAGCCAGGCTCGGCGACCCTGCCCTTCCCCGGTGTCGAAGCAGACGTGTGGGACCACGAAGGCGAACCGGTGAAGCCGCCCGACGGCGGTTTCCTGGTGCTCAAGCAGCCGTGGCCCGGCATGCTGCGCGGCATCTGGGGCGACCCGAAGCGCTACCGCGAGACCTACTGGAGCAAGTACGGCAACGCCTACTTCGCCGGCGACGGCGCCCACCGCGACAAGGACGGCTACTTCTGGATCATGGGGCGCATCGACGACGTGATGAACATCTCCGGCCACCGCATTGGCACGATGGAGGTCGAGAGCGCGCTGGTGTCGCACGACGACGTCGCCGAGTCCGCCGTGGTAGGGCGGCCGGACGAGATCACCGGCACCGCCATCGTGGCCTTCGTGACGCCCAAGGGCAGCGTGAGGGCCAGCGAGGCGCTCAAGGGCAAGCTGCTCGCCCACGTGACACGCCAGATCGGGGGCATCGCCAAGCCGGCGGAGATCCGCTTCACCGACGCCCTGCCCAAGACCCGCTCCGGCAAGATCATGCGCCGGCTGCTGCGCGACATCGCCTCGGGCAACGAAACCGTGGGCGATACCACGACCCTCGAAGACTACAGCGTTCTCGCGAAGTTACGGGAGTCCGACGAGGGCTGACCCCCCTGGGGACCCGCGTGGCCTCTCGAACCGGGCTGGACCGGGTCGGGGCTTCTCCCGGCCCGCAGCGCTTTTTTCCCCTGCCTGTGAAGTGCTTCACACCACAAGGCCCGCGGCAGCGACGATGCTGTGGATCGTGGGGATACAGGGGAACACGATGAACCGGGCCAAGACGAGCTTCGCGATATTGGCCGCAGTGCTCTTCACCGGAGCGACCGCTCTGGCGGAGCCGACACACGAGGGCACTGCATCCGAACTCGAGCAGGAGGCAGCCGACGCGTCCTGCGCAGCCCCGGCCGGCTCCGCTACCGAGGAGCAGGCGGCGGAAGCAACCACGCAGACGGCAGCAGCGAAAGACAAGCTGCCGCTCTACGTACCCCCCAGCCGCGGCTCCACGCTCGCGAAGGTGGGCGGCAGCGTGCGCGGCGCACGACGCCCCGGGCAGCGGCTCTAGTCGAGCCCTTCGGGATTGCTGCTGCGCCGACCGCGGCGCCAGGCTCCGTCCACCCCGAGCGAGAACGACACCTCTCCTGCCAGCTCAGGCTGCCCGTCGGGCAGCGCGCCAGCGGCCAGCTTCTCGGCGATCGTGCGAATCGGCCCTTTGTGGCTCACCAGCAGAACGCTCGTTGCCCCGCTCTGCTCCAGGCGCTCGAAGCCGCGCAGTACGCGCTTTTGAAGCTCGGTACGCGCCTCGCCTCCCGGGAACTCGAAGCCGGGCAACCGCTCCTGCCACTCCTGGTAGCGCACCGGGTCGGTCACCTCGATCTCCTGCTTCGTGAGCCCTTCCCAGCGCCCGAAGTCGATCTCGCGCAAGTCCGCCTCGAGACGCACCGGGGCGCCACCGCTCAGGATTCGGGCCGATTCCCAGGCGCGGGCCAGCGGGCTCGCCGCAACCAGGTCGAAGACCTCACGCGCCAGCCGCAGCCCGGCCTCGCGAATCTGGGCGCGCCCGTGATCGGAGAGCGCGACGTCCCGGCTCCCGTGGAAACGCACGCTCGATTCGCCCTCGGTCTCGCCGTGGCGAACCATCACGATGCGACGCAGCGCTGCCATGCACCCTCCCAGCTCGGCGGTGGCGGAGCATCGCGCCCGGTCGCGCTGGCGTCAATCGGCGCGGGCGCGAGGGCTCCGGTAGACTCCTGCTTGCAAAGGGGGGGGTTGAGTGAGCGGGCGGGCCTGGTTCTTCCTGCTGCTCCTGCTGTCGTTCGCAGGAGTGGCGGGTTTCGCGTGGACGCGCTTCGAGGGCACGCCGCCCGCTGTGGGCGCGCCCGAATCGATTCTCGTCAACGCCGATGGACAAGACCTGAAAATCCAGGTCTCGGATGCGGGCAGCGGCCTGCGCTCCGTTGTCGTTCTGCTCTCCCACGCGGGTGGCGAGGAGACCCTGGCGGCACAGGAGCTACCGGGAACGCTGCTCGGAGGCGGCCAGGCGGACGACGAAGCCCTGGAGCTGGACGTGCACATCGAGCCCGTGAAGCTGCCGCGCGGGGCGGACGACGCGATTCTGCGCGTCACCGCGCGCGACTGGTCGTGGCGCGGAGCGCTGGGCGGCAACCAGACGCGGGTAGACATCCCGGTGACCATCGACCGCAAGCCGCCGCACATCGCCGTCTCCACCGGCCTGACCTACGTGCGACGCGGGGGCGCCGGCGTCGTGCTGTATTCGGTGGCGGAGCCTGTCACACGCGACGGCGTGCAGGTGGGCGACACCTTCTTCCCCGGCTACCCGCAGGGCGAGCAGCGCGTGGCCTTCTACGCCGTGCCCACGGACTCTGAGCCGGACCCCACGATCCGCGTGGTCGCCCAGGACGCTGCCGGAAACGTCGGCAAGGCGCGCTGGCCGGTGGTCGTGAACGAGCGACCGCTGCCGGAATCCGACGTGCGCCTGCCCGAGAGCTTCCTCGATACCGTCGTGCATCGACTGGCTACGACCGAGGGCATCGACACCAGCGAGCCCGGCGCCGCCTTCCACCGCATCAACACCGAGCTGCGCGCGGCCAACGAGGCGCAGATTCGCGACGCACTGGCGGACACCTCGGAGGATCGCCTCTGGGACGGTCCCTTCCAGCAGCTCGAGAATTCCC
>Ga0255058_10001545_pt1 | contig 12946 bp, 14 predicted proteins | sample Cases_109_9_MG_FD_188637 | JGI IMG/M metagenome (GOLD analysis project Ga0255058, IMG submission 188637) | Seawater microbial communities from Amundsen Gulf, Northwest Territories, Canada - Cases_109_9 | ecosystem: Environmental > Aquatic > Marine > Gulf | place: Canada: Northwest Territories... | reverse complement strand
ATACCCGCCCATAACGGCACATATGCGCTAGCTGGCAGCGTGAGAGGAGGCCACCCAGGCGGCGGTATGGTCCGGGGCATGGGCCCACTTGCGAGAGAGCGGCTGGTTCGTATCGCTGCGTACGTTTCAGCGATCGTCGCTGGGCTGTTGGTTGTGCTAGCCGCAGCACTGCTACTCGACGTTCGGGACCCAGAACCGAGTGAAGCGGCCGTCCTGGTGGTGATCGGTCTATCAGCCGTTGTCGCCGTCTTCCTTGGTCGTGCTACCTATCGCGGAGTCGTCGGCGTTTTCAGCCACAGCTCAGATCCTCGGATTTGACCCGCCCATGTCGGCACTTCAGAGTGCGCTACAGAACCGAGAGCGAATGCCGGTTTTGCGCCCCCCAATCCCTGGCGGGTGGCGGTCTAGTCTCTGCTGATCCACAACTCGAATGGTCGATCATGTGGATAGTGCAGATCGGAGCCTTCGCATGAGTGATGGAACGTCGAGGCCGGATTCGTCGCTTATTGTCGATGTTCATGTTCATGCTGACGCCCCGCCCGGTGCTGTGGAGATGGTGAAGGAAATCCACAGTCCCTCGGACTGGGCAACCCAGCGGAGCAAGGACCCTGTGCATTTTGCTGAGGTGATGTCCCAGGAACAGGTCGATAACTCAGACCTACTGATCAAGACGATGGACGATCACGGTGTGACTCATGCGCTCATCCAAATGACGCCGGGGATGGGTGCGAGCAACCAACGGGTCTCCGACATGGCGAGGAGACACAATGGGCGACTCTTCCCTATCTATCGTCCCGAGTTTCTGATGGGTGCTGTCGGCTCCGGCGATCTGACAACAGGGATCGACAAGGCGTCCCTCTCCACGAACGCCGAACGTATGGTCCAGGACATCGAAACATTGTTTCCGCAGTTGGGCATGATCGGAGTAGGCGAGCTGATTCCCGGCGGCATGGTGACGACGGCAATCGATCCTGTCGAAATCGCCCGAGACATGAGTCCCATCATGGAGGCTCTGGCCACTGGGACCTGGCCTATCCAGATTCCGACTGGATGGTCCGGCTGGCAGGGAGGGCTTCACTACATCTACAACCCGATTTGGGTCGATGAGATAGCGGGCATCTTTCCAGATGTACCGATTGTGCTCACCAAGATGGGCAGAGGATTCCGGTCGTGTTTCGATGCCTGCATGGTTATTGCGATGCGGAACGCCAACGTTTACTTCGATATGACGGAATCACCGTCGGAGCATGTGCGAGAGGCGTTGGCGCGTATCGGTCCCAGCAGAATCATGTTCGGTACCGACTTGAGCGCCATTTCTGTGAACTACGCATACGAACACGGGTTTGCGTTCCTCAACGGGACGGAACCCGACTCAGAGGAGCTGGACTGGATGGCGTGGCGTACCGCCAACGACGTGTACCGGCTCGGACTCGCATAGAGGCGGTCAAACCCGTCGCACCCCCACCCGCGGGTCCGTACGATTGAGTCATGCGGACGGCGGGCATCATCGTGGGGCTCCTGGTTGCGGCGGGCGGCGCCGTGTGGCTGCTTCAGGGGCTCAATGCATCGTTCGCGCCGCAGAGCTTCATGACCAACAATCGGAGCTGGGTCGCCATCGGAGGGCTGGCGGTCGTCGCAGGACTGGCGCTTGCCGGTTGGAGTTGGCGCCGCGGCTCGTCGTGACCGGCTAGGAGGCTGTTGAACAATCCACAAGCGGGCAGTCGCACCCGGGAGATTCCGGGTCAGCCCACCACCAGGCCCTGTAGCTGCCCGTGGCACTCGTCATTGTTCAACGCCTTCCTAGACCGGGGTCAACACCTCGCCCCTGGCGGCAGCCAGCAGGTCGGATAGCGCCTCGCCGAGGTCGGATGCGAACTCATCGATGTCCGGCATGAGATCCCAGTCACCATTGAGGCCCCAGTCGATTGAGCCGGTGTAGCTGAACAGGGCGATGCCGACGCCGTGGCTTTCCCACAGCGGGACCAGCGGGTAGGTAGCGAGCAGCTCGGCGTCATACAGGTAGAGCGGGAACTGCGGGCCCGGGACGTTGGTGACCGTCATGTTGAACGGCCGCACGTTCCCTGCCAGCCGGCCCCCGAGCGATACCAGTGTCGATGGGGCCCCGGCGGAGATCTCGACCAGGGTGGCGGCACCGAGCGCCTGGTTCGTCTTTTTGAGCTGGTTGGTCTCCTCGACGATCAAGGCGTGCTGCTTGACCGGGTCGGCCTCGCCGATCGGAAGCGGTACCAGCCACATCGCGATCTGGTTTCCCTGAGTCATCCTGGCGTCGCGACTGCGGACGCTGACCGGAGCCATCACCCGGAAATCAGTCTGATACAGCGTGTCCTCGTCGACCCCGCGTCGCTCGATCAGGAACCGGCGCACCCCGCCGGCCACGGTGGCCAGGATTGCGTCGTTCACCGTGCCACCAAGCAGGTTCTTGATCTCCTTGACATCGGGGAGTGGCGTGCTGAACCAATCGACACGACGATCAGGGGTCACCGGGCCGTTGATCGGAGTGGTGTCGGTCGGTGACAGCCATCCGCTGCTCAGCGAGGCGCCCACCGCTTTGAGGACCTTGACCAGGCTGTCGGTGATCTCGGCGGCGTCCTCGATGACGTCGCGGATGCCGGAAAGCGAGCTGATCGCCCCGGAGATCCTCCTCGTGGTCTCCCGCACCACGAGCTCGGTGCCGTTGGGGATCGGTCGCGGCGTGTATGGCTGGCCCGGGCTCATCTCGGTGGTCGGCTCGAGGCCCATCAGCATCGCCATCAGGTCGACGCCTGCGATGCCATCGATCATCGAGTGATGGAACTTGGTGACGAGGGCGAAGCGGTTGCCCTCCAATCCCTCGACCACCACAAACTCCCACATCGGCTTGGAGCGATCCATCGGTTGGGACATCAGCCTGCCGGCGATTCGCTTCAGCTGCTGGTCGGTGCCCGGCCTGGGGAGCGCGATGTTCCTGATGTGGTGCTCGATGTTGAAAAACTCGTCGTCGACCCACACCGGGCGGCCCTCGATAGGAACCCACGCCAGCCGCTGCCGGTAGCGGGGAACCATATGCAGCTTGGACTCGACGAAGCCCCTGAGCAGATCGATGTCGATCCCTCCTTCCTCGGTGGCGAAGGAGCCAGATTCGAAGATCGCAACCGCCCCCACGTGCATGTGGGTCGATCGGGTCTCCAGCGCGAGAAACGACTTGTCGAGATGCGACAGCCGCTCGTAATGAACCGACATGGCGCCATTTAACCCGGGAGCGAGCCGCTACTCGGAGGGCCAAGCACCCGGAGCGACGCCGCCAGATCTTCCGGCAGCGGCGCCGTGACCGTCACCTCCCCCGTACCTAGTGGATGTTCGAAAACGAGTTCGGCGGCGTGAAGCCAGGTGCGACCCGGGTCTCCGACGATGGTGCCCCGAGGCCCGTACACCGCATCTCCGATGATGGGACGGTCGATCGCCTGCAGGTGAACCCTTATCTGATGGGTTCTCCCGGTTTCCAACTCGACCGACAGCAGCGTGGTGCCGGTGTCATCCCACATTGCCAGCCGGCGGTAGTGAGTGCGTGCCGGACGCCCTCCGGCGGTGACGGTCATTCTGGTGCGGTTGGCTGGGTCGCGACCAACCGGCGCCTCGATCGTGCCGGTGGTGCCATCGAAGCGCCCGGTCACCAGTGCGAGATATCGACGCTTCACCTCTCTGGCGCGCAGCGCGTCCTGGAGGGTGTCGAACGCCGCGGGAGTCTTGGCGACCATCAACAGACCAGAGGTATCTCGATCGAGCCGATGCACGATCCCCCACCGGCGATCCGGGCCGAGCTGGGCCGCCGAGTCGAAGCGGGCAAGCAACCCGTTGGCCAGCGTGCCTCCGCCCGTCCCCGCCCCGGGATGGACGACGAGACCGGCAGGCTTGTCGACGACCAACACTTCGTCATCCTCGTATGCGACACCGAATTCGACATCCTCAGCTTCGACAGACGTGTCGGGTGCGGTGATCGTCACGAACAGCTCGTCACCAGAAGCCACGGCGTCTGAGGGCCGAAGCGGTTTACCACCCCGGGTTGCATCGCCGGCATCGATCGCTCTCCTGGCAGCCGAGCGGCTCACCTCGTAGAGGAAAGCAATGGCGCGGTCTGACCTCGTCCCATCGAGATCGTCCGGCACCACCATCCTCATCGCTTCAGCACGAACGTGCTGACCAGCAGCACGATGACCCCCACGGTGACTGCGCTGTCGGCCATGTTGAAGGTGGGAAAGAAGGAGAAGTCGATGAAGTCGACCACCGCACCGTCCATCAGCCCATCACCACGGAACACCCGATCGGTGAGATTGCCGAGCGCCCCACCCAGCACCAGGCCCAGGCCGATGGCTTCGCCGAGGTTTCCTGCATCCCTGAGCGAGACGACGATCAGAATGATCACGCCGATGACGATCAGCCCCAATACCGGACCACTCCTGGCAAACAGCGAGAAGGCGGCACCCGTATTGTGGGTGAGCCGCAGCCGGAGGAAGTCTTCGATGATGACGATCGGGCCGTCGGCGAGAGCGTTGACTGCCCAGGCTTTGGTCAGCTGATCAACCACCAGAACGGCGCCTGCAAGGGCGCCGGCCCACATCCGGAGGTTCAGGCTCGACCCGCCGCCTCCACCGTCGTCGTCGCGTACGGGAGGGCTTCCAGCCTCGCCAGCGGAATCGCTTTCCCTGTCACTTCGCATATGCCGTACAAGCCCTTCTCCATACGATCCTGGGCGTGGAGGACCTTGTCCAGCAGCTCCTTGGCGTTCTCCTCCACCGAGATGTCCATCTCCATCTCGATGGCGAGAGACCCGCCGTCGGCGTTGCCGGGCTCGGCATTGTGCTCCGATGCGGACTCGGCAAGCCGACCGGCCTCGCGCTGAAGCTCGACCTCCTCGAGGATTGCCTCGAGCCGTTCTTGCTCATCGGTGAGCTTCTTCCCCAGGCGATCAAGCGTCGATTTCGCCAGTTTCCTAGCCATAGACCCTCCGGTCCGGCGCGGGGACGATAGCACCGGTTTGGAGACATTACGCGTCACCCCTACCAAGCAGTTTTCGGCCCTGCTCGGGGTTGATATTACGCAATAGAACGGTTTTCTTACGCGATGCGGCGCCGCCGAGCAGAGTCACCCGGCGCGCCCCGGTCTCGGCCTTGAGCAGCCGGAGCAGCTCGCGGTTTGCCTTCCCGTCCTCGGCGGGTGCCGCCAGCCGTATTCGCAGCGCACCGTCGTGGAAACCCCGGATCTCGGTCCGCGACGCACCGGGGATCGCCCACACCGTCACGGTGGAGCCATCGGGGTGATCTGTGATCCACGGCATCGTGCGACGGTACTGCCACCCAGACGCTTCCTGAACGCTCCCCGGAGCGGTACCCTCAGCGCAACGCGACGACGGGGACGCGCCCGACACGGGACATCACCCCCGAGCGGCGAGCAGAGCCCGGCGATGCTTCGAAGCCATGGTCCTGTCGAAAGCATGGCCGGTGGTAGATCTCGACGGCACTCCGCCGATATCGGAGATTGAGCGGTCGGTTCATGGCAGGCATGGGCCGACAAGCCGGGTGGTACCGCGGGGCCACCTCGTCCCGGCACATGACACCGGGAGGGCCCGTGACCGAGAAAACTGCTCCAACCTTCACCCGAGTCGGTTCCGGCGTCGATCTGCGCGCCCTCGACGCCAGAATCCTGGCGTTCTGGAGCGAGGTCGATGCATTTCCCATCTCCGTCGAGATGCGTCCCGCCGACTCGGAATACACGTTCTACGACGGCCCGCCATTCGCTACCGGAAGCCCCCACTACGGACACATTCTCCAGGGGGTGGTCAAGGACGTCGTTCCCAGGTACTGGACGATGCGGGGCCACCGCGTGGAGCGCCGCTTCGGTTGGGACACCCACGGCCTGCCGGTCGAAATGGAAGTGCAGAAACGGCTCGGGGTCTCCAGCCCACACCAGATCGAGGAGCTCGGCGTCCCCGAGTTCAACCAGGCGGCCAGGGACCTGGTCGGCGACATCACCGGTGACTGGTACGAGATCACGACCCGCATCGGCCGTTGGGTGGACTTCGAAAACGACTACAAGACGATGGACGCCACATACATGGAGTCGGTGTGGTGGGGTTTCAAACAACTGTGGGATCGCGGTCTGATCTACAAGACGTTCAAGGTCGTCCCGTACTCGTGGGGGGCGGCGACCCCCCTATCGAACTTCGAGGTCAACCTGGGTGGCTACCGCGACGTCGACGACCCGTCGGTGACGGTGCGGCTCGAGGTCGCAGACGGCAACGACGTGGTCGAGAGCGGCGACGAGATCCTGGTGTGGACCACGACGCCGTGGACGCTGCCCGGCAACCTGGCGGTGGCCGTTGGTGAGTCGATCGAGTATGTCAGGGTCGAAGACGGCGATGACCACTTCTGGGTTGCGGCGGCACGGGTCGATGCCCTGTGGCCCGAGGATCGCCCGGCCATCGTCGCCACCGCTGCCGGCAGCGACCTCCTCGGCGTGACCTATCACCCACCATTCCCATACTTTGCAGATCGAGGCTCGGCCGGGGCTTTTCGCGTCATTGCCATGGATGAGGTGACCACCGACGAGGGCACCGGCCTGGTGCACCTCGCTCCTGCGTATGGCGAGGCCGACTTTGCCGCACTCAATGCGGCGGGGATCGATGCCTTCGTCGACCCCGTCGACCTGATTGCCCGGTTCACCGATGAGGTGCCGGACGTGGCCGGCCTCCACGTCAAGGAGGCCGATCCGGTGCTGCTGCGCCAGCTGAGGGATCGGGGGCGCGTGTTCCACGAGGGCCGGATCACCCACGCCTACCCGTTCTGCTGGCGCACCGAGACCCCGCTGATCTACAAGGCCATCCCCAGCTGGTATGTGGCGGTGGAGTCCTTCAAGGACCGCATGGTCGAGCTCAACCGCGACATCCACTGGGTCCCCGATTATGTGGGAGCGGCCCGGTTTGGCAACTGGCTCGAGGACGCCAGGGACTGGGCGATCTCACGCAATCGGTATTGGGGAACAACCATCCCGGTATGGGAGTGCGACGGCTGTGACGAACAGGTGTGCATCGGCTCCATCGACGAGCTCGAGGCACTCGCCGGGGTGCGGCCCGACGACCTGCACAAGGACATCCTCGACCCCATCACCTGGCCGTGTGCAACCTGTGAGGGAACGATGACCCGGGTGCCTGAGGTGCTCGACACCTGGTTCGACTCGGGGTCGATGCCGTATGCCCAGATCCACTATCCCTTCGAGAACACCGAGCGGTTCGAGGCGGGCTTTCCTGCGAACTTCATCGCGGAGGGCCTCGACCAGACCCGCGGCTGGTTCTACACCTTGCTGGTGCTGTCCACGGCCATCTTCGACTCCGCCCCCTTCCAGAACTGCGTGGTGACCGGGATGATCCTGGCCGAGGACGGCGGGAAGAAGCTCTCGAAGAGCCTGGGCAACTTCCCGGACCCGGCGCGTCTCCTCGATGAGTACGGCGCCGACGCCATGCGCGCCTACCTGATCAACTCTCCGGTCCTTCGCGCCGATCCCCTGCGCTTCCGGGAGGAGGGTGTGAGAGATGTGGTGCGAACCGTGCTGCTCCCGCTGTGGAACGCCTACTCCTTCTTCACCACCTACGCCGAGGCGGACCTGATCTCGAAGGAGGACCTGGAATCTGCACCTCCGGTCGCCGACCGCCCCGAGATCGACCGCTGGATCATCTCGGTGCTGCAGAGTCTGATCGCCGACGTCAACCGCGAGATGGAGTCGTACCGCCTGTATGCCGTCATCCCGCCGATCATCGGCTTCGTCGACTACCTCACCAACTGGTACATCAGACGGTCTCGGCGGCGGTTCTGGGCACATCGGGGCGGCGAGGACGAGGCCGACAAGCTGGCCGCATTCGCCACCCTGTACGAGGTCCTGACCACCTTCTCGGCGGTGGCCGCACCGGTGCTGCCCTTCATCACCGAGGACATCTACGGCGGGCTCGTGACCGGAAGCGACGATGCTGCGCCGGTCAGCGTCCACCACGTCGACTACCCGACCGCAGACCCGGCGGTCATCGACACGGACCTCGAATCCAGCATGGAGACTGTGCGCACCGTGGTCAGCCTGGGACGCGGCCTCCGCAAGAAGAACGAGCTCCGCGTCAGACAGCCCCTCGACCTGGTGACGGTCATCGCCAGGAGCTCCTCCACTCGCGACGCGATCGCTGCCCATTCAGCATTGATCGCCGAGGAACTCAACGTGCGCAACGTCGAGGTAGGCGACGACGAGTCCGCCCTCGTCGAGCTATCGGCCAAGGCCGACTTCGGGACGCTCGGTCCTCGTCTGGGAAGCCGCACCAAGGAGGTGGCAGCAGCCATCGCCTCCCTCGATCACGAATCGGTCGCAGCGGTCCTCGACGGAGAGCCGGCGACCGTTCTCGGTGAGCAGATCACCGTGGATGACATCGTTGTCGACCGCGCCCCTCACCAGGGGACGGTTGTTGCCTCGATGGGCCCGCTCACGGTTGCCATCGACACCGAGGTGACCGAGGAACTCCGCATCGAGGGTCTTGCCCGGGAGATCGTCAACCGGCTGCAGACGATGCGGCGCCGGCAGGGCTTCGATGTCACCGACCGCATCACCGTGGCGTGGTCGGCCGACGACGCCGCGATCCGAAAGGCCTTCGACACCCACGGGCCGATGATTGCTGCGGAGGTGCTTGCCACTTCGCTCGATGAGCGTGACGTCGAGGACGAACCCACCGACCTCGTCGGCAAGGAGGTCTACCTGAGGGTCGATCCGATCAGCAGATGACGGCGCGGGCGATCTGGAGCCCGATGATCAACACCAGCGGCGACAGGTCGAGTGCAGCGCCACCGATCCTCACCGGGGGTATGGCGTTGCGCAGCGGGCGGAGGACGGGGTCGATGAAGCGAGAGAGAAAGTCGTAGAACCGGCGCACCGGGTGGTCGTAGCTGAGCCTGCCAAATGACACGACGTAGCTGAGCACGATCCAGATGATGATGCCCCAGAACACGATGTCGAGGACCAGACACAGGATGTCGATGAGAATGTTCATCGATCAGCCGGCGTTGTACAGGCCGGCGTCGGCGAGCCGGTCGAGCTCGTCGACTCCCACCGTCACCCCTGCCGGTGAGACCAGGATGACACCCTGGGCGATCTTGGCCATCTTCCCGTTGAGGGCGTAGGTGAGGCCGGAGGTGAAATCGACCAGCCGGCGCACCATCTCGGGCTCGGTGCTGCGCAGGTCGAGCACGACGGCGCGGCCATTGCCGATGCTGTCGGCGAGCAGCTGAGCGTCCGAGAAGTTCCGCGCCGTGATCACCTCGGTGTCGGGCGAAGTCGTCGGCACCGGGTCATAGTCCGACGACCCAGGATCGGACTGGACATAGACGCCTGCCTCCGTGTGCTCCCAGTTCGAGGTCCGCCTCTTGAGCATGTCCGGCGGGTCGACCCTGCGTCCGGCGATCGATCCCGGTGGCCGGGTGGTGAGCGGGCCGGGCTGGTCGGTGGTCACGACACTCGATGTCGTCACGTCGTTGCCGCCCGTGCCTGTTTGTCCGCCCTCATCATCGACGAGGCCGAGGTAGAAGAGCGTCTTCTGCCAGAACGTCGCCATGTTCAAACCTCCGGTCGGAGGGCGCTATTTTTCGCGCTCCCCTGTCTCAAAGATAGTCCGTCCCAGGCGAACCATCGTTGCACCGCACTCAACCGCCACTTCGAAGTCGTCCGACATACCCATGGAGAGCCCGGCGGCTCCCGGGTAGACGGTTGTGAGCTCACCTCCAAGCTGGGCCAGCGTGCTGAACCAGCGACGTGAGTCCTCGGGGTGTTGAGGAGCGGGTGGAAGCACCATGAGACCGTGGACCGCGACTCCATGATCGGTCAACCGACCGGCGGCGGCGAGCACCTCGTCGTCGGTGTATCCGTGCTTTTGCTCCTCTGAGGCCAGATTCACCTGGAGCAGGACCGGCGGGGAAACCGGCTGTGCGGCCCACGTCGCCTCCAGGGGCTCGCGGTCCATCGAGTGCAGCAGCGCGATGCGGGGCGCAACCAGCCTGGCCTTGCGACGCTGCACGCTGCCGACGAAGTGCCAGACGATGTCGCCGGGGAGGGATCCCTCCAGCCGCCCGACCAGGGCATCGGCCCGGTTCTCGGCGAAGACGCGATGACCTGCGTCGTACAGGCTCTTCACCTCGCCGTCGCTGCGCCCTTTCGAAACAACGACCAGCAGGATGTCGGCGGGGTCACGACCCGCCCTGGCTGCCGCGGCGGCGATCCTCCGCCTGGCGTCGATCAGTCCTTCCGCAGCCATGCGACAGCCACCTGGCGAAGGTCGGTCCGGTCGCGGCGGTGTGACCGGAAACGGTGGTCGGTGAAGGTGCACACATCTGCCCGCCACACCGTATCGACGTCACCGAGCTGCGCCTCAGCCGCCGACCACAGATCGACGCTCTGGGTCCCCCACGAGGTTGTCGACGTATGTTCCTCCATTACCGCAACCACCTCGGGGCCGACTTCGTAGCAGCAGGGACCGATGGACGGCCCGATGGCAGCCCGCAGCGGGCGATCACCTGCCGCCGTCATTCGGGCCACGCCGGCCTCGACCACACCTGCCGCCATGCCCCGCCAACCGGCGTGCACCACAGCGGTGGTGCGCTCACCCTCGATGATCACCGGAACACAGTCTGCCGTGGCCACCACCAGCGCCAGATCGCTGGTGTCGGTGAGCAAACCGTCGCCGTCTCCGGCACCGCCGGGTGCGTGAACGGTCAGGATGTTGGATCCGTGCACCTGGTTTGCCCACGCCCAGTGATCGGGAAGGCCGAGCGCCCCGGTGAAGAGGATCCGGGCCTCCTGCTGGTGACGTGGGTCGCCGTCACCAGCCTCGCCAAAGACAGCACCGCTGAAGCCCGGCGGGGAGATCATCCCTGGACGAAGCCGGGAATCTCCAAGTCATCGGTGCCCTCGAAGTCCTCGTCCTCGCCTTCGGTGTAGGAGACGCGCTCGGAAGGCTCGAAGCTGAAGGGAGAAGGCCGCGACCCGCGATCGAATCCAGCAGCAATGACGGTGACTCGCATGGCGTCACCGAGTGTGTCGTCGACGACCGCGCCAAAAATGATGTTGGCGTCACCATCGGCGTGGTCGGCAACGATGGAGGCGGCGGTGCTGACCTCGTGAAGCGTCATCTCGCGCGGCCCGGCGACGGCGAGCAGCACCCCGCGCGCACCATCCATCGACGACTCGAGCAGGGAACTCGAAATGGCTTTCTCGGCCGCCTGCTGGCCTCGATTCTCACCAGTCGACTGACCGATCCCCATCACCGCCGATCCTGCACCTTCCATGACCGTCTTCACGTCGGCGAAGTCGACGTTGATGAGGCCGGGAGTCGTGATCAGATCGGTGATGCCTCTCACCCCGTTGGTAAGCACTTCGTCGGCGAGTTTGAAAGCGTCGTTCACCGGCGTAGCCTCGTCGGTGATCTCGAGCAGACGCTCGTTGGGGACGATGATCAGCGTGTCCACGGCATGCTTGAGCTCCTGGATACCCTGCTCGGCGGCCACCGATCGGCGGCGACCCTCAAAACCGAACGGCCGGGTCACGACACCTACCGTCAGCGCATCTTGAGACTTGGCGACGTCGGCAACCACCGGAGCTGCCCCGGTGCCGGTGCCGCCACCCTCACCTGCGGTGATGAACACCATGTCTGCGCCTGCCAGCGCGTCCTCGAGCTCGCCCCGATGGTCCTCGGCAGCCTGACGGCCGACATCGGGATCGGCGCCGGCGCCGAGGCCGCGGGTGACATCGCGGCCGATATCGAGCTTGACGTCGGCGTCGGACATGAGCAGCGCCTGCGCGTCGGTGTTCACTGCGATGAACTCGACGCCGCCTACGCCGCCTTCGATCATGCGGTTGAGGGCGTTCACGCCTCCGCCACCGACACCAACGACCTTGATCACCGCAAGGTAGGAGTGAGGGGTGTAGTTCATTTCGTTCATATCTGCATCGCCTCCGGGGGCGCGCCTACTGGGACGCCTATGGCAAGGTTAGCCGGTGGCTCGAGCCACGGGTATCGTTCATCCCTCACCCTCAACCTCACCTCGAGGGTTGGTGACGGCGGGTCGTCGCGCCGCGGTGACATCGATGGAACTGCCGGGTTCTAAGCCATATTCGATCAGAGCGACCAGGGATGCCGCCTTGGATGCCATGTCGATGGCCCTGCCGAGGCGAACCGGGTAATCCCGCACTACCGCGCTGATTTGGCCATTCCCGTCGATCGTGATGACGGTCGCCGCATGCAGGTCGGCGGGCAGCCCGGCCACGAACTCGAGGGATCCAAGGACAGCGGTTGCCCTCATCGTGCTCCCGGGACGCGCAGGACCGGCATCGGCGACGACGATCGTCGAATACCCGGCCGCCTCCCCGACCAGCTGGACGACATCACCTTCGAGGGTGACGCTGGCAAGCCCGTCCAGTGTCTCCACGACCGCAACGGGGATGTGCTCGATCACCTCGATATCGACCGTCCCCGGCCAGGTGACGACGACCCTGCCGTCGGCGATCCACGGATCTGTGACCAGGGCCGCTTCCAGGGCACCGGCGTCGACCGAGATCGTTGGTGTGCCTTGCACCACCCCGAGTTGGTCGAGCGCGGCGTCGGGGTTGGAGTGCTCCGCTCCGGTGATCGTGACGCGGTCGACATCGAGCAACGGGGAGCGCACCAGCCAGAATGCCGCGGCCGCCAGCACCGCAGGCACGACGAACCCGAAAACCAGTTTCAGCCGGGCCGTGGCGCGCTGTTCGCTCACCCCGTGGCGCCGCGCCGCAATCTTGCGGTCCATCGTGTTCATCGGTCGGCCTCCGTCCCTGCGTCCTCATCGCCTGAAACGTCGAACTCTCCGAGGAAGCGGAGCTCTGGTTCCAGCCAGGT
>Ga0255058_10001544_pt1 | contig 12952 bp, 9 predicted proteins | sample Cases_109_9_MG_FD_188637 | JGI IMG/M metagenome (GOLD analysis project Ga0255058, IMG submission 188637) | Seawater microbial communities from Amundsen Gulf, Northwest Territories, Canada - Cases_109_9 | ecosystem: Environmental > Aquatic > Marine > Gulf | place: Canada: Northwest Territories... | reverse complement strand
GTCTGGCCGCCGAACTGAACGATCATGCCCTTCACCGAGCCGCGCGCGTTCTCCTTGGCGATGATCTCGAGCACATCCTCTACAGTGAGCGGCTCAAAATAAAGCCTGTCGGAGGTATCGTAATCGGTCGAGACGGTCTCCGGATTGCAGTTGATCATGATCGTCTCGTAGCCCGCTGTTGTCAGCGCGAAGCAGGCGTGGCAGCAGCAATAGTCGAATTCGATACCTTGGCCGATACGATTGGGGCCACCACCCAAGATGATGATTTTCTCAGCCTCGCTTGGGTTAGCCTCGCATCCAGGCGATCCTTCCAGACTGTTTTCGTAAGTCGAGTACATATAGGCCGTGGGCGCGGCGAACTCTGCGGCGCATGTGTCGATGCGTTTGAACACCGGCTCCACACCAAGGTCCCTGCGCTTCTCACGCACATCCTTCTCCGCCACACCGGCAAGTTGAGCCAGCCGTGCATCCGAAAAACCCATCGCTTTTAGGTCTCGAAACTGCGACTTAGTGGCTGGAAGGCCGTGCACCTTTACGCGCGCTTCCTGGTCGATGATCTCCTGTATTCGCGCCAAGAACCAAGGATCGATTTTGCACGACTCATAGATTTGCGCGTGATCGAAGCCGAGCCGCAGCGCTTGGGCAACCTTCAACAGCCGATCAGGTGTGGGCTTGGATAAAGCAGCGCGAATGACGTTCTTGTCGTCACCCAACCCCAGTCCTTCAAGCGTGACGTCGTCGAAACCGCACAGCCCGGTCTCCATCGAACGCAACGCCTTTTGTATGCTTTCGGCAAACGTTCTGCCGATCGCCATCACCTCGCCGACCGACTTCATGGAGGTCGTGAGTGTGGAATCGGCGCCGGGGAATTTCTCGAAGGCAAACCGCGGGATCTTCGTGACAACGTAATCAATCGTCGGCTCGAAAGAGGCTGGGGTCACACCGCCCGTGATGTCGTTGTCGAGCTCATCTAGGGTGTAGCCCACCGCGAGCTTCGCTGCGACCTTGGCAATTGGGAAACCCGTCGCCTTGGAGGCGAGAGCGGACGAGCGCGACACGCGCGGGTTCATCTCGATAACGACCAGTCGCCCGTCTTCCGGGTTGACGGCGAACTGAACATTGGAGCCGCCCGTCTCAACGCCGATCTCGCGCAACACCGCGATCGAGGCGTTGCGCATGATCTGGTATTCCTTGTCGGTGAGTGTCAGTGCGGGTGCGACTGTAATGCTGTCGCCGGTATGCACGCCCATGGGATCGACGTTCTCGATCGAGCAAACAATGATGCAGTTGTCCGCATGGTCGCGGACCACTTCCATCTCGAACTCCTTCCATCCGAGCACACTTTCCTCGACCAACACTTGGTTCGTTGGCGAGGCGTCGAGCCCACGCTCGATCAGCTCTAAATACTCCTCACGGTTGTAGGCGATGCCGCCGCCGGTACCACCCAGCGTGAACGATGGGCGCATGATGGCCGGCAAGCCGACGTGCTCAAGCGCAGCGCCCGCATCCGAGCGCTCGTTCACCATCTTGGAGCGCGGCGTCTCTAGGCCAATCTTCTTCATTGCTTCGCGGAAGAGCAGGCGGTCTTCCGCCTTGTCAATCGCTGGCGCCTTGGCACCGATCAATTCAACTCCAAGCGCCGACAAGATGCCCTGCTTCTCCAGCGTCAGAGCCGTGTTGAGCGCCGTTTGCCCCCCCATGGTTGGCAACAGCGCATCGGGGCGTTCGGCTTCCAATATCTTGGCGACAATTTCCGGCGTGATCGGCTCGATGTACGTCGCATCGGCAAGATCAGGATCGGTCATAATCGTTGCCGGGTTCGAATTGATCAGAACAATTCGATAGCCCTCGGCCTTGAGGGCTTTGCAGGATTGCGTACCTGAGTAGTCGAACTCGCAAGCTTGGCCGATAACGATCGGGCCGGCCCCGATAATGAGGATGGATTTGATATCCGTTCGCTTGGGCATGAGGCGGCCTTTTATTGCCGATTGGTGGATTTGGCTATAGGCGACCTCGTCCTGGCACCTGGCCATGCACGACCTGCCGCGCTGGCAGGGGGGCCGCAGCCCGCGCCCCCCCCTGCCAGCGCGTTTATCAATTGTGACGGCATTACTCCGTCGACGTCTGCGGCAGCTTGATCTCGATGTCGACTGGATAGGTATACTTCGCTTCAAAAATTGGCGTATCGAGACGGTTGGCGCGCCCGAACACGCTGCGGACCGGTAATCCGGTAATGGGATCCACATAAATCACCCGCACAGCGCGATCGGGCAGCTTGGGCTTGTCCTTGGTCTGCGATTTCTTGGCGTTGGCATCTTCATTCTCGCCCTGATAGGCCAGTAGATCACGGCCATCGACCGTTACCTTACCAAGGCACTCAAAACCAGGGAGCCTGCGCTCCTCGTCGTCGCTAACGGTCTGGCGCAGTTGATCGACCAGCGCACCGGTCGTCTGCGGATTCAGGGGCTTCCAATCCCCATCTTTCCGGCTCCACGCCTTTTTGCCGATGAGGACGGTTTCGACGGGTTTGGGGTCGCCGACGGGCCCGATGATTTGGCGCATGCGATCGGGCAGCAAATAGTCCACGACCATGTGGATGCGACCTTCTGAGGTTAGCATCACCGAATCCATACGAAAACTGCTCAGGTTGCGCTGCTTCGCCAACGCGGCGGCTATGTCGCTCTTGCAGTCAGCGTAGGCCGCGGCACTCATTGCGAAACAAGCGGCAACTGCCATAACAATTCGGCGCATCAGTTTCTCTCTCCTCATATGTCAACCACGTGCGCTTCTCGCAAGCGCACCTCAAACGTCGTTCAGCATCGCACATTCTTAACGGCCGGCACTTTACTCCCTACCGCATCTTCACGAGAGGCGCATTCGGATGCCCCTCAATAACGATATTAGTCGGATAGGTGTAGATGCCTTCGAAAATCGGGGTCACGTCGGGATTCTGCTCCTTTACGACGTTGATCGCGGGCAAGCCTGTGTTCGGATCGACGTAGATCGTGCGACGCACGGGCCCCTCGATAAGCGAAGCCTTGGCAGGTGTGCCGGGCTTTTCGATGCTGCGATAGGCGATGTATTCCTTGCCGTCGACGGTAACCTTATCGAGACATTCGAAGTCGCCCACCACCTTGGGCGGATCGACCGCGGCCTCGCGTACCTGCGCGATGATGGAGTGTACCAGTCCAGGCATCAGCTCTTTCCATCGCCCGCCTTGATTACTCCAAGCGCGCGTGCCGACGAGTACGGTTTCCAGCGGCGCGGACTGCCCGGGCGCCACGATGATCTGACGCATCCGGGAAGGGGGAACATATTCTGCAGTGATCTCCACAGGCCCTGTCTCTCCACGCAGCTTCGCAACCATGCGAAACGCGCGTGACGTGCGTTGCTTGGAGAAGGCCTCTTTGACCTGCGCATTGCACGTCTCATCGGCGGCCAGAGGGGGCGCCGCCATTAGAGTCAAAATCATGACACAGGCCGCAACACAGCGATGCATATGGTCCTCCGAGTTAGCCCGCCACAGCGGCCCATTGATATTGCCCTACACGGGTGCGCCCGCATCGCTTGCTTACAATATAACCGAGCATCGGTGCACCTTCAGCCCCGCTGGGATTAATGTTTCGTAGGAAAAAGGGCCAAATGCCTTAACGATCAAGCGTTCTTCCGGGCTCGCATGAGCTCGACAAAGCGCGCGAAAAGGTAATGGCTGTCCTGCGGTCCAGGCGAGGCTTCCGGATGGTATTGCACGGAGAATATCGGCTTGCCCTTGACCTGGATGCCGCAATTCGAGCCATCGAAGAGCGATACGTGCGTCTCGGCCACGCCATCGGGCAGTGTTTCACGATCAATCGTGAAGCCGTGATTCATGGACGTAATCTCAACTTTTTCCGTCGTGAAATCCTTCACCGGGTGGTTCGCACCGTGGTGCCCCTGGTGCATCTTTTTCGTCTTGGCGCCCAGTGCCAGTCCCAGCATTTGATGGCCAAGGCAAATGCCAAACACGGGCAGACCAGAGGCCACGATCTTTTGAATCTGCGGCACGGCATACTGTCCCGTTGCCGCCGGATCGCCCGGACCGTTCGACAGGAACACACCGTCGGGTTTGCGCTCCAGGATATCGTCAGCCGCCGCCGTTGCCGGCACGACCGTTACCTTACAACCCGCGCTGGCAAGGCAGCGTAGAATGTTGCGCTTCAGTCCGTAGTCGATGGCAACCACATGGAACTCGGGGTTCTCCTGCCGGGGGTATCCTTTGTTCCATACCCAGCGCATTTCATCCCAAGTGTAGCTCTGCCCGCTCGTCACATCGGGCACGAGGTCCATGCCGTTAAGACCCGGCCACGCAGCGGCCTCAGCTTTCAGCTTGTCGATATCGAATTTGCCATCAGGATCATGAGCGATGACGCCGTTCGGCAATCCTTTTTCGCGAATGCGCGCGGTGAGCGCTCGCGTGTCGACGCCTGAGATCCCAATGATGCCACGCGCCTTGAGCCATTGGTCGAGGTGCCCAGCCGAACGGTGGTTGGAAGGATCGGTAATAGCAGCACGCAGCACACATCCACGCACGCCGGAGCGCGCCGCCAGGTTCGACGTTTCCGTATCTTCCAGGTTGGCCCCAACATTACCGATGTGCGGAAACGTGAAGGTGATGATCTGCCCTGCATAGGAGGGATCGGTCAGGATCTCCTGATACCCGGTCATCGCCGTGTTGAAGCACACCTCACCGACCGCGGCCCCCTCCGCGCCCAGGCCGATCCCTGCGATCACCGTTCCATCCCCCAATACGAGCCGCCCCGTCGAGGGGGCATCAGCCCAGGGGGCGGGCGAAACAGACGGCCGTGGCGACGTGCTCATTGCAATAGCGCTCCAGGCACCCGCGCAAGATTGTCCTGCGCTCACCTGTTAAGCGCCTCATCGGCACGCGGGACTCGATGGCGGAATGCGCGCGGGAACCTAGGAGAACCACGTTGCCTGGTCAACTGGCGCCGTATCGCTGCTAGGGACGAACAATGGATTGGACACGCCAGTCCTGCGATTCTCCAAATGAGCCACATGCAAACCTGGGCAGACACGTAGTCTTGAACGCCGCATAGTGCGATACTTCTACTCCTCACAAGAAGAAACGGAGCCCACCTATGGCCCCCGCAAAGACGCCGCTGACCAAGTCGCAGCTTCTCGGACTGGGCGCCATGTCCATGGGCGTACTCGTCATTGCCAACGATTTTACCGCCCTTTCGGTGGCGCTGCCTCACATCGAGCGGACTTTTCATTCCAGCGTCACCACCACACAGTGGATCATTAATGGCTATGCTCTGGTGTTCGGCGTCCTCATCGTCACGGGCGGACGCCTGGCCGACATGTTTGGACGGCGGCGAATCTTCTTCATCGGGTCAGCAATTTTTGCCGGTTTCTCGTTGCTCGGCGGCTTGGCGACGGACATCTGGGCCTTGCTTGCAGCGCGCGGTGCCATGGGCATTGGCGGCGCACTGATGTGGCCGGCGATCTTAGGCATGACGTATGGGTTGCTGCCATCCAATAGGGCAGCGATTGCAGGCGCTCTCATCCTGGGCTCGGCCGGATTCGGCAACGCTGTTGGCCCGCTGCTTGGAGGCGTACTCACCGATCTGCTCAGCTGGCGATGGATATTCTATTTAAACATTCCAATTGCTGCATTGGGGGTCCTCGTCACGTGGTGGGTGGTGCCAAAGGTAAAACCCGACGACGTCGATCATCGCATCGACTACGGCGGCGTTGTCACGTTATCTGTCGGGCTGTTCGCACTGCTGCTGACGCTCGATTTGGGCACAAGCCTGGGATGGATCCATCCCACCGTAATCGCCCTCTTCTCCGCATCCGCATTGAGCCTTGTCCTCTTTGCATTCCTTGAGCGGCGCGCGGGCGGCAAAGCGCTCATCCCCAAGGACGTTTTGGAAAACCGCGCGTTCTTCTCCGCGTTCTTGGCCACGTTGATGAACTCCGCCATCTTCTTTGCCGCGTTGCTTTATCTGCCCCAGTTCATGTCGAAAGTGCTGGGCTTTAAGGCGATTGAGTCGGGCGCGGGCCTGTTGCCAGTGATGGGCGTGTTTGCGATCGCATCGTTCGTCGCCGGACCGCTTTATGAGCGCTTCGGCGCCAAGGCGATTGTCTCCACCGGCGCTGCGTTTTTGGCGACAGGCATGTTCATGCTGTCGCGCATCGATCCGACAACGACATTCTTGGAGCTTATTCCCGGCATGGTCGTACTGGGCACCGGCATCGGGCTGTTCTACTCGTCGATCACCACCGCAGCCATCACCGCGCTCGACCCGTCGAGAGCAAGCCTCGGCGGGGCCATCATCTACATGGCGCAGATTGCCGGAGGGGCGATCGGCCTCGGGGTCAACACGGCCATCGTCGTTTCAGCGACTGTTTTCGCCGACGGCATAGGGACCGCGTTCCTAGTGGACTCAGCTCTTGCCGTTTGCGCATTGGCCGTGTCGCTCTTGTTCATCGGAGGCAGGATCGACAGGGCGACGTTGCACTCTCTTGTGCACCGCCATCGCGCCCACGGTTAAGGGAATGGCCAATGGCAGCTTGAGCCCAACGGTTCTGCCCTTTTGGGGCGCTATAGCGCCTTTTTTCGCTTGAGCCGGCAAAGGTATATCCTGCGCCCAGCAATGATCCAAAGTGGGCGCGGATTACGATGAACGTCCTGTGGCGCGGCGACATCCTGCAAAAGCTACGGCTCGTCTCCGGACTCATTCTGTTTGCGTTTGCCGCAACCCACTTCCTAAACCACGCGCTGGGCCTTGCCAGCGTTGAGCTGATGCAAAGCGTCCAGCAGTGGCGCTGGACGGTAACACGCTCCTGGCCCGGAACGATCGTCCTCCTGACCGCGCTCATCACCCACGTAGGGCTCGCGCTCTACAAGCTTGGCGGCCGCAAAAATCTCCGGCTTCCGCGTTGGGAGTTCATTCAGGTCGTGCTCGGGCTGACGATCCCGTTCTTCCTGTTTCCCCACATCATCAACACGCGCATTGCGCACGTATATTTCGGTGTGAATGACATCTACGTCTACGAGCTTGCGCGGCTATGGCCGGCGAGCGCAATCACACAGAGCTTTTTGTTGCTCCTCGTTTGGGTTCACGGATGCATAGGTATCCACTTCTGGCTGCGCCTTTATGGGCCTTACCGGCGGCTCATACCGGTGCTCTTGGCAATTGCCATTGTCATCCCTCTAGCTGCTCTGGGCGGCTTCATGGTGGCAGGTAGCAACGTCGCTTCGGTGATTAAAGTCCCCGCGATGCTGGGCAACCTCAAGGAGCAAACAAACTGGCCGAACCAGACGGACGGGGAGATGCTGGGATGGCTTCGCACGCTGGTGCGCGTAGAGTTTGCAGCCCTCTTGGCTGTCGTCGCTGCCTGTATCGCGTGGGCGTATTTTGCACGGCTTGCCGGACCCAAGACTTCGATCAGCTACACCGGTGGTCCAATGATCAAGGTTCCGCAAGGGCCCACACTGCTCGAGATCAGCCGCATGTATCGCGTTCCTCACGCCTCCATTTGCGGCGGACGTGCACGCTGCTCGACATGCCGGGTGCGCATCGAGCGCGGATCGAACGACCTTCCACCGCCGGGATTCCCAGAGGCAATCACTTTGGGAAGCATCGGCGCGCCGCCAAGCGTGAGGCTTGCCTGTCAGATCCGCCCGGAAGGCCATCTCTTCGTTACGCGCCTTTTGAACGCGGCCACCACGGGGCCGGACGCCGTCGATCTCGACGAAGCCGATTCCGCCGGAGTTGAAAAACGTCTTGTCGTTATGTTCGTCGATTTGCGTGCCTTCACACGTCTGTCGGAAAATCGGCTGCCGTTCGACATCGTCTACATCTTGAATGAGTTCTTCGGCGTGGTCGGCACGACCATCGCCGCTCATGGCGGCTGGATTGACAAATTCCTGGGTGACGGCCTGCTTGCCGTGTTTGGACAGCATGATGGATTTCAAACGGGCTGCCGCAAGGCTTTGCGGGCCGCGCGCGCCATCGACTACGCGCTCGATAGCATCAACGAAAAGCTGGAATCCGAGCTTGGCCAGCCGCTTGAAGTCAGTATTGGGATTTCTGGCGGCACGCTCCTGCTCGGCCGCATTGGCTACGGCGAGGCTGTCGACTTCACCGTGATCGGAACCCCCGTCAATATTGCAAGCCGCCTTGAGGGGCTTGCCAAGGAGAAAGGGTTTCAGATCATGGTGACGCGTGACGTCGCGCGCGAAGCCAATTGGGAACCCTCAACTGAGTTCACAATGACGGTGGATGTCCGCGGCGTTGCGGAGCCTGTCGAGGTGATCGGCATTCCACGCGGCCGCGATTTAGCTTCCAACATCCTTGCGCTTTCCGACGAAGACAAACCCACTCATAAGCCAAGGGGATGGATACAAGGTCTCTGGCGCGGCGCTTAAGCGTTACGCCGCGCGCATGTCTCTCCTCAACCGTCGCAGGGAACGTTGACCACCATATTGAGATAGGGAACCGAGATCCGGCACGTGCGCTTTGAGCCCGAACCCAACTTGCCCTTGTCGCCGCTCATGTTCGCGACAGCCTTGACGATCTTGGCAAGCGGGCCCTTGCGATTGGCCCTCGCCTCAGGTTTTGCTGCTGTCTCTACGTTCTGTGGTTCCGTGACCTCAGACTTTACCTTTTGAATGGTGGCCTTCGTCTTTACTTTTGGCGCGATGTTCGCGTTTTTCGCCTCTACTTTGTTGGTCGCGGGCTTCGCCTCTTTAGCCGCCTTCTGCGAAGTCTTAACCGCTTTCTCGGACACGTATGCGGTCACCGTTTTTTCATTGCCCGGTTTGGCGCACTTCGTGAGGCCGACCGGAGCGCGTTTCCACATCATCGTTTCGCTCAGGAACTTGGTTCCTGCGTAACCCATAACGCGCAGCTTATTCGAACCAATGGGCTTCAGCTCCACGTCGTACTTCGAGTCGGCCTCGGGGTCATAGATCCAGCCGCGGTCCCACGTGCCATTACCCATCCGTTTGGCGTCGCCAATCACTTGCACGCCGCACGCTTCGGAATTCCCTGCGTCTTTGAGCCAGGCAATGTGCCCGCACAGGCGCGAGCCACACTGCGTGATCTCAACGCCGCCGCGTCCAGTGTGATCGATCCATAGCCCAAGCGGTGCCGGTCCGGCCAAGGCACTGCTGGCTGAAATGAGTACGGCAGCGAACGCCGCAAATGGTAAGGCAGACTTAGTCGTCCACATGAGTTCGTCCCCTATGCTCTTTCAGGTCCAATAAGCTCCAGATGGTGCGTCTCGCCACGCTAATGACGGGACTGCACCTCTGGCGCTCTTCCAATGACTGAAACCAGCGTTCTGCGCTGTTCCCTAAGAAACAAACGAGAGTGCTGCGTGAGGTGACGACGACCGGGATCGCGCCGGGCCAGTCCTTTTTTGCGAATATCGCCGACGCCACATCGATGCTCTTGCTTTGGCGCCCCCCTCAGGCCTACATCTCCCCCCTCATGACGAGGAAGGGCACCATGCGCCAGCAGATCAATGCCGACCTGAAGGTCGCGATGAAAGCGGGCGAGAAAACCCGCGTCGGCACGCTGCGCCTTATCAACGCTGCCATCAAAAGTGCCGATATAGATGCGCGCCCGTCCGGCAAGGATAAGATTTCCGATGAGGACATCCTTGGTCTGCTCTCCAAGATGATCAAGCAACGCCGCGATTCCATCGAACAATTCACCTCGGGCGGTCGCCAAGACCTCGCTGACAAGGAGCTGGCCGAGGTGAAGATCATCGAACTCTATCTGCCCAGGCAGATGGATGAGGCGGAGGTCAAAAATGCCGTCGCAGATCTCATCAAGGAAGTCGGCGCGGAAAGTCCAAAGGACATGGGTAAGATCATGGGCGCGCTCAAGCAGCGCTATGCCGGCCAGATGGACTTCAGCAAAGCGAGCGCGACCGCCAAGGAGCTGCTCAAGTAACAACGTCTTCGCGATGAGGGATCTAAGCCGCGCGCTCTAAATCCTCGTGATCTGTCCATCCTTGAGCTGGAACAACACGTCCTGCGGTTCTGCAAGGTGCCCGATCTCGCCTATCGGCAGTCGCCCATAAAGGCCACGTAGGACACGCTCCACGCCGCCGTGCGTCACAACGACCATGGACCCGTGTGCCTCGCGCAGCCAGTCGCGGGTGCGGCGCGCCACCATTTCATAGCTCTCGCCGCCCGGCACAACGTAGGTCCACATATTTTGATGGCGCTTCTCCCATTCGCCGGGAAAGCGGTGCTTGATCTCGTCGATCGTTAGCCCTTCCCACGCGCCGAATGAGATTTCCGTTAGGCGTTCATCTGTCTCAATCTCGTAACCCGTCAAGGGCATCTGGTCGCGAATGATCTCGGCCGTATGCACAGCGCGTCCCAGCGGGCTGGAGACGATGCGCAAGGCATTGCCGGCTTCGATCACTTCGCTCAGCACCCGCCCCTGACGATGGGCCTCGGACACTCCAATCTCCGTGAGTGGTGAATCCGTGCGGCCGTTGAACCGGTTCTGGCGGTTGTACTGGGTCTCGCCGTGCCGGATCAGGTAAATGAGCAGCGAGGGATTGAGCGCAAGTTCGGACATTGTGTCAGCTCGGTATGGGCTGGGGCGGGACCATAGCGCCCTATTTTAGGCGCGTTAGGTGCCAGGATGAATATGCACACCCTCGTGGGCGATCTTTGGCTGACGGACATCAAGTGTCCAAATTACGGGCGTCTTTGTCGCTCCCGCACCTGTTTAAAGCAGGGATAAGGGCGCTCAAGTTGCGCCTCCTGGCAAGCGAATCAGGGCAGAACACGGTTTGTTCTGATTCGATCCTGAGCGAGCCCATGCGCTTTCCGCCTCATTTCCTGGATGATATCCGCGCCCGGCTGTCTGTCAGCCAGGTCGTGGGCCGCAAGGTCGCCCTCAAGAAAAAGGGCCGCGAGTTCGCTGGTTTGTCTCCCTTCAAGGTGGAGAAGACCCCGTCCTTTTTCGTCAACGACCAAAAGGGATTCTATCATTGCTTCGCCTCTGGCGAGCACGGCGACATCTTCACCTTTGTTATGAAAACCGACGGCCTCTCCTTCCCCGAAGCTGTGGAGCGCTTAGCGGAAGAGGCCGGGCTGGCGATGCCGCAAATGTCGCCGCGCGACGAAGCGCGCGAGAACGAGCACGCCCGGCTCTATCGGCTGCTCGAAACGGCGGCCAAGTTCTTTGAGGCAAAGCTTGCCACGGGAGTTGGTGGCGAAGCGCGCCGCTATCTGGAAAAACGCGGCCTTCGCCGCGAGACGATCTCTGCATTCCGAATCGGCTATGCGCCCAACGACCGTTCCGCCCTACGCCAGCATCTCACCGAAGCTGGGTTCAGTGCCGCCGACATGATTGCATCGGGAATGCTGATTGCCGGTGACGATATTCCCGTCGCCTATGATCGCTTCCGCCACCGCGTCATCTTCCCCATCACCGATCTAAAGAACCGCGTCATCGCATTCGGAGGGCGCGCGCTCGATCCAGGCCAGCCGGCAAAATACCTCAACTCTCCCGACACACCGCTGTTCCACAAAGGCCGCCTTCTCTTCAACGCCTATAGGGCGCGCACACCGGCACACGAACGTGGCCGCATTGTCGCTGTCGAAGGCTACATGGACGTCATTGCACTTAGCGAAGCTGGTTTTGCCGAAGCAGTGGCCCCGTTGGGCACAGCGCTCACCGAGGATCAGTTGAAGCTTCTGTGGCGCATGACGCCAGAACCGATCCTGTGTTTCGACGGTGATGGCGCCGGGCGCAAGGCCGCGTTCCGGACCGTCGAAACCATCCTCCCGCTATTGAAGCCTGGCTTCAGCGTGCGCTTCGTGTTCCTGCCCGATGGTCTCGATCCCGACGATCTCATTCGCCAGAAGGGCGCCGAGGCGTTTGCCTCAGAGCTAGAAAAAACACACGCGTTGTTCGACGTATTGTGGGAACGCGAAGAGCAGGGGCATGCGCTATCCACGCCCGAACAGCGTGCCGCTTTCGAAACGAGGCTGCGCGCCTTGGTGGCTGTTATCGGCGATGCGACCGTACGTACCCACTATGAACGCGAGCTGCGCGATACGTTGTGGACACTCAATCGCACCATCGCGCGTGAGATCGCGCGCGGCGAAGGCTCGCGTCGCAAGAACACCGGCGGCGGTACACGGCGTAACAATGTCACGCCTGATTGGCGCTTGCGCGAACGCGCCCGCCTCGGCGCCCGCCAGCAGACGTCGCTCCAAAAGCACCTTGCCGCCAGCCCCGAGCTCGCCCAACGCTCCGAATTATCCCCAGCGCGCGAGGCCCTCCTCGTTAAGACTGTCCTCAACCATCCCTGGTTGATTGAGGACCATGCTGAGCAAATTGCCGGCCTAGCATTGGCCTCCAGGGTGGTTAGCCGCCTGCGTGACGCCATTCTGACGCTCCACGCCCTTGATAATTCCCTTGACAGCGAAGCCTTACGCACCCAATTGAGCAGATCGGGCCTCGATAAGGTTGTAGATCTCGTCGAACGCTCGGTTACGCATAGAAGCGATCGTTTCGCAGAGCCCAATGCCCCGCAGGCTGAGGTGGAAAATGGCTGGCGCCACACCCTCGCGCTGCATGAGTGGCACGGCTTGCAGGAGTCGCTCGAAGCCGCCGTCCAGGCTTGGCACAGGGACGGCTCCGAGGACGCGCTGGCGCGCATCTGCGAGATTAAGGGGCAGCTCGCCCAGGCAAGCGAGCCACCCGGTTATTCAAGCGCAGTGGAGCCACGCGATTGACATTGGGTGCTGATTTTAATGCGCCCGAGTGCAACAACCCGCGTGAGCCCGCGCGGAAATGTTAAGTGGGGGTCGAGCGGATTGGGACGTTTCACGACGGAATTCGAGGGTCTGTGTGCACCGCACTGTGCGGACGCCTGGCTCTTTGCGACAACTCGCTGCGCCACC
>Ga0255058_10001543_pt1 | contig 12957 bp, 16 predicted proteins | sample Cases_109_9_MG_FD_188637 | JGI IMG/M metagenome (GOLD analysis project Ga0255058, IMG submission 188637) | Seawater microbial communities from Amundsen Gulf, Northwest Territories, Canada - Cases_109_9 | ecosystem: Environmental > Aquatic > Marine > Gulf | place: Canada: Northwest Territories... | reverse complement strand
GTGAATGTTATTTTTTCTGAGTCCATCAGAGATTTCCTTTACGTGAGCTAAGCTCAGCCTTGTTTGTTTTTAAAGATATTAATGTCCAAAAAGGCATCTATCTTTCTGAATAATCAATAAAGGCTACGTTATCACCTATACAGAGTTTCCTTAGTAGTATACAATTTAAGAATATCCAATTATAAAGTAGATGTTAATTTATAAAATACTATCTTAATTTTTTTATTCTTCTGGTTTACTTGCTAATCCACAATATCCCTGAACATAACTTTCTCGCATACTCATTTTCCGCCTCCACATAATACAATCTGCAGCAATACATTTTATAATCTTATTACTTACCATTGGTTCGTTTTTATCTATTTTTGTCATTACCGGACAACATTTCTTTTTTGCATCTTCTTCATCTAAGTGCATTATTTTTAACTCCTTCTTTCTTAATTTTGGTTCAATACTTAATTAATGTGCCTTATTCCAAAAATTTCTCCCTTTCATGGTTGATACTAGTATAGGGCATTTACTTTTTGTTTCCTCATAAAAAATTGAATTTCTTTTGACATGCATACTTTGTTAAATATAATGCCGAGTTGAACTTGCCCCGGTAACCGAAAAGACATTATGGATTTAGAGTACGAATTTACTGCAAAAAAAGATAGTCTTGTGTAAAATATGTAACTTACCCATCAAATGGTTAGTTTTTAACTGGAGAGTTGCGTAGATGAATAATAATTCAATAATACTGGTTGCTGGTGCTACACGGGAAGAAACTATTCACCTTAAGACAATCCCTAAGGAGGAGTGACATGTCTACAGAAAAGCAGTCAATAGAAGAAAGATTAAAAGAAATAATTATTAAACAATTGGACACAAACAATAAACCTGTTACGCTTGAATCATCTTTTATAAATGATTTCGGCGCAGATTCACTTGATATAGTGGAGCTTGTTATGGAATTTGAGGATGTATTTGACATGAGTATACCAGACGAAGACGCAGAAAAGATACAAACCGTTGGCGATGCAGTAAATTATATTAAGGAGCATACACAAAAAAATGGTGCGTAGGGTAAATGACTACTACTAATTCCATGATACTTGTTGTGGGCGCCACCCGTGAAGAAACTATCCATATTGAGACGTGCCTTAAGGATTGGAAATATGAGATAGTCCCTCTAAATGTTGAAGGAACGAGTATTAATTCTCCTATACCCAATACACCAATCATGATGCTGGCATATGCCCAGAAGGATCCAAAGAATACAATTGCTCTTTGCAAACAGCTTCGCAAAGACCCAAAAGTAGCAACTGTTCCTATTCTACTTATAATAGGTAGATACAAGATAAGTCAGTTTTACGAGCTTCGCGAGCATATGGGAAATATAACGTCCATCATAACTCCTTTCAACCAGGAAGAGATACGCACCAGGATTGATGAAATTCTTGGCACCACTTAGTAAATTTGTTGTATAGAGAGAATTAAAAGATAATGACGCAGGGAAATAGATGTCCAAATGTCAATCATAGCCATGTTAACGCTCCGGTGCGTTTCTGCCCGATATGTGGCGGGGTGGTTGAATGGCAATATAATCATTAAGAATTGTAGCGAAGAGGAACATGCAATAAAAAGACGTGAAAGAAATAAATATTGTATAGATTGTGGCAAACAGCTTATCCATGGAATATGAAAGTAACGCAGCCCGTGGCCGGTGGGACAAAGTATGGAAAAAAAATTATTAGAAGGTACATGGCAAGAATTTGAAGCGCTGATCAGAGATACGATCGGATCAGACTTTTGCTGGCGTATTCGACCACAGGATACTCTCTCAAACCGAAAGATGATAGTAAGCCTCATCCTGGAAGATATTAATCGGAACAATGGAGTCTTTCCCGAGAGAAATGCGTTTATAGAGAAGGAATAAATTCTATATGAGAAACAACACTTAGGCCAGGCATATATTTGAAATAAATCATCTGATATTCTTCTCTACCTAGACCTTTCTGTAGATTATCTCGCCTATTTCTGCAGTATAGCATATATCCTTTTTGCCATTTAACCAATTTTTAAATGACTTCAAACTTTCTTCAAATTCATCATCACTATAAAGATCAAACGTTGAATATTTTTTATTTGTCACCTCTACCAAAATTTCCTCTTTTGTCGCTTTCTTTTCAAAACTCAATTCATTTATGCTGTCCAAATTAAATTCTTCTACCTTTTTTGCAGCATCCTCGAACTCTCCCTTATTGTACAACCTATTTTCCTTATCAGCAAACTTTGGAAAGTTTTTTCCCCAGAAAGAACGATTATTCTGTTCCCTGAATCTACTAAAGACTATATAGCTTCCGCCTTTCCTCAGGACACGAGCACACTCCTTAAGGCTCCTTATCAAATCGAAATGATGTATGGCATTTGTACTAATAAGAACATCAAAGTATTCGTCTGGAAATGGTAAATTGTGAACGTCTGCCCTCAAAAAACTCACTCTGAGATTGTCATTTCTTGCCTTTTTATGGGCGGTCTCCAGCATGCCTGAAGACAGATCAGACCCAAAAAACTTAACATCAAATCTTGATGCAATAGGAATTAAAAAAAGGCCTGTTCCACATGCAACATCCAATACTTTTGAACCCTTATTTGTTAATCTTTCCAGTGTATTACATAGAGGTGGTAATATCTCTTTGCCTCTTAGATCATCGTATTTAGTTAAAATTGATACAAAATAGTCTTTCACGTTTTTTCAGATTTCATCCTTTCCAGATGTGTTATGAACAGTTTCTTGCAAAATTTTGACAAGCTGTTTTAAAAAGCTGCCAATTTTTCCTCCCTGGTATCCCGTAACTACATAAAATTCCCACACTCCGCTTTGCATGGCAGTACGGATAACGCGTTCGATCAACGGCACACCAAGCAACCGAACCAGTGGTTTAACTTCGCATTTTGTTCTAAGCCGTGTACCTTGCCCTGCGGCGATGATTAGACACTTCATCACTATTCTCTCTTGATAAATTTGATTTAAGAATTGTACATTTTCTGACTAAAGACAACTATCCAAACGAATTGTGTTTCTTACTCGTTAGAGATTTTCCGAGAAGTTTAACCTGTGGTGAAATGATATGAACCTGAGCTACTTTTCGGCAACTTAGGATGGCAAATAATGCAGAACTAAGAATAAATCAAAGCGAATGGTTCAGCCTGCTTGCCCGATGTGCCTCTTGGCGGACCACAAAGGCTGGCGGGTAGAAATGACATTCTAGTATCCTGCTTAAACTACTTCAATGGTACATTTTTCTCACGATTCAAAACATTATTAATCTCTTCACCATTTTCGCGTCCACGGATGAATATCTTTACCATCTCCTTTGCCACAGTATCAGAATATTGGACCGGGGGATGTTTCATTGTAAAGGCGGATATGGCAATTAATGGTCCACTTATCTTCCTATCAAGTGCCAGCTTACAACACCTGATGGCATCTATGGCAACTCCAGCGCTATTGGGTGAATCTTCAACAGACAATCTTAATTCTAGATTCATAGGAACATTACCAAACATTCTGCCTTCCATCCTTAAAAAGCATATCTTATTGTCATTTTGCCATGGCACATAATCACTGGGGCCTATATGAATGTTTTCTGCTTCAAGAGGTGTTTCCAGTTGAGATTGGACAGATTCAGTTTTTGAGATCTTCTTGGAGCTAAGACGGCTTCTATTAAGCATGTTGGAAAAATCAGTGTTCCCACCTGTATTTAGCTGATAAGTCCTGTCAAGTTTTACTCCACGGTCTCTAAAAAGCCTTACCAGTGTTCTATGGGTTATTGTGGCGCCAAGCTGTGCTTTGATGTCATCTCCTATAATAGGTAATCCTTTGTCCCTGAATCTTTGCGCCCATTTTTCATCAGATGCTATAAATACCGGTATGTTATTTATAAACGCAACCCCCGCCTCTAAACAACATTCTACATAAAATCTTGTCGCATCTTCTGAACCAACCGGTAAGTAATTCAACAATATATCTGTATTACTATCTCTTAATTCTTTAACTATATCACAAGGTTCTTCGTCAGAAAGTATAAATGCTCTATCTTCAGGAAAAAGCTTCATATGGTCTGATATGCCATCGAGTATCTTTCCCATCTTGACAAAAGTACCATTATTTTTGATATCCTTTTCGAATATCTTTGTATTATTCGGTTTTGCAAATATTACTTCATTAACATCTTTACCAACTTTCCTTTTGTCAACATCAAAGGCAGCAACAACTTCGATATCACCTGGCTTATAACCCTCAAGGTCATAATTCATCAGGCCAGTAATATCACTATTATCCTTATAATACTCAATTCCCTGAATCAATGAACTGGCACAATTTCCCACACCAACAATAGCTACCCTTATTCTATCCTTCATATTTCAAATCTCCTTTCCTCTTATCGTAGAACACCTTTACATACCACAAAAACCAAATACCCATAACATTTACATGGTTTAGTGATAAGTCCTTAAATCACAATTAGTTCGTCTATTTTCTAAACATGTTTTAAGGTTGCCGATGACTCACTAAGCAGTTGGGAAAAACCGTTTATGTGGAGTCTTAACTTAAAATTGCATAACAAACGCTCGTAAAGATATCCACGAATTGTGCACATAGTATCACAAGCACCCAGCATACTAAAGACCCATTGTGCAAACGATGTAATAAGGAGGAATAACACTTAGCTAAGTTGCACTTTAAGATCAGCTTGATAATAAGCTTACAGAATAAATAAACGCATTTTGAAGTTTTCTAACCTTTGTTAATGCATGGTTGACCGTGCGGGAACTAAAGCGAGAAACTTTGCTTTCATCAAATCTCACTGGATTGCATAGAGAAATTAGTTAAGTGTATAGCAAAGTTTAACATAGGTGAGATAGATGCTGATACTTCATCTAAAATAGAGAAACAGATACTTGCCACCTGCTCCAGAGGCAATCGACCTGAACTCTAACTTTAAAGGTGGTACAAATAACAGGGGCAGGTCACTACTTCATCAACTGCAATTACTCCAGAACCAAATCGGAACTAATTTCATGCTGTGGAGATACATCAAATTCGCATACTCATTCACGATAACTCGCTATTATCTTCAGTTTGATAATCTTCCAGCTTGCAAGATGACGTCTTGTTCTCCACAAATGAGTTGAATTTATCAGTGTATAGCAGAACCGCCCACACAAAAGAGGAATGGCTCCACGTAAGCGGTGAAACAGAAAGAGGAGAACTGTTTAAGGGATGCACCTGTTCTGCAAGCACACCGGAAGGAAGTGCATTCTTCTCACACCATTCAAGGTAAGGAATGGCCTTGCGAAGTTCATCAATACTTTCGGCACGGGATATAAAATACTCTCCTAACCAAAGCGTTGATATAAACCAGGGATTGCCAGGAATATCCGCCGGGCTGTCGATCGGCCGTTGATAAACATCATTCTGGTATCTGGCGCAGCCTTCAACAGGGGTCTTGAGCCATAGTTGACTGCGTATTGCCTCCATTGTTTCGACCATCCGCGGGTCTCTGGGAGACAATACTCCCAGAATAGTGAGACCGGACATACTGACATCGATCACTTCATCAAGTTCATAGCCTTTACCTTTCCTGTAACCGGAGCGGGCATACCTCTTTAGACCCGTGTGGTACAGATGCCTTTCAAGCCCTTCCTTTATTTGATCGGCCACTTTGTCATATTTCTCTGCTATGGAGACATCCTTAAAGAGTCTTGCAAAATTTGCCGCCGCCCTGAGACCGGCAATCACTGCTGCCACAGTAAAAGTGTGCACTCCGAAGCGTTCTTCCCAGAGATCATAGCAGGGGATGGGCAGTTTAGTCTCGGGATCGATGTTAGTTACCATAAAGTCAGCAGACTTTTTAATAAGCGTATCATATAAAGGTCTGATGAATTCTATGTCCTTCGAACTCTCATAGTGTATCCAGAGCGACCAAAGAATCAAAGCGGTAGAGTCCTCCTGTATCGGAAGAACTTCCTTTCCATCCACCAGCCACGGGTGCCAGTTGCTGGCCAGTGATCCATCAGGATTGTAATGCTGGTAAAGATATCCTTCCTCTGATAGAACACGAGCGCAAAAGTTAAAAAATTTCCTGCACACAACTGGGTAACCTGCCTTCGCCAAAGCGGCAACGACGAAGGCCCCATCGCGTCCCCACATGTACGAATATGTATCTCTTCCAAAACGGACTATATCCGAGTCATTTGCTGCAATGATTGCTCCCCTGTTGTCTATCTGAGTTCTTAAAATCAGGAGGCTACGGTTGAAAATGTCGGTGAGAGATTTTGGCAAGTCTCCAAAGGATATGGATTCTTTTTGGACCCATGCTTCCCAGTAATTCGATGTGCGTTTGATCAGCTCATCCGGAGTCTTCTCTATCACATTACCGTTAAGTTGAGCCACCTCATTGTAATGCGTGCCTGCTGCAATCCAGTAAAAAGCTGTCGCTTTCCCTCCTGGAGGCACATGCAACCATATTCCAATAGCAGAGTCGACAGAACCCCATGCAATCTGGTTTCCGTTAAGTATTCCACGCTCGACGTTATTCCATATTTCTTCCCTCCCCGGCGCCTCCTTGTCGCAACAGGCATAGTGATTTACACCATCCTTTTCAGAATTACAACAATTAATGAGAAAGTAACGATTGGCCTTATAGTGGATGATGGAGTGTGTCCGTGGATCAAAATAAGCTGTGTCTCCGATATCATAGCCATAAAGATGAAAGTCATGACAGAAAAAGAGCCTTACCTGACGCTCATTCCCTTGCAGATTTATCACCTCGATCTTTTTAATATATACGTTCAAGTCCACATCAACCACGTCATGGCAGTGCAGTTCCAGACCCAGGGACTCGTTTTTCAGAAAAACATTAGTAACGAGGGTGTTGTTATGATATTTTAAGACTTTTTCCCATTCCGGACCCGCCCAGGAGCAGCGTCCATCTACCCACACTCCGAACCGAAAAGGGTCTCCTTTTGAATGGTTCTCCTGTCCTATATAGGGAAAATACACATCCCTGATCTGATAATCTGAGTCAAAATTAAAAAGAAGGTTGCCGTTGCTTACTGGAATGTCTTTTGGCATGTGTTTATTATATGGCTATCGAGCCATGGTGTAGAGGTTTAGTAAGATAGCTGTCTGACAAACTGCTGTAGCTTTCTGATTTTTTGTGGCTGTCGATTATCTGATGATATAATTCTGAATATTTATAGGCCATACTTGTTATAGAAAAATGCTTCTGCACATGACTCCGACATTCATGAGGATCGATACTATCGATGCGGCCAACTGCTTTAATCATAGCATCTATAGAATTTACCACAAACCCTGTTTTTTCGTCAACTACTATTTCAGGAACAGCGCCTCTATTTAATGCGACGACCGGTGTGCCGCATGCCATCGACTCGACAAGAACAAGTCCGAAAGGCTCTCCCCATTGTATAGGGAATAAGGTGGCCCTCGCATGAAGGTACCATTGCTTTTTATGCTCGCTGTTGATTTCTCCGATATAGATAATCTGTTTATCACAGTCCAATAACGGCTTTATTACCCTGTCATAATAGCCATCATCAACTGGATATTTACCAACTTCGACTGACAGGTCTATAGAATCCTTCAAGCCTGCAAAAAACTCCCTGTCTGCGGGTTTGTTCTGGACACAGCCGGCAATGATAAGCTTAGAACCTGTTTTTTTCGCAATTTCTATGGCCTTGTCCTGTCCCTTGTCACGGGTTACCCTTCCGATAGTGAATAAATAGCTTCCCTTGTCCGGCTCCTCTTTTACAGGGTATTCTTCAACTTCAATTCCGTGGTAGACAACATTTTCCGCATCCACCAGGTCACTGTATTGCCTTTTCTGATATTCACTTATCGCAGTGCAATATACCAGTGGTGATGACATGGGATTACACCAGCGCTGGTAAGTTCCTCCCAGCATGCTGTCTTTTGCGGACACGTGAAGGGTCATCACAATTGGTACATTCATGCTGAATACACCATCATAAAAGTACTCAACCGCTTTTGCATCATGCATGTGTATGATATCAATGTCTCCAGTCATAGCCCTTCCCAACGCCCTTGAAAGGTGCATATTATTGGTATTACGCCGCTCCGTGGTGGCATCGCTCCAATAGTCACCGATATTTTGATCGACAGTTACGTAGTGTTCCCCGGCGACTATCGAATTACCTGAACAGGCAACGATAGACCTGTGACCCAAAGAGTGGAGGCCTTTATCTATATTTTGAATGACCGTTTCTATGGGACCATAGCCAAGGTCAGATCTGATCGGCTTGTTAAGTGTTGCTATGTGCAACACGGTCAGTTTTTCATGTTTTATATTTATTAACATTGTTTTCCTACAATCATTATAGTCTTAGTCAATTTACAACGTCTCCTGTATAAGGCACTTTTCAATCTGGATATTTTCTTTACTTGTTGTGCCCACAACAAGTACCATGGGATTAGTATTCATTTATCCTACGCACCATTTTCTTTGTGTGTATGTTCATTAATATACTTTACGGCATCACCAACGGTTTGCATTTTCTCTGCATCTTCGTTTGGTATACTCAAATCAAATTCGTCCTCAAATTCCATAACAAGCTCTACTATATCAAGTGAGTCTGCTCCCAAATTATTTGCAAAAGAGGTTTCAAGCGTAACCGGTTTCTCACCATCACATAGTTGCTTAATAATCATCTCTTTTAATCTTTCTTCTATTGACATGTTACTCCTTATCAAGGTTTGTCCTAAGGTTCATACCTTCATTTGTCCAGCCTCCCTTTTATAAGAGTATTCTTCAAATTCAATTCCGTAGTTAACAATACCCCCTTGGGATAACCAGTTCGTTATAATGTCATAAAACCAGATAACATAAATTATTTTGTAAGGATCGACTAAGAAAACAACTAATTGTGGGAAAGAACTAAACGAAAGCCTTCATTTTGAAACCAATCCGTTGGCATGCATTTATCCCGGGCTGATGTACGCACATCCATAGACGTAGCTAGCCATGAACCACCACGGAGAACACGATAAAATTCATTTTGAGGACCACTTGGATTATCCTTAGGGCTACTTTCATAATATTGCCCATCATAATTATCAAATACCCACTCCCACACATTTCCACACATATCATGTATGCCCAGCCCGTTAGGTTTCTTCTGACCAACTGGGTGTACCATTCTATCTGAATTATCTTGATACCATGCGTAATTTTTAAGTTCAACCTCATCACTCGTTCCTGCCCAACGTTCCTTCTCACCTCCATTCCTAGCTGCATATTCCCACTCTGCCTCTGTTGGTAATCTGTACTTTTTACCGGTCTTGTCATTTAGCTTTATTATATAATTATGTACATCTTCCCAACTCACATTTTCTACCGGATAGTTGCCACTGTCGTTTAAATCAGATCTTAACCTCATTATTTCTGACCACTCCGTTTGTGTCACCTCGTACTTGCCTATATAAAAATCATCCACACATATCTCATGCACCGGATTTTCATCATCTTCTCCCTCATCAAAGGTGTCTCCCATCTTAAAACACCCTCCCTTAACAAATACCATCTCCGGCTCTGCAATGACTATTTGTGAAGACAAAAACAATAATAGAGCGGTTACAAGACTTACAATCATCTTCATAAAATTCTCCTTTTATTTATGGCTCCCGTTCAATGAGTTAGCGCAACACATCGGATAGAAAGGTGTCCTATGTGAGTACAATATTTAAATAAATCACAAGCAGAGAGATGAGCAAAGTACTAGTTCTTAATCTGCAAAAAATCAATTATAGACAAATCTTGAGGTAAGGCATCTAGCTTTGAGCAACTTGTGTGCCTCCGTCAAGTTGTTTTATATAGTTACAATTGTATCTGTTGCATGGCCATGATTAGTGCTGCATCTTATTTATCATAATCGGTTACCTTCCCCGTCCTCCCCTGCCGCCACTATGCCCTCCCTTTGCCACCGCCATATCCTCCTTTACCGCCACCGTATCCGCCTGTGTTGCCTCCAAAATTCCCGGTGCGAGGACGTGCTTCATTCACGTTAAGGGTTCTTCCCTTTAACTCCTTACCATTCAGTCCTTCAATTGCAGCCTGTCCTTCAGCTTTAGAGGACATCTCCACGAATCCAAATCCCTTTGGCTCACCACTATCCTTGTCTTTTATGATTGTGACAGATTCAACCTTACCGAATGCTTCACAAGCAAGCCGTAAATCCTCTTCGGTAGTGTCGTATGTCATATTTCCTACATAGAGCTTCATTCTGGTTTCCTTTCTAATAATAAAGTTGCACTTAAACTGACATTACTTTCAGTGTATTCTACCCGCTTTCTTTCTAATCACTTTCTTTTCGTATATCTTAGAGGTGTAGCCTGGAATATGTTTGATTCAATTTCATTTCTTGAAATGAAAGCAATAATTTTATATTGTGATTCTGCTTATGCTTTTGTTAATAATCTTTGAACAATAGGCATTGTAAGATCTCTTTTCACACCAAAGTCTCCTGGATTTTCCTGTAAGAGATTCAAGTAGATTAATACAAATGCAGCCATGGCATCTATGCGTTGTACTAAGGTTGGATTTGTCTGCTCAGAGGTTTCAAAAAATTTAAACCTGCCTTTTCTCTCTCCGTTTTCATCTGTATATAGTTCAATAATTGTATAACTACCTTTTACGGTCTTTGATAAAACTACCTTAAATAAGTTTATGAGTGCTTCTTTTTGTGTGCCCAGGTGTTCATAACCTTTTTCATAATTACCTTGAGGATCTATTGCACCGGCAATCTTAAACCATCCTGTGAATGATATTCTTTTAAAAAATTTATTTATCTTTCCACCATATAAAATTGGCTCAGCTAACTCGTTTTTCACAAGAAAGTAAAGCATAGGAACCTTTGCAGTATAGCTGAATGGTTTAAAGGAAATATTCCTAAGTTGGAGATCGAGAAAAACGTCTGTGTGGGGGGCGCTAACTAGACCTACTCGTTAAGGTGTAAATGAGACAAACAGGTAACCTACACACAAAACAAAACCGCTTAATTTACCCTATTAGTGTGTATATGCCTGTAAGAATGTGTAAAAGAATAGTTTTATAAGGGGTAGTTTATAGGCTAACAAAGTTTCTTATAGAGAAATTCAACTTGATTGAGTATGAAGTTGATAAGCTGCAACTTTGTCTTCCCGTGGAGATATATTCACTTTTACTATAAATAAGTATACACTATAAATATGAATTAACAAGGACTAAAACAAATAAACTTTTAAAACTGAACTACCATGACTATTGCAGCGCTCCAACTAGATGCCACAACTTGTGACTTCAAATTATCACATATTTCTAGTAACCTTGAGTTTTTTTGAAGTTCCTAAACTTTGCAATAGAGAATTATAGTGAAATGTTTGGGTATATTAATACCGGAAGGGTAAACATCAGGATACACAGGGATATAGAAGGCAAGATGTGGTTTGGGGTGACCTAAACACTAACTTTAAAGGTGGTACAAACAGTGGGTGGCGGGTCAGTACTATGAGTTCACAGGCAGCAGAGATACTAACAAGTTTGGGGTATAAACATGTGTATGCCTTTGAAGGTGGACTCCAAGCTTGGAAAGACGCTGGATTTCCATTAGTGTCTACTAAATATGCCAAGGCAGTAAGCTAACATCCTCGTAGTTAATACTTGATTTTTGTCTATTCTATATGGGGCAGCTAAAAAGCTGCCTCTTTTTTTGTAATTGCTTGAAACCGTATGCACAAGATGGTGGAATATACAACAGATTTATTTTCTCCCAAATGCCCTTATAACTGGAACCAATGCCTTCATCTCTTCTGGTGTAAGTTTATTCTTAAAAGGAAACATCTTTTCCGGCGTTCCATTTGCAATTTGCTCTATAATCTTTTTATAAGTAATGGAGTCCTGGAAGCTTTTATCAGTAAAATCACGTGCCTCAAGTCCTTCTCCCAGATCTGTTTTCCCTTTACCGTCTTCCCCATGACATATCGCACAATGGTTTCCATATAACTTCTGCGCATTTATTTCTCCGTTCCTTAAATCGGCTACATTTTTCGATTTTATAGCTACTGTTGGTAGTTAACGAAAATCAGATTTTACTTGTACTTTATTTCTAATATTTAATCAACAATTATAAATTACATTTCCTTTCATGCAGACTATACCAATATCTTAACAAGAAAGCAAAACTTCTGTTTCAAAAAAAACAACAAATTCTCCTTCCTTAGCTAACTTATTCAAAACATTTTTGAGTTTTATTTTTCACTTATTTCGTTTTGTAACTTCTTTAATTTTTCTTATATATCTTATAAATATACATGAAATAGAAAAGCAGATACTTGTTGATGAATTTGACGATCCTGAGTTTCTTGAATTTGCTATAACACCGAAGATGCTTGTAGAATTAATCAAAGAAAAACCAACTATTGGAAATGCGATTGCTAAAGAAGTTTTTGTTGAAATGGTTAATACAGGTAAGAATGCACAGTCTATTATCAGCGAAAGAAATTTAACTCAATTAAGTGATGTTAATGAACTTGATACAATTGCAACAAATGTTATAGGAAAAAATCCGCAGGCAGTAGCAGATTACAAGAGTGGCAAAAAGAATGCTTTAGCCTTTTTGATTGGCCAAACTATGAAGGCGACTAAAGGCAAAGCAAACCCAAAAATTCTAACTGAGATTATTAAAGAAAAAATAACTGGCTTGAAATGAATTTGGTATATTATGCGTCCTTAGCTTGAACAGTCTTTCTTCCGTTATCTTGTGCTCTACCTATTGCTTTGTCAATTATACAATGAACAACGTCGCTCAATTCACTAATGAATTCTCCAGATGTATTACAACCACTATTTTTTACATAGTCTCTAACCTTACTAGAGACAACAAGTATTTCTC
>Ga0255058_10001542_pt1 | contig 12961 bp, 12 predicted proteins | sample Cases_109_9_MG_FD_188637 | JGI IMG/M metagenome (GOLD analysis project Ga0255058, IMG submission 188637) | Seawater microbial communities from Amundsen Gulf, Northwest Territories, Canada - Cases_109_9 | ecosystem: Environmental > Aquatic > Marine > Gulf | place: Canada: Northwest Territories... | reverse complement strand
TGCGCGATCGCCTGGACCTGGATTGGGGTTGGATGGTCGTAGTTTTGTGTGCGCAAGGCGCGCAACAGGGGCTCGTGAAGTCCGAGCTCTGAAAAATTCGTATGAGTCACGTATTAACTTTCTGCCGGGACAAGGCATAACGCCGGCCCGGCCGGTCGCAGCGCCCCATGCGCAGCAGGGACGGGCGGATTGATGAATTCGTTCTCGGGATTGTGGCGTCGCCAGGATTTGGGCTGCGCTTTGCGCGATCGCGAGACAACTGTGTAAGGCTCATGTGACCGCTGAGAGACCCAATGTCAAGCTTTGTCGCGCCGGCCGACTCCCGCCCCCTTGCGCCGGCCCCCTTGCGCCGGTTTGTTCGCGGGGCCATCTTCTGGTAAGAGAAAAGAGGGGCCTTGGCGCCCTTGGGAGACAAGCAAGGGCAAGCCGCGATGTTCATCCAGACCGAACCACAAGACGATCCGAACGTCATGAAGTTCATCCCCGGGCGCGAGGTTCTGCCCTCGGGGACGGTGCGCTACCTCGATGCCGGGCAGGCGGCCGCCTCGCCGCTGGCAAGCCGGTTGTTCGCCGTGGATGGGGTGCGTTCGGTGGCTTTCGACCAAGAGGCCATCACCCTGCACAAGGCCGATGAAGCCGATTGGCGTCTGTTGAAGGCCCCGGTTCTGGGGATCGTCATGGAGCACTTCGTGGCCGGGCGCCCCGTCGTGGACGAGACGCCGGTCCTCGACGCGGCGCCGGATGCCGGCAAGACGCCGGAGATGATCGGCGAGCCTGGGCCGATCGCGTCGGAATTGAAGGAGCTGATCGACACCCGCATCCGCCCGGCGGTGCAACCCAGCGGCGGCGACGTCGTCTTTCGCGGCTTCGACACCGAGGGTTTCGTGCACCTCGAGACGACGGGCGGAGCGGCCAGCTTCATGGGCCGCGTCGAGGCCATGCTGAAACACTATGTGCCCGAGGTGGCCGGCGTGCGAGAGTTCCTGGACACCGCGGCCAGGCCCGGACTGGCGACCAGCGAGGGGCAGGCGGTCAAAGAGGTGCTGGACCAGCGCATCAACCCCTCCGTGGCGGGCCATGGCGGCCATGTCGCCCTGGTCGACGTCCGCGAGGATACCGTCTACATCCGCCTGGAGGGCGGCTGCCAGGGCTGCGGGCTGGCCGACGTGACCTTGAAGCAGGGAATCGAGGTGGAGATCCGGCGTGCCGTGCCGGCCATCGCCCAGGTGCTGGATGTGACCGACCACGCCGGCGGCAGCAATCCCTACTATCAGCCCGGAAAGGGCGGCGTCAGCGCGGTTTGAGGCATGACCTCCGACGGCGCGCGCGCGGGACGCGTCCTCCTGCTCATTCCCACCACCTCTTACAAGGCACATGACTTCCTGGCCGCGGCCGGGCGCCTCGACTGTCCGGTGAGCGTCGGCTCGGACCAGCGCCAGGTGCTGGAGGCTCTTTCCGCGGGCGGTAGCGTCACCGTCGATTTTCGCGACCGGGAGCGCGGCCTGCGACAGATCCTCGACCATGCCGCGGCCTATCCCTTGGCCGCCGTCCTCGGCGTGGAGGACACCACGGTGCGGCTCGCCGCGGAGGCTTCGGCGGCGCTGGGCTTGCCGCACAATCCGCCCGAGGCGGCGCGGCGCAGCGTCGACAAGCTGGCCGGCCGGCGGGCCCTGGCCGAGGCGGGTCTTCCGGTTCCGGCCTTTCGCCTGCTCGCACCGCAAGACGACCGGCGCGAGGCGGCAGCGGCGGCATCCTATCCCTGCGTTCTGAAACCTCTGGGACTCAGCGCCAGTCGCGGGGTCATCCGGGCCGACGATCCCTCGTCCTTCGTGGCGGCGGCCGAGCGCATCGCCGCCATAGCCGGTAGCGCCGATACCCCTATCCTGATCGAGGACTTCATCCCCGGCCGGGAGGTAGCCCTGGAGGGGTTGCTGATCGCCGGGCGGCTGAAACTGTTGGCGTTGTTCGACAAGCCCGATCCGCTGGACGGGCCCTATTTCGAGGAGACGATCTATGTCACGCCCTCGCGCCTTCCGGAGCCCACGCAAGCCGAGGTGCTGCACACCGCTCAGGCCATGGCCGCGGCCCTGGGTCTGAGGGAAGGCCCTGTCCATGCCGAGTTCCGGGTGGGCGAGGCGGGCACCTGGCCGCTGGAGATGGCGGCGCGGACCATCGGTGGGCTCTGCGCGCGCGCGCTCCGCTTCGCCACCGGCGCCAGTCTGGAGGAGGTCGTGCTACGCCATGCCGTGGGATTGCCGCTCGCCGGCCTCGGCGAGGCGCCGGGTGCCTCGGGCGTCATGATGATCCCGATCCCTAAGCGCGGCCGGCTGCGTGCCGTTGAGGGCCTACCGGCGGCGCGTGCCCAGCCGGGCATCGAGGATGCCACGATCACCATCCCCATGGGCCAGGAGGTCATCCCGCTGCCCGAAGGGGACAAGTACCTGGGCTTCATCTTCGCGCGGGCGGAAAATCCCGATCTGGTGGAGGCGGCCTTGCGCGCGGCGCACGGCCAATTGGATATCGTGATCGAGTAGCGGTGCAGGGGGGCGAGGGCTTCAATCCATGGAACTCTATGGCCTATACGTCTGGACCCACCATGGGTGGGGTACGGTGCTGACGGTGATGTCGCCCGCGGGGGCCGACGCCGCCTTCGCCCACATCGAGACCGACGAGGACATCATCGCCTCGGGCGGCGATGGCCGCCTGCCGCGCTATATGGGCCGGCGCGGCGGGGTCCTCGATAACTTGGTCGAGCGCTACGGCATTCGCGTCCTCGCCAAGGCCGAATGGGATGCCAAGAAGGCTGAGCTGGCGGCTAGAGATCTCAGGGATCAAAACCCATAGTGACGGCAGATGAAATCGGCGATCGCCGGCACGTCGTTCAGGTCCAGCCGCGGCAGGGGCAGGCCGGCGATCTCTCGGTCGCTGGCCACGGCCATGACCCGCGGGTCGTCGGGCCAGAGCATCGCTTTTCCCAGTGCGGGCCGATGCACCTCGATCTTTTCGTGGGCGTGACGCTTGAAACCTTCGACGATCAGCAGGTCGACCGATGCCATGCGGCCGGCAAGCTCGGATACGCTCGGCTCGGGCTCGCCGCGCAGTTCGTGCAGCAAGGTCCAGCGCCGGGCGTCGGCCAGCAGCACCTCCTGGGCGCCCAGGCGTTGCAGGCGCCGGCTGATGTCGCCGCGGCGGTCGAGGGCCACGGCATGGTGCGTGTGCTTGACGGTCGAGACCCTGAGCCCACGGGCGATCAGCTCCGGGATCAACCGGGTCACCAAAGTGGTCTTCCCACTGCCGCTGTAACCGGCTATGCCGAGTTCCGCCATCGTCCTCGCGCGGCTCCGTGCCTGTTCGGGTCTGGCCAACTTCCGGCCTGCACCTTATCGGTCCCGCAACGCCGTCTCAAGATTGCCGGCCCGCTATAAATTCCCTAACGTCCGGTCTTGGCGCGGCCCGGCGCGCGTGGCAATGTGAGCCGCGCTCCGGCAGGCTGTTTGCCGGGCGATGGGACCAAAGGAACGCCGCCCCGGCAAGCGGTAAGAGCGGCAAGGGGCAAGAGTGGTAAGGGGAGAAACCTCATGCAGAAATCGCTGCTGATCGATCCGGTGAAATGTACGTCCTGCTTGCAGTGCGAAATGGCCTGCTCGTTCGAGCACGAGGGGTCCTTCAATCCGGCGAAGTCGCGCATCAAGATTTTCGAGTTCGAGCATGGGGCGCGGGCCATTCCCTATACCTGCACGCAGTGCGCCGAGGCCTGGTGCCAGCAAGCCTGTCCGGTCGAGGCGCTGAGCCGCAACGCGGAAACCGGCGCGGTCGAGGTGAACGACAGCGTTTGCGTCGGCTGCAAGGTTTGCACCATCGCCTGCCCCTTCGGCACGATCAACTACAACACCGACACCGGCAAGGTGATCAAGTGCGACCTCTGTGGCGGCGATCCGCAGTGCGCCGCGGCCTGCCCCACCGGCGCGATCGTTTATGTCGATGCCGACTGGACCGGCTATCAGCGCATGCAGGACTCGGCCGTTGCCGCCCATGGCGGGCAGGGCTGACAAGATCGTCCGGCGAGCATAACGCATATCGAGGGAGAGCCGACAATGGGCTGGCAAGGCAAGATCTTGAGGGTGAATCTGAGCGAGGGCACGAGCGCCATCGAGCCCCTCAACATGGACTGGGCGCAGAAGTATCTGGGCGAGCGCGGACTGGCCACCCGATACCTCTGGGAGATGATGGACCCCAAGGCCGACCCGATGGGGCCGGACAACGTACTGATCTTCGCGACCGGTCCGCTGACCGGGACCATGGCCTCCACCTCGGGGCGCTATGCGGTGGTCACCAAGGGCCCCTTGACGGGCGCCATCGCCTGTTCCAACTCGGGCGGCAAGTTCGGCGCCGAGCTGAAGTTCGCCGGGTACGATCTCTTGATCGTCGAGGGGCGATCGCCGGCGCCGGTCTATCTCCACATCGTCGATGACGAGGTGCAGATCCTGCCCGCCGATGATATCTGGGGCACAACCGTCTGGCACACCGAGGAATGGCTCAAGGCGCACCACCAGAACCCGCTGCTGAAGGTGGCCTCCGTCGGCGTGGCCGGCGAGCGGGGCGTGCTTTATGCCTGCATCGTCAACGACCTGCACCGGGCCGCCGGGCGCTCGGGCGTCGGCGCGGTGATGGGATCCAAGAACCTCAAGGCGGTGGCCTGCCACGGTACCGTGGGCGTGCGGGTCAAGGATCCGAACCGCTTCATGGCGGCGGTGAGCAAGGGCAAGAAGCTGCTGGAGGAGAACGACGGCCGCAAGGAGCTGACCGAGCTCGGCACCAACGCGATGATCGATGCCATGCAGGAATTCGGCGGCCTGCCGACGCGCAACTTCCAAGAGGTGCAGTTCGAGGGCGTGGACAAGATCAACCCCACCGCCATGTGGGAGGTCAAGCCGGGCGGTCACCGCAACATGGTGACCAACAAGGCCTGTTTCGGCTGCACGATCGCCTGCGGGCGCATCGCGCACATCGACAAGGACCATTTCACCATCGTCAACCGGCCGGAATACCGCCATGCCTCGGGCGGGCTCGAATACGAGACGGCCTATGCCTTCGGGCCGGTGGTCGGCGTGGACGACATCGATGCGCTGACCTTCGCCAGCTACCTGATGAACGAGCACGGCATGGACCCGATCTCCTTCGGCGTCACCCTGGCCGCCGCCATGGAGCTCTTCGAGATGGGCGTCCTGACAATCGAGGACACCGACGGCGTACCGCTTAATTTCGGCAATGCCGAAGCGCTCACCGTCATGTCGGAGAAGACCGGCAAGTACGAGGGCTTCGGGCAGGTGCTGGGCTTGGGCTCCAAGCGGATGTGCGAGAAATACGGCCACCCCGAGCTGTTCATGGGCGTCAAGGGTCAGGAGTTCGCCGGTTACGACAGCCGTGCGTTGCAGGGCATGGGCCTAGGCTATGCCACCAGCAACCGCGGCGCCTGCCACCTGAAGCACGACACCTTCGCCGAGGACATGGAAGACCAGACCGGCAAGGGCAAGGCCAAGCCCTGCAAGGAGTCGCAGGATTCCACCGCAGCCCTCGATTCGACCGGGATCTGCCTCTTCACCGCCGGTGCCTGGGGCTCAGATGTCCTGGTCGAGCAGGTGGACGCGGCCTGCGAGGGCGAGTGGACGGTGGAACGCTTCCTCGAGACGGGGGAGCGGGTGTGGAACCTGGAGCGGCAGTTCAACATGGCCGCCGGCCTGACGGCGGCGGACGATAGCTTGCCCAAGCGCCTGCTGGAGGATCCCGCCCCCTCGGGGACGGCCAAAGGCAAGGTCAACCAGCTCGATATCATGCTGCCGGAATACTACGAGCTGCGCGGCTGGAGCAAGGACGGCGTGCCGACCAAGGAGACGCTCGACCGGCTGGGGCTGGAAGGCACCCACAACGTATGAGGCCGGCGCGCCGGCCGGAACCTGGAACGGAGTAACGGCGATGAACTATGTCATCGTGGGCGCCGGGCCTGCCGGGGTGATCGCGGCGGAAAACCTGCGCCGCCTGGACCGCGATGCGAAGATAACGATCATCGGGGCGGAGGCGGAGCCTCCCTATTCGCGCATGGCCCTGCCTTATTTTCTGGTCGACAACATCGGCGAGGACGGCACGCACCTGCGCCACGGCCCCGCTCACTACGAGCGGCTGGGGATCGAGCTGCGCCACGCCCAGGTCAGGGAGGTCGACCCGCTCAACAAGAACGTGAACCTGCACGACGGCGAGGCCGTCTTCTACGACAAGCTGCTAATCGCCACCGGCTCGCACGCGGCGCGCCCGCCGATACCCGGTATTGACCTGAAGGGGATCGAGAACTGCTGGACGCTGGACGACGCGCGGCGCATCGCGGCCAAGACCAAACCCGGCGAGCGCGTGGTGCTGATGGGCGCCGGCTTCATCGGTCTCATCGTGCTGGAGGCGCTGGCCAAACGGGACCTTAAGCTCACCGTCGTCGAGATGGCCGATCGCATGCTGCCGCGCATGATGGACGAGGCCGGCGGCGCCATGATCAAGCGCTGGTGCGAGCGCAAGGGCGTGACGGTGCTCACCTCGACGCGTATCACCGGCCTGGAGGAGGCCGGCGACGGCCTTCGTCTGGCGCTCGAGGACGGCGGTGGCCTGAAGGCCGACCTCGTCGTCTGTGCAACCGGGGTCAAGCCGAACATCGAACTGCTCGAAGGCAGCCGTATCAAGACCGGCACGGGGGTCCTTGTCGACCATTATCTGCGCACCAACGAGCCGGATATATTTGCCGCCGGCGACGTTGCCGAGGGCCCGGATTTCTCCACCGGCAAGCAGGAGATCCACGCCATCCAGCCGACCGCCAGCGAGCATGGGCGCATCGCGGCACTCAATATGGCGGGCCAGGTATCGCGTTATCGCGGCAGCCTGTCGATGAACGTGCTCTCGACGCTGGGCCTGGTCTCGAGCTCCTACGGACTGTGGATGGGTGCCGAGGGCGGCGAGCGGGCGGTGGCTGTGAACGAGGCCGACTTCAAGTACCTGCGCCTCGAGTTCGAGGGCGATATTCTGGTCGGCGCGCTTGCCCTCGGGCTGACCCAGCACGTCGGCGCCCTGCGCGGCCTGATCCAGACGCGGGTCAAGCTGGGGGCTTGGAAGGACCGTCTCCTGGCCGATCCGCACGGGGTGATGAGCGCCTATCTCGAATGCACGCAAGGCTCGGCCGCTCCCCATGCGGGCGCCTACTAGGATGCACGGACGATGAAGGTCACGGTCAAGGCCGGCGGCATGTTCACCAAGCAGTTGCCAGCCTCACGCAGCGGAAATGTGGCGGAGATGGAGCTGGACGAAGGATCGACGCCGGCCGACGTGCTGCGGGCGATGGATCTGCCTGCCGACGGCAGCTACCTGATCGTCCACAACGGCGAGAGCGTGCCGAAGTCCGAGCGTGCTTCGCGCCGCCTGGCCGAAGGGGACATGCTCGCCGTCATGCCGCCACTGCGCGGGGGGTGACCGCGACAGCCCAGGGCAAGCCTCGCTACTTGCGCTCCAGGTCGATGCGCCTCGCGGCGACGTCGCCGGGGTCGAGCCTGTATCCCTCGCGGATCTCGATGTTGCGCAAGATGACCTCGAGGCAGGTCTTATCGTCGAAACTCCCGGTAACCGGTTCGGCGTACTTCGCCTTAAGATGAGCGAAGAGCTCGCGTTCGTTGGCGGAAAGTTTGGGCGCCTGCGCCTCGACCTTTTCGATCAGGTTCAAGATGTCGGTGAATTCCACCAGCTTGACCATGGCGTCTCTCCGCGATGTGCCGTCTCGCCTCCGTTGTTTTGCAGGCGGTAAACGCGAGTTCGCGTCAATTTTGGACGAAAAGCAAGTCGGTTGAGGTGGGGTTCAGTGTCGGTGCCGTTTGACCCCGGGATTATTCGAGCCTTGAAAAGACGAGGGACGATCGGCTAGTTGGAAGCGACCGATGATCCTTGCTTTTCCTGGCATCGGCTCCACACCGATCCTATAGAGTCATATAATATCTTTTTAACACAATTAGTTATGGTAATAATCTCATAATATACATCAAAAAAGGTCACTTTATTCTTGGCAAACCCCCACCGACATCTACCGATGCGCGAGTTCGACCGTGAGCATTTTCAGTTTTGCCTAGAAGCTGGTAGGGCCGTCGCACGAGATAAAAGTCTCGATCGCGCCTTGGTGCTTGCGGGGTCCGAGCGGTCCCGCCAGGATCTGGCAGCAACGAGCTTTGGGGACCGATTTGATGCCAGTTGGAATGGGTCGGATCATTGTGCGCGGAGCTTTTTTCGTGCTGACGGCGCTGGTGATCTGGCTATCGGTGGAGGCACCTAGTGAGGAACACGGTTTTCCTATCTGGTGCTAGCTGGTCGGGGATGGTCGCCCGAATGCTAAAACGTCCATTCCATCAACGCCGTAATTCGGTAATCCCTAATGTTCCCCTATTGCTGTGTATCGCGCTTGTCATTCCCGTGATCGCGCATCTTCGCTAGACTTTGTCCATGCCAGAATCCAGAAAAAGTCGATCAGCAGGAATTATCGTTACCCACGCAATGGCACTTTCACGTCCCGTCGGGCTAGATGAGGAATACAATGTGACGACTTTCCACGACCTCGCGCTTCGCGATTTGGCGCCCACCGGCGGCGAGATGCTAAGCGCACCCTGTAAGCTGCCGCTGGGGCAAGGCTTTAGGGGCGAGCTTTCGGGGCGGTTGTGACAGTGCAACGCGAAGTTGGTTTCGGCCTGATTGGCAGCGGCCGGATTGGCCGATGGCACGCCAAGCAGATCACGTCTCTGCCGGGTTTGAAGTTGGTCGCCATAGCCGACAACGACAAAGCGGCCGCCGAACGTTCCTCAAAGGCGTTTCAGGTGCCAGTTGCAGTCGATGTCGCCGACCTGCTGGATCGTGAAGGCTTGGACGTAGTGTTGATCTGCACCCCGCCAGCCAGTCATGCCGATCTGATTGAGCAGGCTGCCCTGTCTGGAAAGCACATTCTGGTGGAAAAACCGATGGCTCTTGATTTGGAGCGGGTCGACAATATTCTCGAAACTTGCAAGGCCAGGAAGGTAATCCTCGGAGTTGTTCACCAGCAGCGCGCTCAGTCCGCCTGCAAAGCGCTCAGAACTTTGATCGCCGATGATAATTTGGGCAAGATTCTCTTCGCGGTAGCCACACACGCCTGGTATCGCACGGCCGAAGGTGTCGATAAACAGGACTGGCGCCGTAGCGGCCCGGGAAGCGGATTGCTTTATGATCAAGCCATCCATGCCATCGACCTGCTGATCTGGTTGCTGGGAGATCCGATTTGGGTGACTGGCACGGCCGGCAATGTCTTATCGGACGGCCCTCACGAGGACACGGCCTGCGCACTGATTGGATTCGCTGGCGGTGCCATGGCGACGCTTGCGGCAAGTAGCGTTGCCAACCGCGCCCATGACGACATCACCATCGATGTTTCTGGGACACGGGGCGGCGCGCGTCTGGAGGTACGTGATTACGATGTCGCCTATCTCCAGCGAGTGGACCAATCGAAGCAGGACGCCAGGCGTGCTGCCACACTAAGCGCGGCGGAAGTGGAAGCCCTGATCCGCCATCACGGAGGCATCTGGCGCGCGGGGCCAAAAAACCTTTTATGGCGGATGGTGGGGACGATTGCCGGGGAGCGTGGTCGCTATCCCTTCGCCTCCCCACGCGCCTTCCTGCGGCGGAACGTCGACCGTAAGGCGCAGGCCGAGACGCGTGAACCTCAGGGCCACGCGGCAGTCCTACAGGATATGGCCGAGGCCGTCCGAAATAATCTCCGCCCTATCGCGACAGGCGAGGATGCCCGCAAGGCCATCGCCGTTATTGACGCGATTTACCGCTCCAGCCGGGACGATGGTCGCCCCGTATCCGTAGCGACCAATGCCCCTCGATGAAGATCCTCCATCTTATAGACCACATGGGTGCCGGTGGCGCACAGGAAATCCTGTTGGATCTTCTGGAGGTACGCAGCCCGGGCATGGAGACACAGGTGTGTGCGCTGCGCGATCATATCCTTCCTCGTGCGCGCCGCCGCCTAGAAGCCGCCGACGTTCCATACGATAGCTTGGGTCTAAGCAAATCGAGCCTGAACGCACCCTTGGCTATCAGATCGCGCGTCCAAACGCGCGCCCACGACATTGTCCACGCCCATCTCGATATTGCCAACACCTTGGGCTTAGCCGCCGCCTTGACCGCTGCGCACGGGGGGTCGCGTTTTGTCGGTCAGTTTGACAACGACCCCAGGTACCATCGGCCACTTCTGAACCGCTTGGTCGGCCGGCTGGTCGCGCCAAAGATCGACGCCTATATCGTGCTTTGCCCGAGCATCCAGCGTTCGACGTCTCGACTGCTCGGGATTTCTACTGATCGATTGCCCATCATCTCGCCTGGTATCAATCTGGATCATTTCAATCCGCAAGTCGCGATCGACCAAACTGTCGTTCAGCATCTTCGCGGAGGGGCGCGACGGGTCTTGGGAACCCTCGCGCGTTTGGTGCCGCAAAAGGGCTTAGATCACTTGATCGATAGCTTGCCTATCCTCATTAAATCTGAGCCTTCGACGAGGCTTCTCCTTATTGGAGACGGCCCGCTAAGAAGCGCGCTTGAGCGCAAGGCCGAAGACCTGGGTGTGGCGGGTGCAGTCTCCTTTACCGGACACTTGGACCGGGTGGTCGAAGCCTATCGGGCCATGGACGTCTTGGTCTTGCCATCCCGCTACGAAGGTTTTGGCCTCGTTTTGGCGGAGGCCATGGCCATGGGCGTTCCGATCGTTGCGACCAATGTCGTTGGGATCAAAGACGTGGTGACGAATAGCTCGAACGGACTGTTGGTCCCTTATGGCGATCCTAAAGCCCTTGCGGGCGCCGCCTTACGTCTCTTCGAAGATCTGCCTTTACGCGAGCGGCTCGTCTCGAAGGGTCATCAGGAGGCGTCGTTGCGGTATACACGTGAGCAGATGGCCGCCCGGACGGAAGCACTTTATGACGACATCCTGACGCGTCATGCGGCCGACAATCGCAGATGAGGGGGGCGGGCTCACAGTGACCAAGGCTGATCAACGCGTGTTTCTATTGGAGGTCAACGGTCCAACGCTGGACCTGCTGCATAGCCGGCTTGAACACTTACCCAATCTTCGCAGTTTTTTTGAAAAAGGTGCATGGGGGAAGCTGACTGGGCCACTGCAACCAACGCCACCGACGTGCTATGCCACCCTTTATTGCGGCGCTAATCCTGGCAAGACGGGCCTTTTCGATTTTTTCAGCTTCCCTGCTGGAGGTTACGAGCAGCGGCCCGCTTCTGCTGTGCATCTGGCTGAACAGACGGTCTTTCACCACCTTTCACAGCAGGGCAAACGCGTGGGTTTGCTGAACGCCTTCCTGACTGACCCTCCGCCGCGTCTCAATGGTTTCGTCGTCTCCGGTGATGAGGGCATTGGCGATAACTTCGCCTATCCTCACGAGATTGGCGATAGCCTTTTAAGGGCGGGCTATCAGGTTTCCTTCGGCGCCTCCTATGCAACCGGGCGCGAGCTCGGATTCCTTACCCATGTCCAGAAGGTCTTGGCGATGCGTCGTGCCGCCATGACCAGCCTTTTTAACAATCGCGACTGGGATTTTGGTCTGCTTTCGATCATTGCGCTCGGTGAGTTGTTGCACGCCTTTTGGCGCTTTATCGACCCATCTCATCCCCAATTTTGCGCCGCGCAGGAGCTGTTCGATGGGGTCGATCCGGTCTTGCAGTCGTTGAAGATTGTGGACGCCATGGTCGGCGACGCTTTGCGTTTTGTCGGCGACGAAGGGTTTGTGATGGTCATGGGTGCTTGGGGGCATCGACTTACCCATTCGAGGGTCTGGCTCAACCGCTTCCTGGAGCAAGAAGGCTATCTTTTTTTTCGCAAGAATCCCGCTAGTCGACGCCGCTATATCTTCAATCGTCTCGGTCTCGACGCGGCGATGGCTGAGCGCATTGTGCATCGCACCAACCTTTACAAGGTCCTCCACTATAAAGTGAAGCGGGGAAATCGGGCGACGATGAAAGGCGCGATGTTCCTGTCTCATGCAGATATTGACTGGTCGCGCACGCAGGCCGCTGCCCTCGGGTTCATGGGGCAAATCTATCTCAATTTGCAAGGCGAGCGGCCGGAGGGGATGATTGTGCCGGGGGAATACCAAAGCGTGTGCGACAGCCTGCGCCAGCGGCTCCTGGCATTGCGTGATCCGCGCAACGGTCAGGCGGTGGTAGCGAAGGTGCTGCAACGCGAAGAGATTTATGACGGCCCCTTCTTAGAAAATGCCCCCCACCTGCTGGTGACTTTTCACGACGGTTATGCCGGCGACGACAGATTTTCTTCCTCCCAGCAAGTGGTCAGCTCAAGCGACACGCGGCTATCCAGCGAACATGTGAATGAAAGCTTTTTTTTGGCGCGTGGACCGAGCGTGGCCAACGGCGAGGTGGCAATGCGCCTGGAGGAGGTGGCCCCGACCATTTTTAGCGCCTTCGGATTGGCGGTGCCAGCCAGCTTCGAGGGATCCGCGGTGCCCATCTTCAACATGAAATCATGAGGCAAGATGTTCGGGGCATGACCAGTATCGACAACACGGGCAATGGAAGTTTCCGATGCTGCTGAATGTCAGCGATTTATGGGACGAGACGCAGCCGGCTTTTGACATATGTATCGTCGGCGCTGGTGCGGCCGGCATAACCCTGGCACTGGAACTGATTGGTACGCAGTTAAAGGTCTGCGTGTTGGAAAGTGGCGGTCTGTCCTATGACAACCGCGCCCAAGAATTGGCCCGTGGGAAGAACGTCGGTCATCCTTACTACTCCTTGGACGAAAGCCGTGATCGTTGGCTGGGCGGCACCACTAATTCTTGGTCCGGTGAGTGTCGGCCCCTTGACGACTTAGATTTTCAGAAACGGA
>Ga0255058_10001541_pt1 | contig 12968 bp, 9 predicted proteins | sample Cases_109_9_MG_FD_188637 | JGI IMG/M metagenome (GOLD analysis project Ga0255058, IMG submission 188637) | Seawater microbial communities from Amundsen Gulf, Northwest Territories, Canada - Cases_109_9 | ecosystem: Environmental > Aquatic > Marine > Gulf | place: Canada: Northwest Territories... | reverse complement strand
GGCGTGCCGACCTTATGGGTAGAGGTCCTTTCGCGGGCTGCGCTGTAAGTTACAAGTAGTTAACTTAGGACTTGCCCTACAGCTGCCGCTAAGTTTACACTTCGTTAAACAATGACGAAGAGGGGCGAAAATTCGGTGGATTTGACTCCCCTGAAGCCGATGCCGAGGCACAAGGGGCACTGGCTATGGGGCGGGACCTTCGACTTTCAGCGGAACCCGGCTGAGTTCTTGTTGGAGGCTCACGAAAGATACGGCGACGTGTTTGTCACCCGCGTGTTGACGGGGCAGAGCTACTTTATCCGCGACCCCGAGGTGATCAACGCGATCAATGTCACCCACGCCAAACACATCCGCAAGCCCAAGGTCGTAAAGCAGATGTGGAAGCCGTTTCTCGGCAACGGGTTGGTCCCGAACGATGGCGAGTCATGGAGGCGACAGCACAAGTTGATCATGCCGGGCTTTCACAAGCTGCGTGTCGATGCGTACGCGGCGACGATGGCCGAGTACACGCGCGACATGGTACGTGACTGGGTCGAAGGCGAGCAACGCGACTTCCGTGACGAGATGGTCGCGCTGACTCTTCGCGTCGTGGCGAAGACCCTTTTCGACACGGATCTCGCACACGACTCGAAGACTGTGCACGACGCGATGGAGCATATCGTCGAGGCGCTGATCGATCACGCACAAACTCCGATTCCCGTGCCGCGGTGGTGGCCCTCGAAGCGCAACCGACGCATGGTCAAAGCGCTCGACGCTATGGATGGCGTCATAGCACGGCTCGTGGCAGCCCGTCGCCGCGACATGAAAGATCGCGGTGACCTGATGTCGCACATCGTGTTCGCAACCGACGAACAGGGTGGCATGTCGGACAAACAGCTTCGCGACGAGCTGATGACGCTGATTTTCGCAGGTCACGAGACTACGGCGCACACCCTGACCTGGGCTTGGTACCTCATGGCGACCAATCTCGACAAGGTCGCGAAGGCCCAGGAGGAGATCGATCAAACCCTCGGGGGGAACCCCATCGAAGTCGACGATCTCGCTAAGCTGCCCTACCTCGAAATGTGCGTCAAAGAGTCCCTTCGGAGGATACCGACCGTGTGGATCTACGCACGCGAGGCTCAGGAGGACCTTCGCATGGGGGACTACTTCTTCCCGAAGGGATCGATCCTGGCGATCAGCCCGCTGGCGACGGGCCGCAATGCAAAGTATTTCGACAATCCCGAGGAGTTCCGACCCGAGCGCTGGACCCGTGAGTTTGAACGGGCGCTCCCAAAGGGTGCGTACGTGCCATTCGCTGCGGGTCCCCGCGTGTGCCTCGGCAAACAGTTCGCCATGATGGAGATGCGAATCATTCTTGGCACGTTGCTTCAGAACGTCGAGATCAACGTTCTCGACGGCTTCGTGCCAGACATGGTCTCCGAGATCTCGATGAACCCTGGGCAGCGGGGCATGCAGATGAGGGTGCGCTTCCGCGACGGGGCCTCGGGCGTTCGTGCAGCCTAACGATGTGCGCAGCAAAGCTATTACAGGTTGGGTCCCGAGTGTACCCATTGGTAGAGAACGTAGCCCGCCCCCGCGAGAAAGAGGATCGCAAAAACCACAATCCATTGGCGGCGGATGTCCCTGACCAAGCCGAAGGTGTCTGCTGATTGAACGGACTCAGTTTGGCTACATTTCGGGCAGGGTGGCCGGTCGCCCCCGTCCTCCCCCTCGTCAACAACGAACTCGCGCTCGCAGTAGACGCAGTAGTAGTTCCCCGACATGTCGGGCGAGCATAGCCACACTAGACGCGCTACACCACCGCCATGAGTGTCCCGAAGGACAAGGCCGAGAACCAAGAGAACGCTCCCAACTTCATCCACGATTTGGTTCAGAGGGAAGTTGAGGAAGGCAAGCGCGGGGGCATCGTCGTCACGCGCTTTCCTCCGGAGCCGAATGGTTATCTCCACATCGGTCACGCCAAGGCGATCTACCTGAACTTCACGACGGCCCAGATCTCGGACCGGGGGCGCTGTCACCTCCGCTTCGACGACACCAATCCAGAGGCGGAAGACGCCGAGTACGTCGATTCGATTCGCGATGACGTGCGTTGGCTCGGCTTTGATTGGGGCAGTCACGAGTATTTCGCGTCGGACTACTTCGAACGGTTGTACGAATGCGCAGAGGATCTGATTCGACGTGGGCTGGCGTACGTCGACAGTCAAGATCTCAAGGAGATCCGCGCGAGCCGCGGTGATTTCTACAAGCCAGGGGTCGACAGCCCGTTCCGCGAGCGGAGCGTCGAGGAGAATCTCGATTTACTGTCACGCATGCGCGCTGGCGAGTTCGATGAAGGGGCACACGTCCTTCGTGCGAAGATCGACATGGCGTCCAAAGACGTAAACCTCCGCGATCCCCTCATGTATCGCATTCGCAAAGTGTCCCATCATCGCACCGGGGACGACTGGTGCATCTATCCGATGTACGACTACGCGCATCCGATGTCCGATGCGTTCGAAGGGGTCACACACTCGGTCTGCACCCTGGAGTTCGCACACCACAACCCGCTCTATCAATGGTTCGTGTCGCACTTCGACTTCGACCCCGTACCCCGGCAGATCGAATTCGCACGACTGAACCTGACATACACCGTGATGAGCAAGCGCCTTCTCAAGCGGCTGGTCGAGGAGGGACATGTCGAAGGTTGGGACGACCCTCGCATGCCCACGATTGCGGGAATGCGACGACGCGGTTACACGTCAACCGCTCTCCGCCGCTTTGCGGAGCGGATTGGGGTATCTCGCCGGGATGGTGTCGTAGACGTCGGGCTTCTCGAGCATGCGCTTCGTGAGGATTTGAATGCGACCAGCTCGCGGGCGATGGCTGTGTTGCGGCCGCTCAAGCTCGTGATCGACAACTTCCCTGAAGGCGAGGAGCTCGAGCTCGACGCGCCATACAAGCCCAACGACCCGGGTTTCGGCTCTCGAAAGCTTCATCTGACTCGCGAGCTCTATATCGAACGCGACGACTTCATGGAAGAGCCCATGAAGAAGTGGTTTCGGCTCGCACCGGGCAAGGAAGTCCGCTTGCGCTACGCCGCACTAGTGACGTGCAAGGAAGTCATCAAGAACGATGCCGGCGACGTCGTCGAGCTCCGCTGCACATGGGACCCGGACTCGAAGGGCGGAAACTCGGCCGACGGAAGAAAGGTGCGCGGGACGATCCACTGGGTGAGCGCTACCCACGCGGTCGACGCCGAGGTGCGCCTCTATGACCGGCTCTTCAATGAAGAGAATCCACTCGACGATTCGCACGAAGGCGACTTCACCGACCGAGTCAACCCTATGTCCCTCGAAGTGATCGACAGGGCGAAGCTCGAACCGAGTCTCGCGGCGCGGACACCGGGGGAGCGCGTCCAGTTCGAGCGGCTAGGCTATTTCGTCGTGGACCCCGACAGCACTCCCGATCGCCCGGTCTACAACCGCACCATCCAACTCAAAGACTCCTGGGCCAAACTAGCCAAGAAGACCTAAGGCTCTCTCGTCTTCGTAGTCGTGGTCGTGGTCCTGGTCGTGGTCCTGGTCGTCGTCGTGGTCGTTTTCTGCTCGTGCACGGCCAAAAAACCCCGCACTTACGCGACTCCAGGCTAATTATTAGCCAAAACTTGCATTTTCTGCATCTTATGTTAATATTCGCCGTATGCAGGTAACCACCAAGTCCATCATCACCGAGGTTCTCTCGGTCGCGGAGGCCAGCGGCCATCCCGTGGTGCAGGTCAGCCTGCTGATCGAGGCCTGCGCGATCTTCGGGTTCAGCGCGAATACCGTTCGGGTGACTCTGGTCAAGATGCGCGCGGACGGCACGGTCGATTCGCCCGAGCGCGGTGCATACCAACTGGGCACGAAGTCGCTCGAGCTCAGCCATCGTGTCATGGGTTGGCGTACCGTTTCCGAACGCATGGTCGATTGGGACGGGTCGTGGGTTGGCGTCTACACGGGGCACCTCACGCGCACCGACCGCTCCGCCCTCGGGAAGCGGACGCGTGCGCTTCGCCTCGTCGGGTTCCGAGAGCTCGAAGAAGGGCTCTACGTCCGGCCCAACAACTTGCGCGGTGGCGTTTCGGAAGTGCGAGTGCTTCTGCAGCGGCTTGGGACAGAGCCGACCGCGGTCGTGACTCGACTCGAGGAGCTGTCCCAGGTGGATTGCGCACGCGCGCGCGACCTTTGGGACTGCGACCCGATCGTCGCCGGCTACATCGAGCTTCGCGAGCAGCTCGAAGACAGCACGACGAGGCGTGACGAGCTTCCACTGGAAGAAGCGATGCGGGAGGCTTTCTTGCTCGGCCGGGAGGTCATTCGCTGGGTCACGCTCGACCCGCTGCTTCCAGGGCGGATGGTGCCTATCCGTGAGCGTGATGCACTGGTCCGGGCGATGACCCGCTACGACGAAACCGGTCAGGCCCTGTGGCGACGATATCTGGGCGTTGCAGAAACCGAGGAGGCAGCATGAGCAGGTCGACCACAGACTGGCGGCAAACGTTTACCGAAGAAGAAATCGCCGAGCTTCGCGAGCACAGCGACTGGCAAGGCTGGCTAATGCTGATCATCGACTACGGGATGATCGCGGCCGTCATGGCGCTGGTCGCCTTCTATCCAAACGTCCTCACGGTCATCTTTGCGCTGGTGGTGATCGGCACGCGCCAGCTCGGCTTGGCCATCGTGTTCCACGAGGCTGCGCACAGGACTCTCTTCAACGACCGAAAGCTCAACGATTGGGCAGGGAATTGGCTCGCGGCCTACCCGATTTATCTCAGCCTGGACATGTACCGTCCACACCACCTCGACCACCACCGAAAGACCTGGGGCGATACTGATCCCGACCGCATGCTTGCCGACGGTTTCCCCGTGTCGAAGATCAGCATGACGCGAAAGATACTCCGCGACCTATTCGGTATTACGGGCCTCAAGCAGCTCATCGGTACAAGCTACGTCGCGTACAAAGTAATCCGTGGCGAAGAAGTCAACCCCGGGACGCTCCCGCTTCGCCTCGACCGCCAGCGGATGATCAAGATGCTGATCGGTACTTTCGTCACCAACAGCATCCTCTTCGGTCTGCTGTGGGCCCTTGGTCACCCGATGCTGTACTTGCTTTGGTTTGGCGCTTGGCTGACCACCCACAAGCTCGTGGTTCGCTTGCGTTCGATGGCCGAGCATTCCGTCGTGCCGGCTCCTGACCCTGGAGATCCCTTCGGCAACACCCGCACGACGCTCACTAGATGGTGGGAGCGCGCCTTCGTGGCTCCGCACAACGTAGGGTTTCACCTCGAGCACCATCTCGTGATTACGGTCCCTCAGCACAAGCTTGGGCGCTTTCACCAGATGCTCGGGGAACGCGGCATGCTCGAAGACGCCTGCGTCGAAAAGGGCTACGTTCGCGTCTTTCGCAAGATGGTCGCCTAGCGTCTAGCGTCAGGGGTCGTTTGGGCAGACCTCACCAGGTCGAGCCTCGACGAAGCGCGCCACGATCAGCATCGTCTCCTGGCCGGGTCCATCGAGGTTTGAGCGGAGATCGATCCCGCCTTCGACGGTCACCAATAGCGGGGATCCCATGGGCACCTTCGACTCGAAGTACGCCTCCTCGAGTGCTCCGTTGTCGCCTTCGTGCGACACCCGCCACTGTTCTCCGGTCATGCAGTCTTGGAATGTTCCGATGGTGCCCGCGTGAGAGTAGTTGCCCAGCAAGCTCATCGTGCCCGAAGGAGAGGGAGGACGAGTCGGTTTTGCGTCGGCTGCGGTTTCGGCGTCTTTACCCTTCTTGCAGGCGGCCAGCCCGAGGGTCAGCGCGAGCGCGCTCAACAGGAGAATCTTGGTCGGTCTTGTCATCGCATCATCTCCTCACGCGTCAACGGATCAGGACACCGAGATACGGGGTCACCCACTGTTCTCTTCGGAGAAAGAAATCGCCAGCCCCAGACAGAGAGTACTTGATGCCGAGGTCGATGTAGGTGCCCTGACTGACGCGAAACGCGATCCCGAACTTCCCGGTGAACCCCGGCGTGAAGCGAAAGACCTTGACCTGCGTGCAGTACCAAAAACCGCATGCGACCCCAGTCTCCTTGAAGCGCCACCAGTTGACGTCGAACGTCGCGGCCAGGTACGGGAGGATCGGGCTCTTGTTCGGGACCTGGACCCGAACTTCGGGGGAAAAATAGAGGCGGGTGACAGGGCTCCGCCCACCGTTGACCGCCCCGGGGACTTTGTTCAAATCGATAGGGGTCCACATGACGCCGAGGTCCAGCCCGAACATTGCGTACCCGATGTCGTATCCACCGAAGGCGTGAAGGTCAGCGCCAGGCCGAACCACATCCTTGTCGACGTCGAGAAAGATCGGAACGCCGATATTGAACCCCCCTTGGAAGCCACGGTGCGAGCTGACTTTCGGGGTCGGCGGCGGCGCATATGCAGGCTCGGTGGTGTAGGGCTGATTCTGTGGAGGAGGCGTGGGGTATGTGTACTTTTGCGCCGCGGCGCTCGGCCCCGCCAACAACACGCCGAGCAAGGTCCACAGCGCAATACGTTTGTCCCCCATCGTCACCCCTCCAGTTCGCGCGAACCTACAATGACTCTGGCTCCACGACCAAGGGAACGACCACTCGGCGACCGCGGTCACGCCCGCAAGCGCAGTAAGCAAGCTCTCCGCAAGTAATAGAGAATCTGTGCGCGCTGGGGTACATGGATAGCCGTGGGAACAGGGGGCGGATCGGGCGATTCGAGGGTTCGGGCCTTTGCGGGTCGTTTGCACCCGGCTTGGGTCGGCTTGCTGGGGGCGCTCCTTTATCTTCCGAGCACCCGCTATGGCCTGATTCGCTACGACGACCCGTGGCTCATCCGGGATAACGCGCTTCTACAGCGGCTCTCGTTGGACGGCATTCGTCGCGTCTTCTTCGATCTGTCGATCGAACAACGACTCCAACTCGGCGCTGAATATCTACCGGTACGTGACCTTTCGGTGATGCTCGATTTTGCGATCTGGGGCGATCGGTTCTCCGGGCACCACATCACCCAGGTCCTTCTGTACGCCGGCCTCTGCGCGCTGGTCGCGACCCTCGTGCTCAGGCTGTTCGAGAATCGAGCCCTGGCGTGGTGGGTTGGCGCAGCGTTCGCTCTTCACCCCGTCCACGTCGAGGCGGTGGCCTGGCTCTCCGAGCGCAAGGGCGTCCTCGGAGCTCTGCTTTTCTTCGGCGCGGCCTGCCTCGGGGTCCGCTACCTTCGCGTCGGTCGGGTCGCGCGGCTCGTCGGCTGTTTAGTCCTCTTCGCCGCTTCGATTCTTTCGAAGGGTCACATGCTTGCCGGCACCGCCGCTCTCACGATGTGCGCGCTCTGGTGGGTCGATGTGCCTTCTCGGCGTCGCTGGGCGCTTGGCTCGAGCGCCTTCGTCGTTGGAGCCCTGGTATTCGTCCCGATCTATTGGGCCGGACAGTCGGTCGGCATGGTGCAGTCCTATCACGGCGGGAGCCTCCTTCAGACGGCGGCGCTCTTCTGCACGGTACACGGCAAGTATTTGGTACTCATGATGCTTGGTGGTCCGTACTCGATCGCATATCCCGTGGGTCAAGAGCTCGTCGGCTTCGATCGTTTCATGCTGGACGGGCTCGGCTATACAGGCTTGCTCGTCTTTGCCTTTTTCGCGATCCGCGCAGTTTTCCAAAGCTCCCGTCGAAGCGCGGTCACCTTTGGGCTCGGGTGGTGGCTCATCTTTCTTGCGCCCGTCAGCCACGTCGTCTTTCCGCTCCAGAACCTCCTTGCCGACCGCTATCTGCTAGTTGGGAGCTGGGGCCTGCTGCTCGTAATCGGAGTCGGTCTCGTGCGGCTGCCGTCGCGCAGCGCCTGGGTCGTCGGCCTCAGTTGGCTGGTGGCGAGCACGGCCTGGAGCGTCACCCAACTCGGCCACTGGGAATCCTCACGCGCCCTCCGCCTGCACACGGTCTCGGTGCATCCGTCTGATGTCGAGTCCTGGCACCGACTTGCGTCGCAAGCCGAAGAGGAAGGCAGGTACGATGAGGCAGAGGTCTACATCGAGAAAGGTCTCGAGCACTCTGCCTTCGCGGTTGATCGGTGGCGACTCTATCATCGCCGCGCTCTCATCTTGCGAAAGCAAGGTCGCGTCGACGAGGCTATTCATTGGATGCGCTTTGCTGCCAACCAGCCGGAGGCCCACAAAGCCTACGCCAACCTTGGGCTCCTGCTCGCGCGGCGCGGAGAGATCGAAGACGGTCTCGAACAAGTCCGAAAGGCCTGCGAGTATCAACCCCGTTCGGCGCACAACCAGCGTGCACACGGGATCGTGGCGCTCCAGGCAGGCGAAGTCGACGAAGCGTGTCATGCGTTTGCCGAGGCTCGTGCGCTTGAGCCGTTCAACGCAGACAATCATTTCAACGTCGGGCTCTGCGAGCTTCGCCGTGGCGACGGAGAAACGAGCAACGCGGCATTCGGGCAAGCCCTCGAGCTCCGCCCGGAGCTGGCAGAGCAGATCGATCAGGCGCGACGATCGGTCCGGCAATGAATACCGCCGCCACTGGTCTCAGAGCCGCCGCCGCACTGGCGGTGCTGAGCTTCGTCCTGCCGCTTGGTCTCGCGCTCTCGGTGCCCCTTCGACCGCAGGGGGGTGACACGGTTCCGGGCAAGGTCGGAATGCACGTCCTCCAATGCGAGCGTTCCTTCGACCTTGCGGGCGCTGGCTGGCTTCGGGAACGGACGCTCGCCGGGAAGCGTCCTTACTACGCGGTTGTCACTGCCGACCGCAGTCGCCTCGTTTCCACCTGGGGCCCCGGACCGGCCGTGTGGGGCGCCCTGACCTCTCTTCCCCTCGATCCTGGCTTGGTCGTCGATGACGCCACCTTGGCGCGTCGCGCCCGACGGTCGGCCGCCTTTGCGGTGGCACTCGCCAGCCTTTTCCTCTTCTTGGCGATCGCGCAGCGAGCCCATCCCGTCGTTGCGTTGGTGGGTGCAACGACCGCCGCCCTCTCGTTTGGCGGAGCAGGGCTACTCGGGCAAGCGCTGTGGCAACAAACGGTGGCCTGTGTGGTATTCGCCGCGTCTTGGCTAGCGCTCGGGCGCGGAACGAAGGAATCAACGAGCGTCCTTTGGCTTTCCGCGGGCGTGGCCCTTTCCCTGGCTGCGGGTCTGCTACGCCCCGCCGACGGCGTTCTCGCGATCGCAGGCCTCGCGATGTGTCTGCGGCCATTGCTGCAAAAGCGCCATCTCATGGGGATCGCGATCGCCGTCGTCTTGGGCACATTCGTGCTTGGTGTGTTCGTCGCGTGGAACCTGCGGCAGTTCGGGACGCCGTGGCCGGCAGGTCAATCGATCACCCACAGCGGGAGCGACGGGCTCTTCCGCTCCGACTTCGGAGACATGATTCTGGCCTTCTCCGCGCTCTTGCTCAGTCCAAGCCGGGGTCTATTGGTTTTCGCCCCGATCGTGGTCGTCGCTATCGCCGCGGGAGCGCGGTCCTCTACAGAAGCGAAGGCGCTGTCGGCCTCGATTCTCGTGCAACTGGCCGTCTATGCTGCCTTCCACAAATGGTGGGGAGGTGTTGCCTTCGGCCCACGCCTTGCGGCGATCCCGGTGTGGGCGTCGTGCTTCGTCTTGTTCGGTCTCGTCGCACCGACGTCGATCCCCAAGCGCCTGGTCGCACTCGCCGCGACTGTTACGATCGTGATCGGCCTCATCGGGCTGTACGGCTACGACCCGCGCAAATGGGATTTGAGGGTGAACGTCGATCAACACCCCGGCGCCGTGTGGGCAATCGGGGACTCCGTGCTCCCCTCATCCCTCCGCGCGCTTCCCGAAGGCTCGCCAGAGATCGTCGATAGTCCAGAGGGGCCATTCGCGTACTGCGTCGATCGAACTTTCGGTCAGAGGTTGACCGGAAACCTCACCGCGACCCCGACCAGCGAAGGGCCAAAGCAGTTCGCTGGGATGTTGAAAATGCCTAGGGTGAGCGAGATCCCGTCAAAATCGAGTTTGAACGTGACCTCCTTGGCTTCCGGAGCAGCATTGGACGTGGCCGTCACGGGGTCGAGCTCGATCCGATGAGGCCCAGGCATCCCGTTGCCGTCCGGGTCTGACTGGAGATCGAAGTCATCGAGTGGAGCTGCGCCAAGGGAAGCCGTCATCGTTGCCGGCGTCGCACCGGTCACATTTGTGGTCACCGAAGCGGAGATGTCGATCATGGTGGCACCGGCGTCTACTAGCGACGCGACGGATTCTTCGTCCAAGATCACGGCCGCTGAAAACGTCGCCTCAGTAGAACGGGAGTTCGAGTACGGCTCGGTGAGCTCGACGACGAGCTCAATCGGGATGTTGAGTCGCAGCGTGCCGTTCTCGCAAGTCAGAAGGAAGGTGCTCTGATCGACGGGTGGCGGATCTCCCGTTCCGCCGCCACCGCCACTGCCGCCGCGTCCACCGGGACCCAGCGGCCCTGTGTTTGCGCCTCCACAACCAGCAATGGCGCCAAGAGCAGCCACCAAACAAAGCTCGTTAAACTTCACGATCTGCCTAACTCCTAAGATGTCCAAAAATGGCTAGTCGGCGCCGCCGAACATAAGCGTGAGAAAGCACCTTGGTCAGTTACGCCATATTTGGTCAAGCCGCCGACACGACGCAGTCACGTTGAAACGTAATCTCCAATACGTGTAATGTGGGTCACAATCCCACCGTTGGTGGATCCGTTTTTCCCGTGCTTTGCGCCGTTTCCTGTTTCGCGCGTGTATGTGAACGTGGTCGGCTGTGCATCTAGAAAGATCGCGCGCTCTTGAAGTGGCTAAGAGTCGTCCCCTTCGACGACTTTGCGCTTGGAAAATGCACCGGTTGCTGCGATAAGGAGGGTCCCCGTTTTACCGGAGTACCCGCTCCAGTATTGCCCGCATGTGTGTCGGTCGATCTATGAGTCCACGCTTTGTAGCTTTGGTCGTTTTGGCACTCGTGCTTAGCGCATGCTCTGAAAAAGGGACCTCCGAGCAAGCCTCCGTTTCCGTTACCGTGACCCTGTCGGCCGAAGAAATGGGTATCGACCGGTTGGAGTATATAGTCTCGCATCCGACCGCGTTGACCGAACCGATTGTCGGCAACGTCGAGGTCACGAGCGATACGACTACCTTCCGTCTTACGTCCCTTCCGGTCTCCCCGGTCAACATCGACTACACAATATCGTTGTCGGTTTATAGCGATACCGGTGAACGCTTTTGCATCGGTTCGGCCATCTTTCCTATCTTGCTGAACGACACGACCTTCGTGGACATGGATCTCCTTTGTTCGACGAGCGCGGGTAACGATATCGGGGAATTCGGCGTTAACGTCTCGTTTCAACTCAACTACTGTCCCGAAATCACCGAAGGGAGCCTTTCGGCTAACCCTCAGACCACGGTCTTGATGGACCCAGTCGCTCTCTCGGTTGCGGCAACTGACACGGAAAACGACCCGCTCACGTACACCTGGACCGCGACGAGCGGCGTCATCACGAACCCGACCGCGCCCAACGCGACGCTCCTCTGCACGGCGGTCGGTGACCACACGGTGACGCTGTCGGTGAGTGACGGCGACCCGGCTTGCGTCCAGCTGCGCCAGCTCCCGATCCACTGCGACCCGGACCCGAGCTGCGGCAACGGCACCTTGGAGGTCACCGAGTTCTGTGACGATGGAGCCAACAACAATACCGGCGAAGGCTGGTGCACGAACAACTGCCAGACGATCCAACTGTGCGGTTTCGGGGGTCCTAACGGCACCGAGGAATGCGACGACGGCGGTGAGAGCGCGACCTGCGACGCCGACTGCACGTTTGCTCTATGCCAAGACGGGACGCTGAATATCAGTGCCGGGGAGATCTGCGACGACGGGGTAGAGACAGTGACCTGCGACACGGATTGCACAGTCGGTCTGTGTGGGGACGGGACGGTCAACGCAACAGCCGGCGAGACCTGCGACACCAGCGGACCCAGTCTAAGCTGCACCGGAGAGTGCCTTGGCACGACATGCGGGGACTCGGTCATCAACGTGGCCGCCGGAGAACAGTGTGACGATGGCGGGGAGAGCCTAACGTGCGACGCCGATTGCACTGTCGCGTTTTGTGGAGATGGCACGCTCAACCTTACGCGCGTCGAGGAGTGCGACGATGGCGGTGAGAGCGCGACTTGCAATATCGACTGCACTACATCGGTATGCCCCGACAACAAGTTGAATGTCACGGCAGGCGAGGTCTGCGACGACGGCGTCGCCAACGGCACGGGGTCGGGGTTGTGTGGGTTCGGCTGTACGGCGTCAGCTTCCTGCGGCAACAGTCTGCTCCAAGCCGGCGAGGAGTGCGACGAAGGAACGTACACGGCGACCTGCGACGCCAACTGTACCTTCGCGATTTGCGGGGACGGAACGTTCAATGCCGCGGCTGGGGAGCAGTGCGACGGGGCCGGCGAGACCGGCTCCTGCGACCTGGACTGTACGAATGCGCTTTGCCAGGACGGGACGTTCAACCCGACGGCGGCTGAGGAGTGCGACGATGGGGTCGAGAGCGCGACCTGCGACTTCGATTGCTCGTTTGTTGTGTGCGGCGACGGTCTGAGGAACGCCACTGCCGGCGAGGAATGCGACGACGCCGGGGAGAGCGCAAACTGTGACGACGACTGCACCCTGGTCGTCTGCGGTGATGGAAACGTCAATGAGACCGCAGGCGAGATCTGCGACGACACCGGCGAGAGCGCAACGTGCGACGATGACTGCACCCCACAGATGTGCGGGGATGGGAAGTTGAATCTCACTGCCGGCGAGGTCTGTGATGACGGTGTCAACGACGGCACGGGTTTCCAATTGTGTGAGCAATTCTGCGCTGCGCCAGCTTCGTGCGGCAATGGCCTGATCGAGACCGGGGAGCAGTGCGACGACGCCGGTGAGAGTCTTGGTTGTAACGGGGACTGTACTCTCACTCAATGTAAC
>Ga0255058_10001540_pt1 | contig 12968 bp, 4 predicted proteins | sample Cases_109_9_MG_FD_188637 | JGI IMG/M metagenome (GOLD analysis project Ga0255058, IMG submission 188637) | Seawater microbial communities from Amundsen Gulf, Northwest Territories, Canada - Cases_109_9 | ecosystem: Environmental > Aquatic > Marine > Gulf | place: Canada: Northwest Territories... | reverse complement strand
CAGGCCATCGCGCGGCTGCAGGCCATCCTCCAGAGCGAGGGGCTGGTGCGGCAGATCATCAAGGAAGAGATGGTGGCCCTGAAAGAAACCTATAGCGATCCCCGTCGGACCCAGATCGAGGCGGAGGCGACCGAGATTAGCCTCGAAGACATGGTGGCCGACGAGGAGATGGTGATTACGGTCACCTACGGGGGCTACATCAAGCGAAGTCCACTCACCGTCTACCGCGCTCAGCGGCGGGGCGGCAAAGGGATGACCGGCATGGCCACCAAGGAGGAGGATTACGTGGAGCACCTCTTTGTGGCTACTACCCACAGCTATATGCTCCTCTTCACCAATCTGGGCCGGGTCCACTGGCTGAAGGTCCACGAGTTTCCCCAGCTCGGCCGGGCGGCCCGGGGCAAGGCCATTGCCAACTTCCTCCAGCTTCAGGCCGGGGAGCACGTCACCACCATGATTCCCATCCGCCAGTTTGAGGTCGACCGGTACCTCGTTATGGGCACGCGTCGGGGGGTCGTGAAAAAGACGGAACTCAACGCCTATGCGAATCCGCGGGCAGGCGGGATCATTGGCTTGTCGCTGGATGAGGGGGATGAGCTGATCGGTGTTGCCATGACGCGGGGGACGGAAGACGTCTTCCTGGGGACCAGGAAGGGCATGGCGATCCGATTCCGTGAAGGCGATGTGCGTCCGATGGGCCGGACAGCCCGAGGAGTCACAGGGATCAACCTGGCGTCCGGGGACCAGGTGGTGGGCATGGAGATTGTGTCCGAGGAGGCGAAGATTTTGACCGTGACCGAGCGGGGGTTCGGGAAGCGGACCGATGTTCCCGAGTACCGGCTCCAAGGACGGGGCGGCAAAGGGATCATCAACCTTCGGGTGACCGACAAGAATGGACCGGTTGTGGGGATTAAACAGGTCCGGGAAGATGACGGGGTCATGATGATCTCCCAGGAGGGGAAGATCACTCGCCTTGCGGTACGAGAGGTTCGCGATACGGGACGGGCGGCCCAGGGGGTGCGGTTGCAGGGCTTGGGCGCAGGGGACCGAGTTGGCGCGGTGACGGCCCTCGTCATGGAGGAGGAAGAAATCGGGCCCCTCGAGGAGAAGCCGGAGCAGGTAGAAGGCGCAGGTGATGCTTGACCCCAAGCTCATTCGGGAGAACCCCGATCTCATCCGAGCAAAGCTGGCGCAGCGGGGTGGGGCGTATGATTTGGACAACCTGCTGAAGCTCGATGCCGAGCGGCGGCGGTTGTTGACCGAGGTCGAGCGCCTCCGGCGCGAGAAGAAATCAATTTCCGAACGGGTACGTGACCTGAAGGGCGACGAGCGGGCTGGCGGCGAGGCCCAGGAGAAGATGGCCAAGAGCCGGGAAATCTCGAGCGCCCTCAAGGAGGGCGAGGATCGTCTGCAGGCCCTCGAACAAGAACTAGAACACCTGCTGCTTCTGGTCCCGAATCTCCCCCACGACTCAGTCCCGGCTGGGCAGACCCCAGAAGACAACGTCGAGGTCCGCCGCTGGGGGACACCCCGAACCTTCGATTTTGAGCCGAGGCCCCACTGGGAAGTCGGAGAGGAATTAGGGATCCTGGATCTTGCGCGGGCCGCCCGGATCGCAGGAGCCCGCTTTCCCCTCCTGCAGGGAGACGGGGCCCTCATGGAGCGGGCCCTCATCAACTTCATGGTCGATTTGCACGCGCGGGAGCACGGCTACACCGAGGTGGTCCCGCCCCTCATGGTCAATGAAGACAGCATGACCGGAACCGGGCAGCTGCCCAAGTTCGCCCAGGAGCTTTTCAAAACGGCAGACGATCCCTACTATCTCATTCCCACCGCAGAGGTTTCAGTCACCAACATCCATCGGGAAGAGATCCTCGGGCCCGGAAACCTCCCGCGGAATTATGTCGCGTTCACCCCGTGCTTCCGCCGCGAGGCGGGCTCATATGGGAAGGATACGCGCGGGATTATCCGCCAGCACCAGTTCAACAAAGTCGAGCTGGTGAAGTTTGCCGAGAGGGCGAAGTCGTACGAGGCGTTAGAACAGCTGACCCACGATGCCGAAGAGGTCTTGAAACGGCTGGGCATTCCCTACCGCGTGGTGACGCTCTGCACAGGCGATTTGGGCTTTGCGGCTGCCAAGACGTATGACATCGAGGGCTGGTTTCCCAGCCAGCAGGTCTACCGCGAGATCTCTTCCTGCAGCAACTTCGAGGAATTTCAAGCCCGACGGGCCGGCATTCGCTACCGCCCCGCGCCCGGGGCCAAGGTCGAGTTTGCCCACACCCTCAATGGCTCCGGTGTCGCCATCGGGCGGACCTGGGCCGCTATTCTCGAGAACTATCAAGAGGCCGATGGCAGCGTGACCATCCCCGAAGTGCTCAGGCCCTACATGCGGGGCCTGAAAAAAATCGAATCCCACTAGGCCCCGCCCAGCGGGATCACGTTCGCAGTTGACAGTTCACAGTTCACAGCCAGAAGAGCTATAATGGGTTGGCTTTATCCGTGAACCCTGAACGGTGAACCGTGAACCGAATGGAGGGGTGGCCGAGTCAGGCTTAAGGCGGCGGTCTTGAAAACCGTTAGGCGATGAGCCTCGTGGGTTCGAATCCTACCCCCTCCGCCAACGATCCGCCAGAGGCGGTTCACGGGTGACGGTTCACTGTTCACAGCGAAGAACGGCCCATGGTTTAATTGCTTTTACCCCTGAACAGTGAACCCGGAGCCGTGAACTCTGAACTGTGAACCACACGGAGAGGTGGCCGAGTCAGGCTTAAGGCAGCCGCCTGCTAAGCGGTTGTAGGGTGATGAGCCCTACCCCGGGTTCGAATCCCGGCCTCTCCGCCACTCGATTCCGCCCTGCGGAATCGCGTTCACAGTTGACGGTTCACCGTTCACAGTAACAGGTCGGCATAATTATTCGAATTCGGTTGTCTTTATTCGTGAACCGTGAACCGCACTTGCGCCCGTAGCTCAGTTGGATAGAGTGCCTGGCTACGAACCAGGAGGTCGGGAGTTCGAATCTCTCCGGGCGCACCACACAAACAAGCACTTAATCCCTTTTACGGAGCAGACGTAGCCTTCGACGATTTCTCGCACTTTCCTGGCTCTTCCCGAGATTCTTGTAGGTCAAGATCGTAGGCCAAAAGGGGCCCCCCGAGGGATAATCCGAACTCGGGGGACTTCTTGTTTTTCGGGCCGCCGTAGAACCGTTCCCCATGCGGGTTCACAACATACACGTCTGTCTCGCTCCAGCCTGCGACGTGCCAGCGCATCGTTTCGCCCATGCCCAAAAACTGCTTGACAGCGGTCGTGATGAGAGTACGATCCGGGCAAGAGAGCGTGAGGGTCTAGCGGCAGCGGACCTTCTCCTTCCCGACCCTCAGTATCGGCTAGCAGGTCCCCGGCAGAATCATTTACCCACCTGCCTTTTTTCTTTTCTCTCCCCTCTCCCAAGCTTTTGGATTTCGACGCGAGGCGTTCTTGTATTTGGTGGAGTGCGTCTTTGTGAAAGGGGGCAAGGCCATGCGGGTATCACAAGAGAAGCTCAAGCGTAGGCATCAGGTGTTACTCTGGATTTAAGAACAAGGGGATGCGAAGAACAGTACTGAACTCGTATGGGTCCTACAGCGGGTCGTCGATGAGCTACACCGCCTGAATGAGGGGAGTCGTGGGCAGGAACGCCGGCGTCACTTGCTTGGGACGGTCATTCATTGAGGGGTCTCTCGGAATGGAAGTCGAGCAGGCCGAAGTGCAATGCCCGCGTTGCGACAGTGTGAGCGCTCGCGAGGAGCAAGGATGGGCCTTCGACGGGGAGTACGTGTGCCTCGGCTGCGGTTACGGCTTCCGGAACTGATTGCAAAGCGGCCGTACTCTTTGCGCCAAGAGTCTCTTTGGCGTTGTTCGCTTAGGCCGCGTACCACAGCACCGCGATGAAGTGACATGCGGTGCCTGCCATAACGCACAGGTGCCAGACGAAATGGCTGTAGGGGACCTGCTTCGCGGCGAAAAACACTACACCCCCCGTGTACGCGATGCCGCCTGCAAGGAGCCAGAACAGACCCCACGGTGGCACACGGAGCACCAATGGCTTTACCGCGATGAGGACGAGCCACCCCATGGCGAGATACACGCATGTCGAAATCACCGGGTACCGTATCCCGCCGACAGCCTTGAGGACGATACCAGCAACGGCCAGACCCCACACGAGACCGAACAGCGTCCAGCCCCACGGGCCGCGGAGTACGCCGAGCGTGAACGGCGTGTACGTGCCCGCGATCAGGAGGTAGATCGCTCCGTGGTCGAGAACCTGGAATACCCGCTTGGCCCGATTCCTTGGCAACGCGTGGTACAGCGTGGATGCGAGGTACAGTACCACCATCGTCGCCGCAAAGATGCTCACGCCCAGAATTCCCGATACGCCGCCACGCTGAAGTGCGGTAAGCACGAGAAATGGGGCAGCAGCCACTGCCGCCAGCAAGCCGACACCATGGCTGACGCTGTTCGCGATTTCTTCCCCGAGCGACTGCGTGCGTTCTCGCCGTGCGGGTGCTTCGATCATGACTCTATATCCTGCGCGGCCCATCTACAATTGGGCTGCATAACCAATGTGGCTAACACTACCATTCTTATACCCTAAACGGGATCGCTCGTAAATGCATCTGCGCTGGGATTTCCTGTAAGACCCATGATGCAGATGGCGGGCCAACGTTTGTGCCGGAGGTGGGCTAGGAGCTACGCCAACCCCGGTTCCATCTGTCCATCTCATGAGGAGGGCCTCAGCATCCGCCACTGCGGATGGTGTGTCAAACATGCGAAATAGGTCAAGGTAGATGCTAACCCGTGGTTCCTTTCCCGTGAATGTATGGTTGCAGGACTTGACCTCGCCTCCACTCTTCCATGTCCAACATAAGAAAATACCGCTTGACAGGAAGAGAGTGACAGGTTATCGTGCTATCAGCTTTCGTGTTTGGCTTGTTGTGGAAACGGAAACCGCAAGGGCTTCATGAAAAGCCCCTGCGGTTTTTTTATGCGGTCAGGTCTCGTTTCGACGGGCCTTTACCCCCGGGCAGCGCCCGGGGATCCTAAAAAGAAAGGAGGGAGAAAGGAACATGGCAAACACTGGCACCGTGAAGTGGTTCAACGACGCCAAGGGCTACGGATTCATCGAGCGACCGGACGGCGACGATGTTTTTGTGCACTATTCGGCGATCCAAGGCGGCGGATTCAAGACCCTGTCCGAGGGGGAGTCGCTTGAGTTCGATGTCGTGGAAGGACCAAAGGGCAAGCAGGCGGCCAACGTCACCAAGCGATAGTTGGTCGGATGCAGCTCAGGGCAGAAAGGGCCTCGAGATTTTTGGGGCCCTTTCTATTTGGGTCAGGTTCAGGAAGCATACAAGCGTTCTGATGGGTCAATTCGATAGGGGATAATGAAAATGCAACGGGAATGGTGTCGAAACATGAATCACAGGCGCTCTGACGCCCCAGTCCGGCACTGCCCGAATTGTGGGGAAACGGTAAACATGAACATTCCCGCGAAGAAATGCAGCGACAACGAACATGCGGAGAGCCGGATGAACAGGAACAAGTATTGCGTGCATTGTGGTTTGCAGCTTATGAAGTAGTACGACGTCAATTATGGGAGTGGAGCGACCAAGCAGGATGAAAGGGCACTCCTCGGGCGGGTGACAGGGCGGTGCCCACATACCGTGCGCGGGTATAGACTCGGTTGCGGATAGGGTGCGTTTATTGGTCACGAAATGTCACGTTGTGCCGCGTCCTGTACACCCAAGCGCTTGAAGTTATTGATTCTACTCGCCCTTGCGCAGGTTTCGTAATCAGCAGGTCAGGAGTTCACCCCTCGTCGCCGGCTCCACGAACTCCACTCTTCGGATGTCCTAGAAACCGAGTCCCAAACCACGTCCAAATCCTACTGATCGACATACTCCTGATAGGTGGATCACCCTCGGGCGCGCGTGTACTCCCGGAGGGGACCAAGCTGTAGCTCCGAACTTTGGCCCCCTGTCCACGGTCGAAACTCTGGCATAGAGCGCTGGGACATCTCAAGCCGCTTGCTACGGTTTCCCCATGCGTACGAGGATCCGGTGCTTGACCAGACCCCGATGCAACGGGATCACGCCATCCCGCACGTGCTGACCATCCATCGCCACCCAGGACACGCCTCGCTCGCAGCCTTCCGGGTTCTCGACCTGAATCTCGTATATCGCTTCACCGTGACGATAGCGCAGGCTGAAGCCCCCCCACCATCCGGGGATGACTGGATTCAACTGCATGTGATCCCCTCGCACCTTCAAGCCCAGGACCTCCTCAACCCAGGCTCGGTACATCCACGCCGCCGAACCCGTATACCAAGACCAACCACCGTGACCGATCCGCCCGGGCAATCGGTACACATCAGCTGCGATAACGTAGGGCTCAGCCCCGTAGCGCCATACCGTTTCCGGTTCGCGTACGTGCTCAATCGGGTTGAGCATGCGCAGCATTTTTGCCGCACGTGCACCATCCCCTCGACGCGCCATGGCCATGGCGAACCACAGGGCGGCGTGAGTGTACTGGCCTCCGTTCTCCCGCACCCCCGGAGGGTACCCCTTGATGTATCCGGGTGATGGCTTCGATCTGTCAAAGGGAGGTGTGAAGAGTAGCACCAGACCTTCATCCTCGCGAACGAGATGTCTCCACGCTGATTCCAAAGCCCTTTCTGCGCGATCGGTGTCGGCGGCGCCGCTCAGCCAAGCCCAAGATTGGGGCAGGGAATCAATCCTCGCCTCCTTATTCGCCGAGGAACCAAGGGGCGTGCCATCGTCGAAGGTTGCCCGAAGATACCACTCCCCATCCCATGCTGCTCGCTCGACACGCTGAATCAGCCCATTCCTGTCTTGATGATAGGTCTGGCTCAGATCTGGCCGACCCAGTAGCTCAGACAACTCGGCCATACCCTGAAGCACATCCACCATGAACCACGCCAGCCAAACGCTTTCCCCCCTGCCCCCAGCACCCACAAGGTTCATCCCATCGTTCCAGTCCCCTGTCCCCATCAGGGGCAACCCATGGGGCCCAAAGGTCAGACTACGCGTGACAGCGCGCTGGCAGTGCTCAAACAGCGTGCCGCGTTCCAACGCGACCTTCGGTGTGAGGAAGATCTCGTGCTGATCGTCTTCCAGCATGGGTGCGTCGAGGAAGGGGACCGCCGTGTGTAGGATGTCCACATCGCCGGTGGTCCTGATGTAGTGAGCGACGACGTAGGGAAGCCACAGGAGGTCATCGGAGATCCGCGAGCGGATTCCCGCGCCGCTCGGCGGATGCCACCAGTGCTGGACATCGCCTTCCTTGAACTGACGGCTCGCCGCGAGCAGGATGTGCTCGCGCGCCAGCTCGGGATACGCGTATAGGAAAGCCATAACGTCCTGCAATTGATCGCGGAAGCCGAATGCACCGCCGGACTGGTAGAAGGCGGAACGTCCCCAGATCCGACAGCTGAGGCTTTGGTACAGAAGCCAACGGTTGATCAGGAAGTCCGTTGCGAGCTCGGGGGTGTGGACTTCGATCGTGCCCAACAGATCATCCCACCAGGCTCTCGTTTTGCTTAACGCGGTCTCGAGCGCCAAGCCTTCCCGGTAGGTAAAAACCCGTTCATGGACCTCCTCCACCGACTCGGCTTGGCCCAACATGCACGTGATCTCAGACCTCTCGCCAGGAGCTAGTTCAAGCGTGACCTGCAACGCGGCGCACGGGTCGAATCCCACTCCCGTCCGACCTGGAAGCCTGGTTCGCTCCATCGCCGCCGGGTTCCCCATCGAGCGGTTGCGCCCAAGGAAGGACGTGCGGTCGCCGCTGTATGACTCCGGAGGCGGGTTGATGGCCGCGAAGGCCACCCGATCCCCATACTCAGGGTGGTAGCGATTCCGAGCGAGCAAGGCCTGGACTTCGTCATCCCAGTGGGTCGCAACGTGCATCTGGGAAGATTCACGGTCCTCGCCCAGTGTCCACTCCACATAATACGTAACCGACAGCTTGCGATGCCTTGAGGAGTCGTTCCTCAACAGCAGCTTTTGCAGCTTAATCGGCTCTCCCCCTTTCTCATCCACTGGAACGAAGACCGTCAGCTCCTGCTCGATCCCATGGCTGTTATGCTCGAATACCGTGTACCCCGCCCCATGCCTTGCCCGGTAGGCGGTCTCCTCGCGGATCGGCGACGGGGTCGGCGTCCAGTAGACACCGGTTTCGTCATCCCGGATGAACAACGCCTCAGACGGTGGATCCGTCACGGGGTCGTTCGACCATTGCGTCAGGCGATTGCGCTGGCTGTTGCCATACCAGGTAAAGCCAGACCCCGTTTCGCTGATCAATGTTCCGAAGGTCGGGTTGGCGATGACGTTCACCCAGGGCGCAGGCGTGTGGGCGTTGGGACCGAGATAGATCGAGTATTCACGCCCATCCGGGGTGAAACCACCCAGGCTGTTGAAGTAGGGCAACTCCATGAAGGGGAGCGAAGCCGAAGGCTCCCGGGGAGCAGGTTTCTTGGCCGTAGGTTCCGACAGCTCCGGAGCCTCCATGGGCACGCCCAATTGGTGGGGCAATGTGCCGCGGGCCGCTACCAGTACCACACTCGCCGCGGCCCTGAGCAGCGTCAGGTCTTCCTCCGGGATAAGATCCGCACTGCGCAAATAGGTCCCACCAGGCCGATCAATCCCCGTATACATCGAATGCGTTTGGATCAGGTGCTCGAGTTGTTCGCGCAGCGGCTGCTCATAGCCGCTTGCCGCCTCGTTGAGGATCACCAGGTCTGCCCTCAACCCGTGCCTTCGCCAATAGGTATGCGCCTGGAGCATTTGACGGACCAGGCTGATATCCCGCGCCTCGCCAATAACGACCAGGGCAATCGGCAAGTCGCCCGAAATTCCGTAAGGCCACAAGCCGGCTTGACCCTTGCGGTTCTCATCGATGCGTTCAGCGGGAGGGCGCAGGAGGGGATTGGGAAACAGTAAGTGGCTTGCGAGCTGCTGGAAGCGGCGAGCCTCGTCGGGCTGGATGCGAAGCAATTGCAACTCAAGCTGGGCAGAGGCCCAAGCGAAATCCATCGCCCGATCGATCGCATGGGGATCGCTGTATTTACCCATCAGTCCCAAGACCTGTTGGCGCGTTTCACCGGCGGCGAGAACCAAGGTAACCTGGATACGCTGGCCTGGGCCAAGACTCAGGGTCTGGCGCAGGCTGAGGATCGGGTCAAGGACAAAACCCTGGCTGTTGCTGAGTTCTTGAAAGACCCCCATCGGATTTGCGAGCGTCCGTCCTCGTCCGATGAATCGGCTCCGGTCGGTCTCGAATTGCAAGGTTTCCTCCTCGGCGTGTTCACGCGAAAAGCGGTGCGCAACATAAATGGGGGGGTCGTCTTCCCTGCGAGGGCGGCGGTACGCGAGGAGCGCTTGATGTTGAGGCACTGCCTCGGTTTGGATGAACAGCTTATTGAAGGCCGGATGTTGCCGATCTGCGTTGTGCGGCGCCATCGAGAGTTCAACGTAGCTCGTGAGATTGAGGCGACGGGTGCGACCGGATCGATTGATCAGAGCGATCCGCCGAATCTCAACGTCATCTTCTGGCGAGACGACGGCCTCGGTTTCGGCTTGAATACCGTTATCGGTGCGCCGGAACACGGCACGGCCGAGTGCAAAGTTAGCGGAATACGCCTCAACCTTCCCGCCGATCGGGTGATAGGTGTTGGACCACAATCGATCCGAATCGACATCATGGATGTAGCAAAAGGTTCCCCACGGATCCTGGGTCCGATCCGACCTCCAGCGTGTGATCTCAAACTCGCCCCACTGACTGTATCCACCGCCGGCGTTCGTGAGCATCAAACCATAGCGACCATTGCAAAGCAGTTGGGTTTTGGGCGTGCTGGTATGGGGCGTATCGAATTTGCTCACCGATGGCGCGACTTCGCCGACGCTCATCAGCGAAGGGACTCTTTCCCGCGTGGAGATGTGGTGCAGCGGAGGAAGGATCGGGACACGTTCATGGAGCAATGGCTCAACCGCACGCACGCGTGCGTCGGCATGGAAACGGCGCTGGATAGGATTGCCATGGATGAAGTTGGTCAGCGATAGGAAACCCATGCCTTGGTGATGAGCCATATAAGCTTGTACGATCACCCCACGCTCGCCCTCACGACTTGGTTGGCGGCTGAAGTCCATCGCTTCGTAATAGCCGTAATCGCTAAGAAGTCCCAAATTGGCCAGCCGCTTTAGATTCTGTACAGTCTCCCTCGGCGCAACGTTCACCGCCAAAAGAGTGGCATAGGGCGCTACGACGACCTTCTCCTCCAAGACACGCTTTAATCCGAGCTCCGGGACGCCAAAGGCCTTATATTGATAGGTCTTGTTGAAGTCCAGATCTCCAAAGGCAGACTCCGAGATCCCCCACGGCACACGACGCTTGCGACCGTAGGCGATGTGGATGGCCACAGCTTTCCTCGTCGCTTTATCCAAGAGCGAGTTCTCATATGAGCGCTGGAAAATCAGCGGCATCAGATATTCAAACATGGTCCCGGTCCAGCTGAGCAGCATCCGATACCGACCGATCGCGCCGTAGGGTCGACTCATGGAGAACCAATGATCAATTGGGACGTCCCCCCGAGCGATGGCGACAAAACTCCCAAGCCGCGCTTCACTCGCGAGAAGATCGTAGTAGGCGCCATCCAGGCGACCTTCAGAGACGTTGTAGCCGATTGAGAACAACCGTCGCTCGGAGTCATACAGGAAGCGCATGTTGATCGATTCGGATAACTCGCGTCCGTCCTGGATGAGCCGCTCACCCAAACCCAGCACTTCGCCTGCCAGCCATTTCGATTTTGCGAAGGCCTGCATAAGGCGGTCAAGCCATTCGAAGAGGGGGCCTGCGGCTGAGGGAGCTTCCTCTCGGATCGACTGGAATATCTGGATACAATGGATGTGCCCGTTGGCGAGATCGAGAAGCGAAGGCGCGTGATGCAGATCGTGGCGGAAAGCGAGCAGGGCATCCAGGCCCAGCCGGGAGACCTCCTCTTCTGTCTTTTCATCGAGGATTTCAATCCAGGTGAGATAGCGATCCGTAATCCTTAGCCAGGCCGATACCTGCCCCTGCATCTGCCTGGCCCAATTGGCCGCACCCGCTTCAACGTCGGCGGCCTCACGCGCCTCATCGGCTAGAGCCCTTACGCTACCCTCCACCCGCCGCAGCAGGCGAAGCGCGTCGGCGATGCGATCCGGCGGGGCTTCCAACGCGCGCACCAGTTCGTCGAGGACGTGAACATCTAAACCGGAAATGTCTTCCTGTTCGACGACCTGTTTCAAGATTTCACCGGTGTCCCGCAGGCCTCCAAAGGCTTTCACATCCAGGACAGGTGCCTGAAACAGCTCGTCAAGTCCATGCTCCAGGGACCATAAGGCAGCAAGTAGGTTTCCGCTGTCCACGGCGGACACGTAGCGAGGTTCGAGAGGGGTCAGGGTCTGAATGTCGTACCAATTCAGCAGATGACCCTCATAGCGCTCCAGTTTGCCGATCGTCTCCATAGTATGCGTCAGCTTATCGACGACCTGATCCACCGTTAGATATCCGAAATCATGTGCGGCTAGCGTGCTGAGCATCCAGAGACCAATATTGGTTGGACTGGTACGCATTGCCAGTTGATTCTGATGGGAGATCTGGTAATTGTCGGGTGGAAGCCAAGAGGTCTCATCGTTGACAAACTCCGAGAAATAGCGCCAGGTTCGTCGTGCAACTTTCCTTAGGAACTGCAGATCCTTTTCGGGAAGCAGGGATTGCTTTTGCTTTGCATGCGGTCGCAGGTTCAAGAGCCAACCGATCAGAGGGGATAGGAACCACAACACGAGCCAGGGGCTGGCCAATAAAAGGTTCGATGGCATCCAGCGCTGCACTGCCACCCCCACGATTCCGCTGAAGATGCTCGCCCGGCCCATGGAAATCACGAACATCGGCAGTTGACCCGTCGCACCCCCACGCGTCGTCCCAGCCGAAGTCCACTCGAGCAACCCCCGATGAGAGATGAGGCGGCGATACCAGACCCGGAGAATGGCATCCAGAGCTAATCCGGCTTGGTGCGGAAGCAGTGCAGCTTCAACAAGCGCCCGCCGCAGGTCGTGCGCCACCTTCGAGAAGGAGAAGCTCTTCAGCCCCTGGCGCGTGGTCGCCATCGTGAAGGGCTGCGCCAAAGGGTGGAAGAGCAACTGCATGGCGACCACAAGCGTAGAGATCCACCCCATCTGAGGAGAAGTCAGCCAGGAGGCTATGAGCAAGCCCAGGCTGGTCGTGGGTATCAGGCTCCGGCGCAAGTTGTCGAAGACCTTCCAACGGTTGAAACCGGAGAGCGGGTTTGGCCCTCGCCGTCTTCCAGGCTGGGGAACCCGCGGCAAAATCCAATCCGCGATTTGCCAATCACCGCGAATCCACCGATGCTGCCGGCGGGTGTAGCTCAGGTAATCCTGCGGGAACTCATCATAGAGCTCGATATCACTGGCCAAGCCCACTCGAACGTGAGCACCTTCAATCAAATCATGGCTCAGCAACCACTCTCCAGGAAACCTCCCAGACAGCACTCGACTGAAGGCGCGCACATCATAGATGCCTTTGCCATGGTAGGAGCCTTCACCGGCGAGATCCTGATTGACATCGGAAATCGCCTTGGTATATGGGTCAATTCCGACCGCGTCTGCGAAGAGTCGGCTGAAAGGCGAGGCACTCGTGCTCGGAAGCGTTGGGCTCACGCGCGGTTGGATGATGGTGTAAGAGCCGGCCAGAATTCTGCCTTCGGTATCGAAGCGCGGCTGGTTTAGAGGGTGTGCCAGGGTCTCGACCATCTTGCGGGCAGTGCCGTGAGGCAGCTGGGTGTCGCTGTCTAACGTGATGACGAACCTCACACTGGACAGATGATCCGGGTCGCCGACGTATACCACACG
>Ga0255058_10001539_pt1 | contig 12969 bp, 8 predicted proteins | sample Cases_109_9_MG_FD_188637 | JGI IMG/M metagenome (GOLD analysis project Ga0255058, IMG submission 188637) | Seawater microbial communities from Amundsen Gulf, Northwest Territories, Canada - Cases_109_9 | ecosystem: Environmental > Aquatic > Marine > Gulf | place: Canada: Northwest Territories... | reverse complement strand
GAACAGCGAGGCCCGCACCGGGCTGCCGTCGACGAGGCAGTGGTTCTCCGGCAGGTGCAGGCCCCGCGGGCGCACGAACAGCGTCGCGGTCTCTTCGGCGAGCCGGTAGTGCTTGCCGGTTCGAGGGTCCTCGTGCCGTATCTCGCGCCGGGTGGCGTCTCGCAGGTTGAGCTGGCCCTGCACCATGTTGTCCCACGTGGGCGAGCTGGAGTCCTCGAAATCGGCCATGAAGACGTCGGCCCCGGAGTTTAGGGCGTTGATGATCATCTTGCGGTCGACGGGGCCGGTGATCTCGACGGTTCGGTCTTGCAGATCCGCGGGCAGCGGCGCCACTCGCCAGTCCGACTCGCGGATCGGGGCCGTCTCGGTCAGAAAGTCCAGCCGGCGCCCCGCCTGCCACTCGGCCCGGCGCTCTTCGCGGCGCGCCAGCAGCTGCTCGATGCGATCGCCGAAGCAGTGCGCCAGCTCGGCGACGAAGGCCAGCGCATCCGAGTTCAGGATCGACTGGTACTCGGGCCGGACCGACCCCAGGATCGCGGGTTGCGGTCGGGGACTGCCTTGAACACCCATGGCTCATCCTTCATCGGGGTCGCCCGCGGAAGACCGCGGCGACTCCCCTACAACGTGTGGCGGTACGGAGCGTTTTTCAACCCGTCGCAGCAGCGGGCCGGAGTGCCGCTCACATCGTGAAAAGCGCCGCGAACAGGTCGATTCCGTACCACAGGTTGGCCAGCCGCAGGTTCTCGTCGGGGGCGTGCTGGTTGTCGTCGTGGTTGGCGATGGGGACGATGACCAGCGGGCGCTGCAGTTGCTCGGTGAACAGGTACAGCGGCAAGGAGCCTCCCAGCGTCGGCATCAGCACCACGGACTCCCCTGCGGCGCGGCTGGCGGCTTCGATCACCGGTTCGACGATCTCCAGGTCCATCGACGTTCGCACCGCCGGGTAGCCGGGCCTGCGGACCACCCGGGCGATGCGGGGATGGGCCAGCCGGGTCGCGTGGTCCGGCTTGTCGCGGACGATGTGATAGCCCTGCGCGGTGACGTGCCGCTCGACCAGATCCAGCATGCCCGCGGGGTCGTTACCCTTGACCAGTCGCACGTCGATGGAGACCTCGGCGCGGATCGGAACGATGTTGCGGGCGCTCGACCCGACGGTGGCACTGGCGATGCCGCGGATGTTGAGAGACGGCATCTGGATGCGCTCGACCAGGCTGCCCACCCCCTCCGAGCGGGCCAGCCCCAACTCAAGCCGCAACTCCTCGTCGACGTCGGGGACCTCGGCCAGGGCCTGGCGCTCACTCTCGGTGAGCGGCGCGACGCTGTCGTAGAACCCCTCGATCAGGACCCGACCCTGATCGTCCTTCATGGTCGCCAGTAGCCTTGCCAGATCGTGGGCGGGGTTCGGGGCCCAGTTGCCGTAGTGGCCGCTGTGCAGGTAGCGCTCGGCGCCGTAGACGGTGATGTCGATGCCGGTGTAGCCGCGAACGCCGAAGACCAGTTGTGGCCGTCGACTCTGGTGTACCGGCCCGTCGCAGATCAGCCACAGGTCGACCGGGTCGATCTTCTCGCGGTGGGCGGCCATGTAGTCCGACAGATGGTCCGAACCGGCCTCTTCCTCGCCCTCGAAGAAAAAGACCAGATTCGACGTCCGAGGGATACCGGCCGCGCGCAGGGCGTCCAGGGCCGGGAAGATCGCCCCCAACGGCGCCTTGTCGTCGCCGGCCCCTCGGGCGGAGATCCGCCACTCGGGATCGATCGCCTCCTCCGCCTCGGGAAAGGGACGGGATCGGCCGCCGCGGTCGACGGGAGCGGTGTAGAGCCGGGGCTCGAAGGGCGGGTGCGACCACTGGGACGGATCCACCGGCTGGCCATCGTAGTGGACGTAGATGCCGAGGGTGCGCTCGGCACCGGGAGCGTCCAGCCGCCCGTAGACGATCGGCGGCACGCCGTCGATCTCCAGCAGCTCGGCCGACACCCCACGGCTCGCCAGGCCGTCGCGGATGGCCACCGCGGTCCGGCGCAGCTCGCCGGGCCGGGCCGCGACGTTCGGAATCGCCAGGAGATCGGCGAAGTCGCGGAGGATGCGGGCGTCGTTGGCCTTGCGGTAGCTGCGTGCAGCCGCAACCGCGTCACTGTCCGCGACGGCCACACCGTGCACGGCGACCGCGAGCACGGCAGCCAGGATCATCCGTTTCATTGCCCCAGCATACCCAGAACCCGGGACGAGGAACACCGGCCGGTGACGCGAAATTCGGGTACATTGGATCTACGATGCGTGTTCGCCGTTTCCCCGCGACCCTGACCCTGGTCCTGGCGCTGATCGGGTTGCTCGGGTTGCCCGCGAGCGAGGGGGCCGCGCCCGTTCCCGTGGTGGTCGAGCTGTTCACCTCCGAGGGCTGTTCGAGCTGTCCGCCCGCGGAGAGCCTGCTGGGCGTGCTCGAGATGTCCCAGCCCGTGGAGGGCGTCGAGATCGTCGCCCTGTCGCTGCACGTCGACTACTGGGACGGCCTGGGCTGGAAGGACCCGTTCTCGTCCCCCGAGTTCACCCGGCGGCAGGAAGGCTACGCGTCCAGGTTCGACAACCGCAGCCTGTACACGCCGCAGATGGTCATCGACGGCCGCGAGGAGCTCGTCGACGCCAGCCGGCGCAGGGCCATCGAGGCGATCCGGCGTCAGGCCCGGCAGCCCAAGGCCAGCGTCTCCCTGGAGCTCGAACCGCAAGACGCCGGGCGGCCGAGCGTCGGCGCCCGGGTGCGAATCGACGACCTCCCGGCAACCGACGGACCGCTGGAAGTCGTGCTGGCGGTGACCGAGGGCGAGCTGGCCTCCAACATCACCGCGGGCGAGAACGTCGGGCGCAACCTGCGCCACACGGCGGTCGTCCGCGAGCTGCGAGTCATCGGCGAGCTGGATTCCGCCACCGCCGACGGTGCCTCCTTCGAGTCGGACCTGCTCCTCGACCCGGACTGGAAACGCGACAACCTGCGCGTGATCGTTTTCGTCCAGGAAAGGGTCGGCCGGCGAATCGTGGGTAGCGCCGTCAGCGACGTACGCCGGATGCACGGCGACCGCCGAGCGCGAACGCCCGGTGGGGCAGCTCGCGGACCGTCGAGTCGCCCTCGTTGATCTCGATCAAGCGGTCCACGAGCAGGTCGGTGAAGGTCTGGGTGGTGTCGCTGGTGGGCCAGTCGACTGTGAGCCTGTCGATGCGCGTCGCCCGCCCCAGACCGATCTCCTGGCGGTGCGGGTTGCCGCCGAACGTGCCGCCGGTCCCGACGTGCCGGTAGACGGAACGGGCGACCCCGTCCTCGACGAGATCGACCCGGATCCGGGCGCCGACTCCCAGGCGGTTCGATCGAACGCCCACCAGCTGGATCTTGATCCAGTGGTTGCCGAAGCCGGGGTTTTCGAACAGTGCGTTACCAAACGCGTCGCCCGGGTAGAAGCCTCCCATCTGTTCGAAGACGTCCTGGTCGCCGTCGTGATCCAGGTCGGCGAAGACGACGCCGTGCCCCTTCTGCAGGTGGCCGAACCCGCCGGCGGTGGTCACGTCGGAGAAACCGGTGCCACGGCGGTTGCGGAACATCAGGTTGGGCATCAACCCCTCGTAGTACGGATAGCCGGTGCCGAGATAGAAGTCGAGGAATCCGTCGTTGTCGAGATCGCCGATGTTGACCCCCATGGGCAGGGTGACCCGGGTCAACCCAAAGGATGCGGCGACGTCGACGAAGCCCCCCTTGCCGTCACCGCGGTACAGATGGTCCAACTCGGCACGGTTGGGGATGTCGAGATAGCTCGCGGCCACCGAGGCCACGTCGGGAGCCATGCGATTGCCTCCGTAGGCGGTGACCAGCAGGTCCAGCGCGCCGTCGTTGTCGAAGTCCCAGAACCACGACGGAAAACTGGCCACGGGACGCGTCACGCCTGCCTGCTCCGCCACGTCCGTGAACGTGCCGTCGCCGTTGTTGTGGTACAGCCTGTTCTCGTGTCCCATGTTGGAGACGAACAGGTCGGGGAAGCGGTCGCCGTCGTAGTCTCCCCAGACAACCGCCTTGGCATAGCGGTCGTTGGTGACGCCGGCCTGTTCGGCGACGTCGGTGAAGGTGCCGTCGCCCTCGTTGCGGAAGAGCTGGCAGGGCGCATCGGTGTTGGGATCGAACTCATTGCCGATGTAGAGATCGAGGTCGCCATCGTTGTCGTAGTCGGCCCACGCCGCGGTCTGGGTCGGGTAGTGCCGCTCTCCGAGGCCGGCTTCGAAGGTGACGTCGACGAAGGTCCCGTCGCCCTGGTTGCGTACCAGCGAGTTGGGATGGTCGCCCACCTGGCGCCACCAGGCCCCGCGCAACACCAGCAGGTCCACGTCTCCGTCGTTGTCGTAGTCGGCCTGGACCAGATTGAGCCCGCCCCACAGACCCGAAAGCCCCGCCTCCTCGGTACGTTCGGTGAACGTTCCGTCGCCCTCGTTGACGTAGAAGCGCAGCTGGCCGCGAGTGTCGGAAGACGACGTGAACAGATCCAGCCACCCGTCTCCATTGAAGTCGTCGGCGACGGCGCCGCCGGCCAGGTCGAAGCTGTTCAGCCCCAGTTGCGGGGCGACGTCACGAAAACGCTGCATCGGCTCGTCGGAATCGAAGACAGCCGGGGGGATCAGGTGCGCCGCCGGAACACCCTCGGGGTAGCGGCCGAGGGTCATGTAGGCGATGTTGACCAGCCAGCGGGCCTTGACGAAGTAGAGCACGTTGCCCAGAGCCCGGGCCCGTTCCAGAACCTCGTCCAGGTAGACGATCGCTGCCTGGGACCCCTCGATCAGCCCGTGAACACCATCCCCGCGGATGGGGAAGATGCAACTGTCCGATGTGTGACGGCGAACGCAGTTGTCGGTCTCGCCGCGGCGCAGGTGCGCGACGGCGAGCTCGTAGATCGTGCGCAACTGTTCCTCGGGAGGGATCTCGTCGGCGAACCCGACGAGCTCGCGATGGGCGTTCTCGTAGTGTTCGATGGCCAGCAGCGAATTGCCCATGCGCAGCTCGTGCTTGCCGAGGCGCATGTTGAACAACCAGCGGCGCAGGTCGGGAACGCCCTCGGGAAGCAGAGACAGACTCTCGCGGGCCTGCGAGGCCTCGGGGATACGCAGGTAGGGGTTCTTGGCCTCGGACTCGTCGGCGACCCGGTCGAGCAGTTCCAACATCTTGCGATGACCGGGCGCGAGCTCGCCGCTCTCCACGGTCGTGTCCTGCCCGGATCCGCCGCATCCGAGCGACAGAAGGACCGCGGTGAGCAGCGTGATGAGGACCTTGTTCATGGACGACCGGAACCTCGGGAGGCCGCCGTGGGAATCGTATCGTCGATCGGCACTATTATAGGCGGTCGGTCGAGATCGCCGTGGCGTGATCGTGTCGCGTGTGTGATCCAACGAGACCAAAGGAGTCGATTGAGCTTGTATGGCGCCGGACCCACCGCACCGTTTACCCCGCGACGTTCGGGATTGCCGTGGTGGGGCAAGGCCGGCGCCGCGGGGGCGTTGTTGGTGCCGCTCCTTGTCTCCTGTTCGGACCGGTCCCCCGCGGAAGCCCGGGCAGCCTACGACGAGGGCCAGAAGGCACTGCGTGAGGAGGACCATGCGACCGCAATCGCCGCCTTCGAGCGCGCGGCGGATCTCGATCCAGGCAACACCGACACCCTCCTCAAGCTCGGCGTCGCACGCTCGGCCGCACAGGACGGCCGCGGAGCGATCGAGGCCTATCGCGAACTGTTGCGACTCGACCCCGACCATCCCCCGGCACTGAACAACACGGCCAACGTCTACTTCCGGCAGGGTGACCACGAACAGGCCGCCATCTATTACGCGAGGGCCGTCGAGGCGAGACCGGACTACATCGTGGCCCTCTACCACTACGGGTGGGTCCTGCGGCAGTTGAACCGCCCCGACGAGGCCGAACGACAGTTCGAGCGCTGCATCGCCAGCCCGGCGGCGAACGCGCGCGATCGGCAAACTCAACTCGACTGTCGCTTCTACGTCGGCGCCCTGAGGTACCGCGCCGAGGACTACGCGACCGCGGCGAGCATCATGGAAGAGGTGCTGGGCAGCAGCCCGGCTCACCCGGAGGCCCGGTACTTTCTCGGCATGTCGTACCGGAGGCTGGGACGGATGGACGAGGCGCTGGAGCAACTCGGGCTGCACGAACAGCTGCTGCGTGCGACTCGATCGCGGAAACCGATCTCGAAGCAGGCGCCATGAGCGGCGCATCACGGCGACCGGCCGCCACGGTGATCCTGCTGCTGCTGCTAACGGGCTGCCCTGCGGATACCGGCCCGCCGGTCGATCCTGGTGGCGCCTCGCCCGAGAGCGATTCACCGGTTCGGCTGGCGGACGCCGGCGGCGTGGCGGGTTTCGAGATCATCCAGACCGGTGGCGGACCGGCGGTGGATCACATCATCGATTCTCTCGGCTGCGGCGCCGCCTGGCTGGACTACGACGGTGACGGCGACCCGGATCTCTACCTGGCCCAGGGCGCGACGCCCCGGAGCCCGCGGCTGGGTCCACCCGACCGTCTGTTGCGCAACGACGGCGACCACGACGGCGACGGGGTTCCCTCGTTTACCGACGTCACCGAAGCCGCGGGGCTGGGCGACACCCTCTGGAGTTTCGGGGTGTCGGTCGCCGACTACGACAACGACGGCGATCCGGACATCCACCTTTCGAACTGGGGCCCCAACCGGCTGTACCGCAACGACGGCGACGGCACCTTCAGCGACGTGGCCCCGGTTGCCGGTGTCGCCGACGAGGGGTTCGCGGCGTCGGCGACGTGGAGCGACGTCGATCGGGACGGTGATCTCGACCTCTACGTGACCCGCTACGTCGAGTTCGAGTTCGACCGCTACCCGGCGCGAGGCGAGCCGGCGGCGGGAGGCGGCACGCCGTGCGTCTGGCGTGGCATCGAGGTGTTCTGCGGTCCGCGAAACCTGGTCGCCGAGCCGGACATCCTGTTCCGCAACGAAGGGGACCCGGACGGAGACGGCGTGCCCTCGTTCACCGACGTGACCCGGGAGTCGGGGTTGGAGCGGGGCGAGCCGCGCTTCGCCCTGGCCGCGCGCTTCTTCGACGCCGACAACGACGGCGACGACGACCTGTACGTGGCCAACGATTCGGTCCGCAACAGCTACTACGTCAACCAGGGCGACGGCACGTTTCGCGAACAGGCCGTGCTGAGCGGCGTGGCCTACAACGAGCAGGGCAACGAGCAGGCCGGCATGGGCATCGCCGTGGGGGATGTCGACGGCAACGGCCTGCTGGACCTGGCCGTGACCAACTTCTCCCACGATCACGACACCGTGTACCGCAACGACGGCGGCGAGGGTTTCACCGATATCTCCTACAACATTGGTCTGGGCAGCCGCTCGTTCACGACGCTGGGCTGGGGAATCGGTTTCGTCGACCTGGACCAGGACGGCGCCGAGGATCTGGTGGTGGCCCACGGACACGTCTACCCTCAGGTCGATGGACGCGATCTCGGTACGTCGTACCGCCAGCCCAACGGCTTCTACCGAAACGTCGACGGTCGACTGCTGGACGTCGGCCGGCGGGCGGGACCCGGCGCAACCCTGGTCAAGAGCAGTCGCGCGCTGCTGGCCGTGGACCTCGACGGCGACGGCGATCAGGACCTGCTGTTCACCAATCTCAACGACAGACCGGATCTGCTGATCAACGAGAGCACCGCGGGAGGCTGGCTGCAGGTTCGGCTTCGCGGAGTCCGCAGCAACCGCGACGGCATCGGCGCCCGGATCAACCTCGTGGCCGGGGGCAACCGCCAGACCCGCGAGCTGCGCCGCGACACGTCGTACGCGGCGTCGAGCCTGCCCGTCGCCCACTTCGGCCTGGGCGATGCATTGGTCGTCGATCGTCTCGAGGTGCGTTGGCCGTCGGGCGCGCTGTCGGTGCTGGAGGACGTCGACGTCAACCAAGTGCTCACCGTCGTCGAAGACGAGTGAGCAGGGCCAACCCTCGAGAGTGGCGCCTGCGCGAGGGCCCGCATCTACTGCCCGACGTAACCGAGCGAGCGCAGCACCTTCTCGAGCTCGGGGTCCAGCGGCGGGGTTCCCACCCGCGCGCTGAACGGACGGGTTCGCAGGCGCACCAGATTACCCGGCGCGGGCTTGTCCGGTGCGACCGCTCGCAGCTCGCTCAGGGAGAGGTCGAAACGCTCGCTGCGACCCTCGGCGAGCTCGATCGACTGCCGCCCGACCGTGTAGGTGGCCGATCCCCGGAGAGCCGTCACCTTCAGATACTGCCGCCCGGTCTCGATCTCGATGGGCAGGCCGACCCGGTAGGTCCCCCCGGCCTTCAAGCCGGACAGGGTGAGCCGGTTGTCGGCGGGCTCGAGGCGCCTGCTGCGGGCGCCGTCGTCGATCCAGGCCTCGTCCAGCCAGACCGTGTCCGACGGAAACTCCAGCGTCGCCGCCCACTCCCCCGCAGGTCGTATCTCGAGCTGCAACCCACGCCAGGTGTTCGCCAGCCACTCGCGCAACAGGATCAGCGCGGGGAGAGTCTCGTCCCGCGGCAGGGGCGCCTGTTCCATCGGATCGGACGTGAGGTCGTAGAGCTCGAGCCCGCGACGCCACGTTGCCGCCGGCACGCTCTTCGGTCCCTGGGGCGTGAACAGTTGACCGACGAAGTCGTAGTCCATCGGCGCGATCGCCTTGTGGTCATCGACGATGACCGCGACGCGGGGGTGACCGTAGCGGGTGGTCTCCACGATCACCGGCAGCTCGGGCACGGTGCGGGGAGTGCCCAGGTGAATCTGCAGCGGCACGCCGTCGATCCCGGCTAGCAGCGGATCGGACTCCGGAACGCCGGCGATACGGGCGAGAGTCGGCGCCACGTCGACGCCTCGAACGCGGGCCGAGACCTCGCCTCCGACCTGTGCCAGCGCGGGAGCCACGACGATCAGGGGTACATGGATCTGCTCGCGGTAAAGAGTGACCGAATGACCCAGCGAACCGTGATCGAGAAACTCCTCGCCGTGGTCCGAGGTCAGCACGATTGCCGTCCGGTCGCCTCCCGGCAGGCCGCGAATGCGCGCGACCAGCCGTCCCACGAGGTCGTCCACGTAGGCGATCTCCTCGTCGTAACGATCGACGAGCTGTCGCAGGTCGGCCTCGGGCAGCGGCTGCTTCGAGGCGATGAACGGCATCATGTTGCCGAGGGTGCCGTCGATCGGTCCCGCGTAGTCGGCCGAGGCGTAGCGGCCGGCGTAGGGCGCCGGCGCGTTGTACGTCCAATGCGGGTCGAACAGGTGCACGAACAGGAAGTACGGCCGACGATCGCCACGACTCTCCTCGAGATAGTCGATCGCCGCCTGCACCGTGACCGCCCCGCGCACGGCCTTCTCCGGCTCGTCGGGGTCGTTCACGTACTGCCGGTAGTGGTAGCTCTCGTCGAAGCCGCGGTCGAATCCGTAGTCCGGGGACAGGTAGTGGTGCGAGACGAACCCGGCGCACCGGTAGCCGGCCCTGGTCAGGGCCTGGGCCAGGGTCGAGACACCGGGGGCCAGGGCGTGATCGTCGTTGACCACGCCGTGACCGGACGGAAAGCGCCCGGTCATCAGGCTCATGTGGGCCGGCAGGGTCCAGGGCGCCGTCGTGTGGGCCCGACGAAACAGCACGCCCTGTGCCGCCAGGGCGTCGATGTTCGGCGTCGTGCGGTGGTAGCCGTAGGCCGACAGGTGATCGGCGCGCAGCGTGTCGATGCTGATCAGCACCATCGACGGACCGTCCGTCCCCGGCGCCCGCAGGAGGTAATAACCCGCTGCGGCCGCCAGCAGCACCAGCAACGACAGCGGCAACAGTAGCTTCTTCGTCAAGCGAAGCCCCTCGACGACAGTCTAGCCCGGACGACCCATGCGGACCTCCCGGCAACGGACGCCTCCAGTGTCGGGGCGATGATAGACTGCCGGGTGTCCCCGCTTCGAGGATCTGTTGTGAGACGCCCGCCGCTCCACGCCATGCTACCCACGTCGATCGCCACGCTGCTGGCGGTGGCCGTGCTGGCGGTGACCCTGCTGAGCTCGGGGTGCCGTGCGAATGGCAATCGTGGTGGTGGTGGCGAGCCCAACGTGCTCCTGATCACACTCGACACCACACGAGTCGACCGGCTGGGCTGCTACGGCCATCCAGGCGGCACCTCGCCGGCCATCGACGGGCTCGCGACCTCGGGCGTCCGCTTCGAGACCGCATACTCCCAGGTGCCGTTGACCCTGCCCTCTCACGCTTCGCTGCTGACGGGAACCTACCCCGGCGTCAACGGGCTGCACGTCAACGGGTCGTCCTCCCTGGGAGCGTCGTTGCCGACGCTGGCCGAGTCGTTCTCCGCCAAGGGCTTTCGCACGGGAGCCTTCGTCTCTTCGTTCGTGCTGCACCGGGTCTTCGGCCTTGCCAGGGGATTCGATCACTACGACGACGATCTTGCGGGCGCCCGCGGCAGCAGCGCCTTCCAGGTCGAACGCGGGGCCGACGAGGTCACCGAGGCGGCACTGGCGTGGCTCGGAGCGTCCGCTGACCGCCCGTTCTTCGCCTGGGTCCACTACTACGATCCCCACATTCCCTACGACCCTCCGGAAGAGTTCCGCTCGCGGTTCGACGACACCTACGACGGCGAGATCGCCTTCATGGACGCCCAGATCGGGCGGCTGATCCGCTGGCTCGAAGGCGAGGGTCTTCGCGACGACACCGTGGTAGTGGTGGTCGCCGATCACGGCGAGTCCTTCGACGAGCACCGCGAGCCCCAGCACGGCTTGTTCGTCTACGACACAACCATGCGCGTGCCGATGATCCTCTCGTGGCCGGCCCGCCTTCCCCGCGGAGCCACGGTCGAGCAGCCGGCACGGTTGGTCGATCTCTTCCCGACCCTGCTCGAGCTGATGGGATGGAGCGCCGCCCCGGATCTCGATGGTCGCAGCCTGGTCGCAGCGCTCGAGGGCAAACCCCTCGCTCCCCTGCCGGTCTACGGCGAATCGGCGTATGCGCGGTTGGGGTACGGCTGGGCTCCGCTGCGATTCATCGTCGACGAACCGTGGAAGTACATCGAGGCGCCGCAGCCCGAGTTGTACGACCGCTCCGTCGACCCGGGCGAGACGCGTAACGTCCTTACCGACAACGTCAAGATGGCTTCGGACCTCAGGGAGCGCTTGATCGAGCTCGAGATCGAGATGGTGCCTCGCGAAACCGGTGACGTGCAACTCGACGGCGAAGCCCTCGAGGGGCTGCGCGCCCTGGGCTACCTCGGCGGTGGCGACGGCGGCGACGCCCTCGACGGTCTTCGGGACCCGAAAGAGATGATCGACGTCTATCGCGGCCACCTACGGGCGATGAAGTGGATCAAGGAAGGCCGGCCGGAAGAGGGCGCGCAGTTGCTCGAGCAACTCGTGGCGGAGAGCCCGGAGTCCGACGAGATGTACGATTCTCTCGGATCGGCCTACCTCGCGGCGCGGCGTCCGATCGATGCCCAGCGGGCGTTCGAGAACAGCCTGCGCACCGCCCCCGGCCATCCGATGCGGTTGTGGGGTCTGGCCGAGGCCTTGCGCCGACAGGGGGACTTCCCGGGGGCCATCGAGCAGTTCCAGAAGGCCCTCCTGGGCCGGCCGGACCTGGGGGAAGCACACCGCGGCCTCACCGTGAGCTATGCCAACCTGGGTGACTTTCAGAAGGCTTACGTGCACGGACGGCGGCACGTCGAGATCAACTCCACGTCGACCAACGCGCTGATCAACCTGGCCAACATCTGCCTGACGATCGGCAAGCCCGCCGAGGCGGCCGAGGCCCTCGAGAAAACGCTGGCGCTCGAGCCGCGTAACACGATGGCCCACTACACCCTGTGGGAGGCACTTCACTCTTCGGGGCGCCAGGCCGACGCACTTGGCGCCGCGCGCCGGGGCCTCTCGGTGATGCCGGGAGACATCGAGCTCGGCTGTGCGTTGGGCTGGTTGTTGGCCGTTTCGAGCGCGGCTCCAGCAGACGGCGCCGCCGAGGCGCTGGAGCTGTCTCGTCGCTGCGTCGACGCCAATCCCGGCAACCCCAGGGGCCACGACGTGCTGGCCGCCGCCCATGCGGCGAACGGCGATTTTGACGCGGCCGTCGCCTCGATTCGACGCGCCATCGAACGCGCCCAGGGACCGGCGGCTCCGTTGCGTCCGGCATTCGAAGCGCGGCTACGACTGTACGAGTCGAACCAGCGTTATCTGGAGTGAGCCTGGCCGGCGGGACAGGCGTCGGCTGCGGCCGAGGCGAGACGCAGCACGTAACCGACGACCGTGGTCGCGGCGCCCTGGACGTTCCCCGGTAGATCCTCCGCGGGCCCGAAAGCGGTTCGCTCGTAGGATCCTGCCTCGCAACGCTCGACGGTGAGGGTCAGGCCCGAGCGCCCGCCGCTCTCCCGGTACATGGAAGCGATCGCGCCTGGACTGTTCACCCCCGCCGCGACACCGGCCCAGTGATAGCCGTGGTGTTCATGAAGTGCGCAGGCCGTCATCTCCGAGAGCCTCCATAGACCTCCCTCGACCGCCCGATCGGCTGCCGTCCGACGCAGGACCAGCAGGTAGCGGGGCTGGTCGTCACGGAATAACCAGAGCCGTTTCTCTTCTCCGCCATGAGTCCCGCAACCAGCCTCGAGGGATAGCAGCGCGTCGAAGATCAACGGCGGTGCGGAAAGGCCTGTATCCCTTTCCGCCAGGGCGCTCGAACAGATCATGGCCGCGAGGCAGATCGCGAGCGGCGCGGAACGTCGCCGGTGAGGGGTCAATCGCTCACTCTCTTCCCAGTTTCGCGTACGCTGCCGGACTTCGACGCAGATCTGCCGGTTCTAGTCCCGCGCGTCAAGGCGCTCCAGCAGGGCCACGAATTCCGGATGCCCCCGCAACGGTGCCAGGTTGCTGTCACTACGGATCCAGGGAACGTGTGCGAAGCCGAACTCGACTG
>Ga0255058_10001538_pt1 | contig 12969 bp, 9 predicted proteins | sample Cases_109_9_MG_FD_188637 | JGI IMG/M metagenome (GOLD analysis project Ga0255058, IMG submission 188637) | Seawater microbial communities from Amundsen Gulf, Northwest Territories, Canada - Cases_109_9 | ecosystem: Environmental > Aquatic > Marine > Gulf | place: Canada: Northwest Territories... | reverse complement strand
CCTCGAGGCCGAGGCGCCGCCGGCAACGCTGCAGCGCCGGATCGAGGTCGGCCGCGGCGATACGCTGATGAACCTTTTGGTCGAAGCCGGCGCCGAAAGGGGCCAAGCGCACGCGGCGATTACCGCCTTGCAGCGGGTCTATGAACCCAAGGCCTTGAAACCCGGCCAGGAGATTTTTCTCACCTTCGCGCCGACGGCGGGGCAAGATGAGGCCGCGGACCTCTTGGGCCTTGCCCTGCGCCCCAACCTGGAGCGCGACATCGAGGTCAGGCTGGGACCCCAGGACGACTTCGTGGCCCGGGCCGTAGAGCGGCCGCTCACCCACATGCGCATCACCTCCGGCGGCCAGATCGACTCCTCGCTGGCCGTCGCGTCCGCTGAAAACGGGGTCCCCCCCGGGGTCATGATCGAGGCGATCCGCACCTTCAGCTTCGATGTGGATTTCCAACGCGAGATCCAGCGCGGCGATACCTTCGAGTTCTTCTACGAGGTCTATGAGGACCCCGAAGGGCGCCTGGCCAAGACCGGCGAGCTGCTCTACGGCATGCTCACCTTGTCCGGAAAGAAGATCGAGTACTACCTCTTCAAGGACGCCGACGGCGGCCTCGACTATTACGACGCGAAGGGCCAGTCGGTGCGCAAGGCGCTTTTGCGCACGCCAATCGACGGCGCGCGGATCTCCTCGGGCTTCGGCAAGCGCCGGCATCCCATATCGGGCTACACGAAGATGCACCGCGGCACCGATTTCGCGGCACCGAGCGGCACGCCCATCTATGCGGCCGGCAAGGGAAAGGTTGAAAAGGCCGGCCGGAACGGCGGCTACGGCCGCTATGTCAGGATCCGCCACAACTCGACCTACAAGACGGCCTATGCGCACATGAAGGCGATCGCCAAGGGCGTCAAGCGCGGCGCGTCGGTGCGCCAAGGTCAGGTCATCGGCTACGTTGGCTCCACCGGTCGGTCGACCGGCCCGCACCTACACTACGAGGTCATCCTCAACGGCAAGCAGACCAACCCCTTGAAACTGCGCCTGCCGAGCGGTGATAAATTGAAGGGCGAGCAACTCGCCCGTTTCGAAAAATGGCGCGAGGAGGTGGATCGCCTACGCGGTCTCCCGCCGAAACCACTGTTGGTTGAGGCGGATTGACCTCGCCGGCGCCGCGACAAAGGGAGGAACCGTCACCATGCGCCTGAAATACCTGCACACCATGGTCCGCGTGACCGATCTCGAGGACTCCATGGATTTCTACTGCAACAAGCTGGGGCTGAGCGAAGTCAGGCGCTACGACAATTCCGAAGGCCGCTTTACCCTGGTCATGTTGGCGGCGCCCGGCGACCAGGACGCGCAGATCGAGCTCACCTACAACTACGATCCGGAGGCGCCGCCCTCGGCGCGCAACTTCGGTCACATCGCCTACAGCGTCGACAACATCTATGCGCTCTGCCACAAGCTGATGGAGGCCGGCGTGACGATCAACCGACCGCCGCGCGACGGGCGCATGGCCTTCGTGCGCTCCCCCGACAACATTTCCATCGAGCTGCTGCAAGCGGGAGAGGCCCTGCCTATCGAAGAGCCTTGGGCCTCCATGCCCAACGTCGGCGAGTGGTGAGCCGCACCACAAGGGCAGCGCGGCGCTAAACCCGGTGGCGGGTTTAAGCCGCCACCTCCGCCGTTTCTCCGTTGATCGCCAGGCCACCCTCGCCGACGGTCACCCGAACCTTATCCCCGTCGGCGAGACCCCCTTCCAACACCAGGCTGGCCAGCGGGTTTTGCAATTCGCGCTGGATCACGCGCTTTAAGGGGCGGGCCCCGTAGACCGGGTCATAGCCCTTGTCGGCGAGCCATGCCTTGGCCGCCTCGTCCAGCTCGAGGGCGATCTTGCGCTCTGCCAGCAGCGATTGCAGCTGCACGAGCTGGATGTCCACGATCACGGTCATCTGGCCGCGGGTCAGGCGGTGGAAGAGCAAGATTTCATCCAGCCGGTTCAGGAATTCCGGCCGGAAGGCCGAACGGACAACGGTCATGACCTGCTCGCGGACGGCCGAACTATCCTCGCCCTCGGGTTGCTCGGCCAGGATGTCCGCGCCGAGATTGGAGGTCATCACGATCAAGGTATTTCGGAAGTCGACGGTCCGGCCCTGGCCGTCGGTCATCCGTCCGTCGTCGAGTACCTGCAGCAGGACGTTGAAGACGTCCGGATGCGCTTTTTCCACCTCGTCCAGCAGGATGATCTGATAGGGACGCCGGCGGATCGCTTCGGTCAGCGCGCCACCCTGTTCATAGCCGACGTAGCCCGGCGGCGCGCCGATCATGCGCGCGACCGAGTGCTTTTCCATGTACTCGGACATGTCGAGGCGCACCATCGCCGTCTCGTCATCGAAGAGAAAGCTCGCCAGCGCTTTGGTCAGCTCGGTCTTGCCGACGCCCGTGGGTCCTAGGAAGAAAAAGGAGCCGAGCGGGCGCTGGGGATCTTGCAGACCCGCACGCGCCCGCCGCACGGCATTGGAAATGGCGACGATGGCTTCATCCTGACCGACCACCCGGGCGCGCAGCGTGTCTTCCATATGCAGCAACTTCTCGCGCTCGCCCTCGAGCATCTTATCGACCGGAATGCCGGTCCAGCGCGAGACGATGAAGGCCATGTCGCCTTCTTCGACCACCTCGTTGAGCATGCGGTGCTCTTCGGCCTCCTCGGCGGCGGCGAGCTGTTTTTCGAGGTCCGGGATGACCCCGTACTTGATCTCGCTTGCCCGATCGAGGCGCCCCTCGCGCTGCACGATATCGAGCTCGCTGCGCGCGCGATCCAGAGACTCCTTCAACTTTTGGGCACCAGCCAGCTTTTCCTTTTCCGCCTGCCAGCGACCGGTCAACTCGCTTGAGGCGGTCTCGAGCTCGCCGATCTGCTCCTTCAGCTTGGCGAGCCGTTCCTTGGAGGCCTTGTCGGTCTCCTTCTGCAGGGCCGCCTCTTCGATCTTCAACTGAATGAGCTTGCGGTCCAGCTCATCGATCTCTTCGGGCTTGGAGTCCACTTCCATGCGCAAACGGCTTGCCGCCTCGTCGACCAGGTCGATCGCCTTGTCGGGCAAGAAGCGGTCGGAAATGTAGCGGTTGGAGAGGGTCGCCGCCGCGACGATGGCGCTGTCGGTGATCCTCACCCCGTGATGAAGCTCGTACTTCTCCTTCAGGCCGCGCAGAATGGAGATCGTCTCCTCGACGCTGGGCTCGGGAATGAAAACCGGCTGGAAGCGCCGCGCCAGGGCGGCGTCCTTTTCGATGTTCTCGCGGTACTCGTCCAGCGTCGTGGCGCCGACGCAGTGCAGATCGCCGCGGGCCAGAGCGGGTTTCAACATGTTCGAGGCGTCCATGGCGCCTTCCGCCTTGCCGGCGCCGACCAGGGTGTGCAGCTCGTCGATGAAGACGACGATCTCGCCACCCGCCTCGGATATCTCCTCTAGGACCGCCTTCAGGCGCTCCTCGAATTCGCCGCGGTATTTCGCCCCGGCCACCATGGCCCCGAGGTCGAGCGACATCAGGCGCCGTTTCTTCAACGTCTCGGGGACGTCGCCGTTGACGATCCGCTGGGCAAGCCCTTCGACGATCGCGGTCTTGCCGACCCCCGGCTCGCCGATAAGAACGGGATTGTTCTTGGTGCGGCGCGAGAGCACCTGCACCGTGCGGCGGATCTCCTCGTCGCGGCCGATGACCGGATCGAGCTTGCCGGCGCGCGCCGCCTCGGTCAGGTCGCGCGCGTACTTCTTCAAGGCATCGTATCGGTCCTCGGCATTGGCGCTGTCGGCGCGACGGCCCTTGCGCAAGTCGTTGATCGCGCCGTTGATCGCCTTCGGGTCGGTGCCGCACTCGCCGATCAGCTTGGCCGCCGGCGTCCCCGCCGCCATGGCGAGGGCCAGGAGCAACCGTTCGACCGTGACGAAGCTATCACCGCTTTTCTCGGCGAGCTTTTCGGCCTGCTCGAAGACTTTGGACAGCTCCGGCGCCATGAAGGTCTGGCCCGCGCCACTGCCTTCGACGCGCGGTAGCTTTTCAAGCACCGCCTCCAGATCGCGTTTGAGTTTCGCCGCGTCGCCGCCCGCGGCCTGCAGGAGCCCGGCCACGAGCCCCTTGGGATCCTCGGCCAGAGTATAGAGGAGATGCTCAGGCGTCAGGCGCTGATGTCCACGCCGCTGCGCAAGGGTCTGCGCTGCCTGCAGAAAGCCGCGCGAACGTTCGCTGTACTGTTCGAAGTTCATGATCCAATCCTGCCCTCGTTTGACCGCAGCCCCGATATGAGGCAGCCGCGATCGGCGATGCCGTTCAGGCGCAGGCCCCCCATCCGAACCGGGAAGACGAAACCACACCCTCTATAGCAGCCACCCAGCGATTTTGGCATGGCCACCTTTGTTTGCGCGACAGGAGATCGCCACACACGCCAACCCCTGCCCGCCTCATGATATGGGACTGTTGCAAAAAAGACACAAGGGGGGTGATCGCGACTTTCTCGAATTCCTCCTCCCCGCCGTTTGCTTGACAGTGTTGAGGGGAGGGTCTTCACTTCCTTGCGTTTTTTGCAGTGCAGCATGAAAGGTCCGGCGGCCATGGCGATCCTGGTAAAGGAAATTTACCGCTATCCCGTTAAGGGACTGAGTGCCGAACAACTGGAAAGTGTAAACTTGAAGGCCGGCGAGTCGGTGCCCGACGACCGTCGCTTCGCCATTGCCCATGGGTCTACCCAGTTCGACTGCACCGATCCCAAGTGGATGCCCAAGCAAAATTTCCTCATGCTCGCCAAGGATGAGAGGCTGGCTCAGCTCAAAACCCAATTTGATTCCGATAGCCAGACCTTGGCCATCTTTCGACAGGGCAAGCAGGTGGTCAAAGCCGACGTGAGCGACATCATGGGCCGCACCGTCGTCGGCCAGTTCTTTGCCAGCTTCATGGCCGGCGCCGCACGCGGCACGCCGAAGTTCCTCGAAGCCCCGGGGCACAGCTTTTCGGACGTGCCCCTCAAGGTCCTCTCGTTCATCAACCTCGCCAGCGTGGCGGACCTGGAGCGGGTTTTGCGCCAACCGGTCCACCCCATCCGATTTCGCGCCAACGCCTATCTCCAGGGACTGCCGGCCTGGCAGGAACGCGGCTGGATCGGGCGCCGTTTCCGTGTCGGCGAGGTGCGTTTCCAGGTTGTAAAGGAGATCGAGCGTTGCGCGGCGACCAACGTCAATCCAGATAGCGCCGAGCGCGACATGAACATTCCCTTGACGCTGCGCAAGGGCTTCAGCCACCTAAATATGGGCGTCTATGCCGAGGTGATCGAAGGTGGCAACCTGATGACGGGGGCGGAGCTGGAACTAGAACCGGAATAAGCCGCGCCTACACACCGCGCTCCGAGCCATGTTGGGCGAGCCTTCCGGACCCCCAACCTTCTTGAAACATCCGAGTTAAGCGCCCGTTCCATCCGGGGGCGTGTCGTCGTCCGCGGCCTCGTCTTTGGCTGGGGACGGGGACGACTCGGCGGCTGCCGGCGCCGCGGCAGCCCGCCGGGAGCGGGCGCGGCGCGGCGGAGCCTCACTGGAGGCCGTACCGGAAGCCGCGCCGTCGGTCGGTTTGCGTCTCGGCCGGCCTCTGCGTGGTCTGCTTGCACCGTCCTCGCCCGCCGGCACCGGGGCAGGCTCGGCCGCGGGGGCGGGGGCGGGAGCAGCTTGGGTTACCGCCACCTGCTCCGTCGCTCGCTCGACCTCGGCGGCCACGGCAATCGGCGCCTCGGGGTTAGCTGGTGGATTGGCTGGGGGGTTGGCTGGCCGGCCGGGGTTCTCGCCGGTTCGGGCCTCGACGCCGTCTCTTGGCGGCTCTCGCCGCGATCCCTCGTAGCCGCCGTTACGTCGCGTCTCCCGGTCATCGTCCGGGCGGTCCGAGCCGTTGGTTTGCTGCACCGGCGCACCTTCGGGTCGCGGGTCGGTGCTGTCGTTGAGGACGCGATAGTAATGCTCGGCGTACTGAAAGAAGGTCTCCGCCATGACCCGGTTACCGGCGGAAACGGCCTCCCGCGCCAGGGTGAGGTACTTTTCATATACCTGGGTGGCATTACCGCGGACCTTGCCTTCGGGGCCATTGCTATCGATGGCCGAGTTCCGGTTTTGGTGGCCCTGGGGCTTATTCCGGTTGGGACGTCCCCTCAGGCGGCGCCCGCTGTTGGTGTTTTGTCTCATAACCTGCTTCGCAATGATTGGCGAATTCGCAATTTGGCTGATCCTGCTGCTCGGCAGCTTCGCCCGGCGCACTCAATCTTGCGCCTGCATAATCCTACGATGATCCGTTGGATTCGCCTGGGTGTTCCCCCCGGGAACACCGTACCCTCATTGGGCGTTGCCGACAAACTAGAGGGGTTTGGGGGCCTTTCCAACTGTTTTTTTCCCCACGGCCGATTTTTCTCGGCCTCCGGGCGACCACACACCGGGGGATCCCCTGCAGATCCTTCGCCGTCTCCACCTCACCCAGGCCAGCGGCGCAGAGCAACGCGGCGACCGGATCGGCCTGCCCGGCCCCGACCTCCATGGCCACCGTCCCACCGGGCCGCAAGGCCTGTCTCAGGCCGGGCACGATGGCGCGGTAGTGATCCAAACCGTCCGCGCCGCCGTCGAGCGCGAGCGGCGGGTCGTAGCAACGCACTTCGGGTTCGAGACCGGCGATGGCTCCCCTTTCCACATAGGGCGGATTGGCTAGCACCAAATCCCAACCGCCGGCGATCCCCGTGAGCCAGTCGGCCTGCACGAAAAAGGCCCGCCGGGCCAGGCCCAGCGCGCAGGCGTTGCGTTTGGCCAGCGTCAAGGCATCGAAGCTGATATCGGTGCCCAGCCCCGTGGCCCCGGGCAGCTCGCTCAGCACCGCCAACAGCAGGCAACCGCTCCCGGTGCCGAGGTCGAGCACACGTGAGGGCCGACCCAGCCCGGCGACTTCGGCCAAGCCCGCCTCGACCAGGGTTTCGCTCGCCGGGCGCGGGTCGAGGACGGTGGAATCTATGGTGAATTCGTGCGACCAGAATTCCCGCGTCGCGAGAATGCGTGACAGCGGCTCGCGCGCCGCGCGCCGCCGGGCGAAAGCTTCGGCCTTACGCACCGCGGCCGGCGAAAGCCGCGCCCCAGGCTCGGCAATCAACAGCTCGGCAATCAACAGCTCGGCGCCGGGCCCCAGGCCATGTGCCAAGATCAGGCGGGCCTCGCGGCGCGGGCTCTCCACTCCGGCTTGCGCCAGCCGCCGGGCGATATCCGTAAGGAGCTCCGCGCGGGTCACTGGGCCTCCGTCAGCAAAGCCGCCTGTTCCTCGGCGATGAGGGATTCGACGATCTCATCGAGCGCCTCGCCGGTCATCACCTTGTCGAGCTTATAGAGCGTCAGATTGATGCGGTGGTCGGTGACCCGGCCTTGCGGAAAATTGTAGGTCCGGATGCGTTCCGAACGGTCGCCGCTGCCCACCTGGCTCTTACGATCCGCCGCCCGCTGGGCCGCCTGCTCTTGCCGTTCGGCGTCGTAGATCCGCGCGCGCAGCACCTTCATCGCCTTGGCCCTGTTCTTGTGTTGCGACTTCTCGTCCTGACACTGCACGACGATCCCGGTCGGCAGGTGGGTGATCCTGACCGCACTGTCGGTCGTATTGACATGCTGACCGCCCGCCCCTTGCGAGCGGTAGGTGTCGATGCGCAGATCCTTCTCGTCGACCCGCACGTCCAGCTCCTCGGGCTCCGGCAGGACGGCGACGGTCGCCGCCGAGGTGTGGATCCGCCCGCCCGACTCGGTTGTCGGCACCCGTTGCACACGATGCACGCCCGACTCGAACTTTAGGCGCTGAAAGACGCCCTTGCCCTTGACGGCGACGCTCGCCTCCTTGCATCCGCCGATTTCCGTGTCGGTGTAGTTCAAGGTTTCGCAGCCCCACCCGTGTTGGCCTGCATAGCGCAGATACATCGACAAGAGCTCCGCGGCGAACAGCGCCGCCTCGTCGCCTCCCGTGCCGGCCCGCACCTCCAGTATGGCGCTCCGGTCGTCGGCCTCGTCTTTCGGCAACAGCAAAAGGTGAACCGCCTTTTCCAACTCGGGCAGGCGCTGTGACAGTTCGCGATGTTCTTCCTCGGCCAAGGCCTTCATTTCGGGCTCGCTCTCCGAGCTTGCCAGCATCGCCAGGTCGTCCGCCTCGCGTTGCGCGCCCTGCAGATCCTGAATGGCCGTGACGATGGGACCGAGCTCGGCCAGCTCCTTCAGCATGGCCGTATAGCTCTCCGAGCCAGGCTGGCTATGCTCGGCCACCAGTTGCGTCAGCTCCTCGTGACGCTTCAAGACCTCGGTGAATTTTTCCTGCAGGTTCATTCGTCGTCGCCTTGCGCTCCGTCGTCGCGCGTCGTCTTCAATCCGAACAGGCGGCCGAGTGTCTCGCTCAGACGCCGCGCGCCGGTGGTGTCGGCGCCGGTGGTGTCGTCGCCGGTGGTGTTGGGCACCCCTTGAGATCGCTCCAGGAGCTTCTCGACAAAGCGCCGCGTCGCCGCGTCGGCGTTGTCCGGCTGCTCGGCCAGCACTTGGGCACGCATCTCCTCGAGGTTGGCGCGCAGCGCGGCGGTCGCGTCGGGCTCGCTCGGCCCGGTCCAGCGCTGTATCGCGGCGGCGTGCTCCTCCGCCAGGATCCGATGTGCCATGACACTCGCCGCGCCCCGCGCCGCCTTGCCTTCGAAGGCGATGCGCTCCAGGTCGTCGAGGCGATAAAGGAAGGCATCAGGCAGTGCGTCGACGCCGTCATCCACGTCACAGGGCAATCCAACATCGATAAAAAGAATGGGTCTGTGCCGGCGCTGGTGCAAGGCCTGCTCGACCGCCGCCCGGCTTACGGTCCACTGGCCGGTTCCACGGTCGCTGACCACAATCTCCGCATCGGCGAGCGCCGCGTCCAGTTGCTCCCAGGGTCGGAAATGGCCGCCCAGGCGGCGGGCCACGGTCTCGGCGCGACGCGGCGAGGCATGGACGACGGTGATTTGCGAGGCGCCGGCCTGGCGCAGCTCGTCGGCGAGCGACTGGCCCAACTCTCCGAGACCTACGAGGAGCACGCGACAGCGCGCCGGATCGCCGTGCAGGCCTCGCGCGACCTGAGTAGCCACGGCGGCCATCGAGAGCGAGCGCTCGGCGAGCGGCGTCTCCTTTTCGATGCGCCTGGCCGCCACCATGGCGCCCCGTACGGCCGCGTCCAGCGATGGGCCACCCATGCCCCTGGCGCAGGCCATCTCGTGACAGCGCTCCAGCCTCTCTTGTATGCGCGGCTCCTCGGCAACCTCGCTGTCCAGCGCGGAGGCGACATCGAAGATATGGCGCAAGGCCTCATCGCCCTCGTGCGCGTAGACGGCCTCACCCAGCTCGCTTGGACCGAGCCCCGCCCGGTCGGCCAGCAGGGACGTAAGCCGCTCGACCAGGCCCCAATCCTCGCCGCGCACCAGGATGAACTCCAGACGCTCGGAGGTGGCCAGAACCATCGCCTCGTTGCCCTGAACGCGAGCCAGGTCGTCAAGCAGGGCCGGCACCGCGGCGGCATCGCCGAACAGCGCCGGCGCCACCGCCGTAGGAACGCGGCGCCGGCATGTCCCGACAACAAGCAATCGCGCCAAAGATCCGTGGGGAGCGTCCGACACGCCCTTGCCTCCGCTAAGAGAAACGGGCCAGGCGTTCATTCAACGCATCGAGGGATACGAGCTCCTGAACGCCCGTCTCAAGGTCGCGGACGGTGGCGGATTGTTGCGCCAACTCATCCTCACCCAGAAGAACGGCGGCCCGGGCCCCGACCTTATTGGCCCGCTGCAAACGTTTCTTGAGATTGCCGCCATAGCCCAACTCGACGGCGATGCCGGCGCGCCTCAACCGTTGCGCGATGCACAGGGCCTCGCGCTCCGTTGCGCCGCCGACGGGCACGACGGCGATCGGCCGCGGCGGGCCGGGCGGCTCCGCCAGCAGCATGGCCATGCGCTCGATCCCGGCGGCCCAGCCGACGCCGGGCATGGGCGGCCCGCCCATGGTCTCCACCAACCCGTCATAGCGGCCACCGCCCATGATCGTGTCCTGGGCGCCAAGCCGATCGGTCTTGAACTCGAAGGCGGTATGGCAGTAGTAGTCGAGGCCCCGCACCAAGTGGGGGTTCAACTCATAAGCGATACCCAAGGCATCCAGTCCTTCCCTGACCGCGGCGAAGAACTCTTGGCTCGCCTCGTTCAGGAAGGTTTCGAAGCGCGGCGCCCCGGCAACGACGCGGCGATCGTCATTGTTTTTGGAATCCAGAATGCGCAACGGATTGCGGTGCAACCGGTCTCGGCTGTCGGCGGAAAGCTCTTCCAGGTGTCCACGAAAGTATTCGACGAGAGCTGCCCGGTAGACCTTGCGGCTTTCCATATCGCCCAGGGTATTGAGCTCTAGCCGCGTGCCGGCGAGCAGCCCCAGGCGATCCAGGATCTCGGCACCGCAGGCGATCACCTCCACGTCGCCGAGCGGCTGCGCCACGCCCAAAAGCTCGATGCCGATCTGATGGAATTGCCGCTGGCGGCCTTTCTGCGGGCGTTCATGCCGGAACATCGGACCGGCGTAGAAGTATTTGAGCGGCAGGCTCTGTAGCAGCCCGCCCGATAGCATGGCGCGCACGACGCTGGCCGTGTTTTCCGGCCGCAGCGTGATCTCCTCGCCGTCCTTCATGGCGAAGGTGTACATCTCTTTCATGACCACGTCGCTGGTCTCGCCGAGGGTGCGCTTGAAGACCTCGGAGAACTCGAAGATGGGCGTCGCCATGAACTGATAGCCGTAAAGCTCGGCTGTCGCCGTCGCCTGCTCGGTGACACGCCGGTGGCGGCGCATCTCATCGGGCAGCAGATCATGGGTTCCGCGGACCGGCTGCAAGGCTGACAAGGGTCGTTCCTCCCGCTGACTCGCCCGAGGCCCCAAATCCGTTTTTCGGCTCCCCAAAATTCGGACTCAAAGGGCCACGTACTCGCCACTTCCCGTGTGTTTTACCATCCGGCGACCGGCCCAGCCGAGGCACCGGCCCTGCGGACCGATCACCTTAGGACGCTTTACTTTGGGCCGGGGCGGGCACCGCTGTTTCTTGCCCCTGCGCGTCTATCTCCGCCGCCTTGGCCTCGATCATCTCCACCAGATGATCGACGATGTCGGCATCTTGCAAACGATGGTGCGCGACGCCCGCGACATAAACCTGATGCGTCCCCTTGCCGCCGCCGGTCAGCCCGATGTCGGTCATGGTCGCCTCGCCCGGACCGTTTACCACACAGCCGATGACCGAGATGGTCATAGGCGTTGTGATATGGGCCAGCCGCTGCTCGAGCCGTTCGACCGTCTTGATCACCTCGAACTGCTGTCGCGCGCAAGACGGGCAGGAGATGATGTTCACACCGCGATGGCGAAGCCCCAGCGATTTCAGGATGTCGAACCCGACCTTCACCTCCTCCACCGGATCGGCGGAAAGAGAAACCCGGATGGTATCGCCGATCCCGGCCCACAATAGCGCGCCCAGGCCGATCGATGACTTGACCGTTCCCGATCTGAGGGCGCCCGCCTCGGTGACACCGAGATGGAGCGGATAGTCGCAGGCCTCGGCGAGGCCCTGATAGGCGGCGACCGCGAGGAACACGTCCGAGGCCTTGCAGGAGACCTTGAGCTCCACGAAATCGTTGTCCTCGAGGATACGGATATGGTTCAGCGCCGATTCGATCATGGCCTCGGGACAGGGCTCGCCATATTTCTCCAGCAGCTCGCGTTCGAGCGAGCCGGCGTTGACGCCGATGCGCATGGAGCAGCCGTGGTCCTTGGCCGCCTTGACCACCTCCCGCACGCGCTCGGCCGAGCCGATGTTCCCCGGATTGATCCGCAGACAAGCCGCGCCCGCCGCCGCCGCCTCGATCGCCCGTTTGTAGTGAAAATGAATGTCGGCGACGATCGGCACGGTGACCTCGGGCACGATCCTGGCGAGCGCCTCGGTCGATTCCCGGTCGGGGCACGATATACGGACGATATCCGCACCGGCCGCTTCCAGCGCGCGAACCTGCGCGATCGTCCCCTCGACGTCGGTCGTCGGCGTGTTGGTCATCGATTGAACGGAGATCGGCGCATCGCCACCCACCTTCACCGGTCCGACGTTGATCTGCCGGGACCGCCGCCGATAGATATCGCGATACGGACGAACGCTCATATCTCCACTCTCCCAGGTCGAATGCCGATCCTTGCCGAAGGCCACATTGCTCTGAGCCCTTGGCCTGCGGCGCGGCGCCGCTACTCTACACCGGAAAGATCGCCAAGCAAGCTGTCCGAATTCAGCGAAACGTTGCGCCGGACGGAGCCGACCGGACCGAGTGCCGGGAGTTTCAGCCCATCGACATAGATTTCGAGACCCCCCGCATTGCCGGTGAGCAGCGTCAAGCCGGCGCGGTCGGGGGCGCGATAGATATCGCCCGGCCGCAAGACGCGGGTCAGCAACAGCTCGCCGTCCTCATCGCGAACCTGAACCCAACTGTCCTGCACCGCCTGAAGGACCACGCGGGCTTCGACGTTCTCCTCGCCGTAGATGACCGCGGTCGGACGCGGTGCGCCGGCGGCCTCGGACGGCAGGACAGGGACCGTGGGGGCCCCTGTCTCGGCCACCTGCCCCGTGAAGCTTGCGCCCTCGCGCGGTGCCGCGCTCTCGCCGCCGGGCTCACCAGGCGGACCGGCGGCAGCCGCCGGCGGGCTGGGCAAGTCCTCGAGGACACTGGCCAAGTCATCGTCCGGCGAGGCCTGTGGGCCCGGCAGGCCGATCGCCGCCCCGGGGCCCGGTTCCGCTTCCGCCGCCCCGACGGCTTCGCTCAGCGCGGAGATCCGGCTCTCGCCAGGCGCTGGCTCGATGGGCTCCGCATCCTCGCTCCGCGCGTCAATGGCTACCTCTTCCCCGGGGGGCAACTCTTCCCCTGAGAC
>Ga0255058_10001536_pt1 | contig 12972 bp, 11 predicted proteins | sample Cases_109_9_MG_FD_188637 | JGI IMG/M metagenome (GOLD analysis project Ga0255058, IMG submission 188637) | Seawater microbial communities from Amundsen Gulf, Northwest Territories, Canada - Cases_109_9 | ecosystem: Environmental > Aquatic > Marine > Gulf | place: Canada: Northwest Territories... | reverse complement strand
AGCTCGCGATACTGCGCCAGCGCCAGACGGACACCGCCGCCAAGCTTCTTGATGATCTTTGTCTGCGCCGCACCACCGACACGAGAGACCGACAGACCGGCATTTATTGCCGGGCGGATGCCAGCATTGAACAGGTCAGTTTCCAGGAAGATCTGCCCGTCGGTGATCGAGATCACGTTGGTCGGCACGAACGCTGACACGTCACCCGCCTGGGTTTCGATGATCGGCAATGCCGTCAGCGAACCGGTCTTGCCTTTCACCTTGCCGCCGGTGACTTCTTCCACGTGTGCCTCGCTGACGCGCGAGGCGCGCTCGAGCAGGCGTGAGTGCAGGTAGAAGACATCACCCGGATACGCTTCACGACCCGGCGGACGTCTGAGCAGCAGCGAAACCTGGCGATACGCCCAGGCCTGCTTGGTGAGGTCATCGAAAATGATGAGTGCGTCTTCACCCTTGTCGAGGAAGTACTCGCCCATCGATGTGCCGGAGTACGGCGAGATGTATTGCATCGCCGGGGAGTCAGCGGCAGCCGCGGCCACCACGATGGTGTGCTCCATGGCACCTTCTTCCTCGAGCTTGCGGACGACGCCGGCAACGGAAGAGGCTTTCTGGCCGATCGCGACGTAGATGCATTTAATGCCAGTGCCGACCTGGTTGATGATCGTGTCTACCGCGACCGCGGTTTTGCCGGTCTGGCGATCACCAATGATCAGCTCACGCTGGCCGCGCCCGATCGGCACCATCGCGTCAATGGCTTTCAGGCCAGTCTGCACCGGCTGGTCAACAGACTTGCGGGCGATAACGCCCGGCGCTACTTTTTCGATCGGCGCCGTCTCTGTGCTCTCGATCGGACCTTTGCCGTCGATCGGGTTGCCGAGCGCGTCCACGACCCGGCCCAGCAGCGCCTCACCGATCGGCACTTCAAGAATGCGGCCCGTGGTCTTGACCGTATCGCCTTCCGAGATGTGCTTGTAATCGCCCAGGACTACCGCGCCGACCGAATCCTGCTCCAGGTTCAGCGCCATGCCGAAGGTGTTCTGCGGGAATTCGAGCATCTCGCCGTAGCGCGCGTCAGCCAGACCGTGAATACGCACGATGCCGTCCGTTACGCCGATAACCGTGCCCACATCGCGGGCTTCGGCGGCCGATTCGAAATTCTCGATTCGCTCTTTAATCAGTTGGCTGATTTCAGAAGCTTTGAGTGCCATTTTGCTTTCCTCTTTAAGCGACCAGTGCGTTTGACAGGCTCTCAAGCCGCGAACGCAGTGATCCATCAATGACGACATCGCCGGCACGAATTACGGCACCGCCGATGAGGCTTTCATCTGTTTTGGTTTGCAGGTTGATGTCGCGGCCAAGACGCTCTTTCAGCGCCCCGGCAATCGCTTGCTGCTGCCTGGCGCTCAGCGGCGCCGCAGAGGTGACAATAACCTCCACCGTGTTCTCGATATTCGCTTTCAGCTCGTCGAAGTGATCAGCGATCTCCGGCAATACCGCTACCCGGCCGTATTCCAGCAACAGTTTCAGAAAATTGCGGCCTGCCTTGCTGTCGCCTGCCAGGATCGAGCTATTGCCGGCTGCGGACCTGAACAGGTCGATCAGGAATGCCAGTTTTTGCTCCGCCGTCAACGCCGGACGCCCCAGGAACCTGGCTACCTGACCATCGGCCAACACATCCCTGGCAACGCTCAGCGCCTCCGACCATTTGTCGAGGTCTTTTGCATCCCGAGCCAGCTCAAAAACAGCCTGCGCATACGGCCGTGCAATTGTGTTGTTATCTGCCATTGCGACCTCGAGTTACAGCTCTGCAGCCAGCTCGGCCAGAATGTCTTCGTGAGCTTTGCTGTCGATTTCACGCCGCAGAATTTTTTCAGCGCTGGCGACAGCGATGGCAGACACCTGGCCACGGAGCTCTTCGCGTGCCCGGTTGGTTTCCTGTTCCATTTCGGCCTGGGCAGCGGCGAGTTGACGCTCCCGTTCCTTCACGCCGTCTGCCTTGCCTTCGGCAACGATCTCATTTGCCCAGGCATGTGCCTGGTCGAGAATGCTGGTCGCTTGCTTGCGTGCTTCCTCAATAATCCGCGCCGCATCGAGTTGCGCCTTTCCGAGACTTTGTTGCCCGCGTTCCGCGGCGGCTAGTCCGTCAGCGATTTGTATCTGACGCTCCTCGATCGCATTCATGATCGGTGGCCAGATGAACTTCATGCTAAACCAGACGAACACGATCATCGCGATCGACTGGCCGATGAGGGTCATATTAATATCCACAGGAGGCTCCTGTTGAATGTGTCATCTTGCGTTCTTCCTTGCGTCGCTGTCGCCTGCAATGCAGGCTCCTACGATGCTTTGTATTCTTTTCTAGCTGCCCAATGCGTTCTGCAACTGGCCGATGAACGGGTTGGCAAACGCAAAGTACAGCCCGATACCCACACCGATCATGGCGACAGCGTCGAGCAGTGCCACAACCAGGAACATCTTGGTCTGCAACATCGGCGCCAGTTCAGGCTGCCTTGCTGCACCTTCGAGGAAGCGGCCGCCAAGCAAGCCCATGCCGATACCGACGCCCAGCGCACCGAGACCAATCAGAATTGCGACGGCAATCGCGGTGAATCCAATTACAGTTTCCATCAGTTTCTCCAGTAAAGGATCAAGTCCATGTCAAACAAAAATTAATGCTCTTCCGATGCCAGACTGAGATACACAACTGTCAGCATCATGAAAATGAATGCCTGCAGCGTCACGATCAGCACGTGGAAGACAGCCCATGCAAAATGCAGTGGCAGCTGCCAGATACCGAGCATAGCTATCAGGATAAAAATCAGCTCGCCGGCGAACATGTTGCCAAACAGTCGCAAAGACAGGGACAGCGGCTTGGCCAGCAACGAGACCGATTCGAGAATGAAGTTGAATGCGATAATGAGAGGCGCGGCGATCAGGCCCATACCCCTAGTTGGCGGGGCGATCGGGTGCAGCGTCAGTTCAGCGATGAAGCCGCGCACACCCTTGTTCGCCACGGTGTAGAAGATGATCAGGAAGAACACCGAGATCGACATGCCGAACGTGATGTTCACATCCGTGGTCGGCACCACCTTCAGGTAAGGCACACCGACCAGCATGCCCATCTTCGGCAGCCAGTCCACCGGAATCAGGTCCATCAGGTTCATGAAGAAAACCCAGACGAAGATGGTCAGGCCCAGCGGGGCAATCAGCTTGCTCTTGCCGTGGAAGGTGTCCTTGACGCTGGTGTCGATGAAATCAATGATGATTTCGACGAAGGCCTGCATCTTGGTCGGCTTGCCGGATGAGGCCTTGCGGGCGACGCTACCGAACATCCATGCAAAGATGAGTCCCAGGAGGACTGAAAAGAACATCGAGTCGACATTGATCGCCATCGGGTTGCCGGCGCAATGATTCCACACCCATTCACCGTCGACTTTGCAAACCTGAAGATTCTGCAAATGATGCTGAATGTAATCGCCGGAGCTTTGTGGCCCGCCGTGGGCGCCTTCACTCGCCATTCTTATTACTCTTAAACGCTTCCTGACCGTTATCACGCATCAGAAGTCCCGAAAACGTCACCAGCTGCGCGGCGATAAATCCTGCAAACAGCGGTCCGGCGGCAAGCGGCCGCACCAGCGTGAACACCATGCTGAACAGGAGCACGGTCAACGCCAGCTTTCCAAGTTCCCCAATGTAAGCTGCCCGAACCAGGGCACCCGGCCCGGGATCACGACGTGGCACTACGAGTCGCAGCGCCAGAAAGGTATTCGGGACCACGCAGGTCAGGCCACCGAGTAATGCCGAATAACCCGCAACGTCTCCCTTCACACCCCAAAACAAAGCACCAAGACCCACGGCGGAACCGACTTGTGCCAGGAGCACTTTGAGCACCGGGTTGGCGAACGAGGCGGTGGATTGCTCCTCTGCCTTGCGGTCCATTCCGGGCTTGCCTCCGGCACTAAAAACGCCACTTCCATCGGCTAACCGGCGGTCGGTGGCGTCTTGAATACAAAAATTCCAAGCGGGCCTGCGCTTAGCCCGCGCATTATAGTGATGCCGATACTGCAAGGCAACAGAGACTGACACTTCAAATACTCTTTTTCTACAGGGTTTTTATAGGGCTTTTCGTGCAACTATCAATGCCTGCCGCAGTAATCAGACAGATATTCTCCGCGTTGCGACATAGCGCACACCGGGGCGCTGCCGGGGCGGCTATAAATGGAGCCCTGACCGGTCAGCCGTAAGGCCTGCGGTGAATGTTGGCAGAGGTTCCTGCCGCACAAAGCCGGTCCCGGGAGGCAATATGTTTTTGGTCGTCAGCGAGTCCATGGGCAGGACTCACACCCTGAGCCAGGTAGCACGGGAACTCAGCCTGAACCTGGCTTTTTTCGGCAGCAGCGAGGCGCTGGATCGCCTGATGGGCGGTCACTCACGCCGTATCGTCCTGCTGAACGAGCAAGCCGTGAACGATGGCATTATTGCCATCCTCGAGGAGTCTGCCGGCAGGGAGCAGTTCGGCCTGATTATTTGCGCCGACCGGGAAACACTGCGGACCAGCAACAGCGCCACCTTGCTGGATCAGATCGCTGATTTCACGAACGTGGAATGGATCTGCTCGGAGTCCGACATTGCCGGACTGTGCCAGGCGGTCCGCGAATGCCGCCGCCGCATGCTACGGATTTCGAAGCGTGAGGTGGAACAGGCCATCCTGAACAGCGAGTTCCTGGTGCAGTACCAGCCGAAAGTCGAACGCAGCGAAGGAGCGCAATGGCTTACCCGTGAAGCCGAGGCCCTGCTGCGCTGGCGTCACCCGGTACACGGTGTACTCGGACCTCTGGAATTCCTGCCGGAGATCGAGGCCTTTGAGCTGATCGCGCCGGTCAGTGAGTTTGTACTCCACGAAGCCGCCGCCCAACTGGTCAAATGGCGGTCACAGGGCCTGCAGCTGAACTCCTGTATCAACCTGGCACCCAGCCTGTTGAGCAACGAAAAATTGCCCGAGACCTACGCCGAGATCGTCAGCAACCATGCGCTGGAGTGCTCAAGCTTTACTTTCGAGGTGGCCGAACACGAAGTAGCCAATTCGGAGGCACCGCACCTCAAGGTTCTGAACCGGCTGCGGGAACAAGGGTTCCGTATCTCACTCGATGACTTCGGCGTCGCCGTAGCCTCTCTCGGTACCTTCGAGCAAATACCGTTCGACGAGATCAAGATTCACGCCTCGGCACTGGCCAGGGCCCGGGCCAATCCGGTTGCCCTTAAAGTACTTGCGGCGGTCACCGGACTTGCCCACAGCCTCGGCATGTCGGTCTGCGCCGAGGGGGTTGAAGACGAAGAGACCTTCAACTTCCTGAAGGCCATCGAATGCGACAAGATGCAGGGCTTCCTGATCTCGGAAGCGGTAATGCCAGATATCATCCGGCACGCCTACAGCGCGAGTGCGCCCGACATCGAGGACGTCGCATAAAGCGGCCGGTTAGCCCTACCACTTCTCCCGCATCGGCCGTACATCGACCTCAAACGACCAGGCGGACCCGGGTTGCGTGGTCAGGTAGTGCGCAAGCGTTGCAATATCCGCCGGTTCCAGTTGCTCTCCGTCATCTGCCGGCTCTTTGTCCGGTGGCCGGATACGGCCATCGATGATCATCACGGACACGTGTATGCCTTGCGGCCCGAGTTGTTTGGCCATGGACTGGGCAAGAATGCGTTGCGCCGCCTTGGCCGACGCGAAGCCTGCTGTCATTGCCGCACCGCGCAGAGAGGCCGTCGCGCCGATGAAGATGATGCTGCCGGCTCGTTTCTTTTTCATCGACGGGATGACCTGCTGTGACGACACCAGCGCGCCGAGGGCGTTGATGCGCCAACCGAGTTCGAATTCTTCCGGGGTGATTTCCTCGGCGTTTTTCCAGCTACCGCTGCCGGCATTGTAAATCAGTACATCGACCTCACCCAGGTCGTTCCTGACCTGAGAAAACGCCTCTTTGACGGATGCCGGGTCGGAGGCGTCGCAGGCATACGCTCTCGCCTCCTGCAGGTCCCCGGCCAGCTCGGCAGAGTAGCTCGCCGAACGCGACAGCAACGCGAGTGCGTAACCTTCGCGGTCAAATTGCCTGGCAAATGCCGCCCCGTTACCCGGCCCGATTCCCACTATCGCGCATACTGGTTTACTCATGATTTCCTCCAGGATCCAGCAACTTGTTTCTGGACCTGAGCTCATTTTGACACCATCATATACGGCCCGCGAAATGCCGCACCGTCAAAAAGGAAAAAATATGGCAGCTCGCCACACCCAACCTGTCGTCGGGCTTCTCGGCCTCGGCCTGCTGGTGCTCGCAGGCGGCGGTTGCGGCTCATCTGAACAGGAAGCCGGCAGCACAGCCTCATTGCCGGTCGGCGTGGTAACGGTCGATCGTCGCGATGTGCCGCTCTCCGTAGAGATGGTCGGTGCAACGCGCGGCACCCAGGACGTGCCGATCCGGGCACGGGTCGAGGGTTTCCTCGAGTCCATGAATTTTATCGAGGGCCGCTTCGTCAGCAAGGGTGATCTCCTTTACACCATCGATCCACAGCCGTTTCAGGCCAAACTGGTCGAAGCCCAGAGCGGCCTGGCCGCGGCACGGACCAACCTGGCGAAGGCACAAAGCGACCTCGCACGCATCCGGCCACTGGCGGAAATCGATGCCGTCAGTCAGCAGGACCTCGACAGCGCGGTGGCGCAGGAAGCGGCGGCGCGCGCTAATGTGCGGGCAGCCGAAGCCGGGGTCGATCTGGCTGAGATTCAGCTCAGCTATTCGCGAATCATTGCTCCGATCGACGGCCTGATCGGCCTGTCCAAAGCGAAACCCGGAGAATTTGTCGGCCGTGAGCCCAATCCTGTCGTACTCAACACGCTGTCCGATATCGATCCGATCAGGGTGCGCTTCTCGATCTCGGAGCGCGAGTACCTGGTGCTGGCGCGGAACTACCTGGAGCAGGGGGTGGCCGAGCGGCAGAATGCTGCGGGCCAGCGGCCGGACGATATGATCCTGCTGCTGGCCGACGGCAGCGAGCACCCGCACCCGGGACGGGTGATCGCGACTGCACAGTCGATAGACCCGGAGACCGGTACTTATACCGTCGAGGCCTCTTTCCCCAACCCGAATAATATCCTGTTGCCCGGCCAGTTTGCGCGGGTACGGGCGCCATACCGAACGCTGCAGGACGTCACTGTCGTGCCGCGTCGTGCGGTGGTCGAGTTGCAGGGTTTGTTCCGAGTCTATGTGGTCGAGTCCGATAACACGGTGTCTGTCAGAGACGTCAGGACCGGACCCACAACCGGCAATATCACGATCATCGAAGAGGGGCTTGACGGCGGCGAGACAATCATTGTCGAGGGCTTGCAGAAGGTCCGGCCCGGCATGACGGTCGCGCCGCAGCCGTTCGCGCAACCTGCCGCCGCCGCATCGCAGGAAACCGAACTGTAGATGGCCGAATTCTTCGTACACCGACCGATTGTCGCGATGGTGATTGCGATCATCATCGTAATCGTCGGTGTCGTTTCCATGGGGTCGCTGCCGGTGGCGCAGTATCCGGAAATAACGCCGCCGGAAGTTGCCGTCAGCGCCACCTACACCGGCGCTAACGCGGAGGTAGTCGAGCAGTCAGTTGCGACGCCGATCGAACAGAAGGTCAACGGCGTCGAAAACATGCTGTACATGAAGTCGGTCAACGCCAACGACGGCTCGCTGCGCCTGACCATCTCGTTCGAGGTCGGTTCGGACCTCGACATGTCCAACGTACTGGTGCAGAACCGAGTATCGGAGGCTCAGGCCAGCGTGCCGGAGGAAGTGAAACGGCTCGGTATCACGGTCAAGAAACAGCTGTCGTTCCCATTGTTGCTGGTCTCGTTGTATTCGCCGAACGGAACCTACGACCAGAATTTTCAAAGTAACTACATCACCATCAATATCCTCGATGCCGTCGCGCGCATCCGTGGCGTCGGCCAGGCCAACGTGCTCGGTGGCAGCGACTACGCGATGCGGGTCTGGGTCAAACCCGATCAACTGGCAAAACTCGGACTGACCGTGCCGGATATCACCCGTGCCATCCAGGAACAGAGTGTCATCGCACCGGCCGGCCAGATCGGCGGCCCACCGGCCGCGCCCGGCACTGAGTTCACGTACACCGTTCGGACCCAGGGGCGCCTTTCCACGGCGGAGGAATTCGGCGACGTTATCGTGCGCTCCAATCCCGACGGTTCGCAGGTAAGAATCAAGGATATTGCGCGGGTCGAACTGGGCACGCAGACTTACAACGCCGTCAGCCGCCTGAACGGCGGCCCGGCATCCATCCTGGCTGTATATCAGCTGCCCGGCGCCAACGGCATCGAGGTCGCGCAGAAAATCAAAGCGGTTATGGAGGAGATGTCGGAAGACTTCCCCAACGACCTCGACTACCTGGTGTCACTCGACACCACACTCGCCATTGAGGAAGGCATCAGGGAAATCATAACGACATTATTCCAGGCGGTCGTGCTGGTCATTCTGGTCGTGTTCGTGTTCCTGCAGAATGCACGCGCCACGCTGATCCCTACGCTGGCCGTCCCGGTGTCTCTCATCGGTACGTTCATGGTATTCCCGCTGCTCGGTTTTTCGATCAACACGCTGTCGTTGCTCGGGCTGGTACTGGCGATCGGCATCGTGGTCGATGACGCCATCGTGGTCGTCGAAGCCGTAAGCGCGAAGATGGAAGCGGGCATGAAGCCCAGGGAAGCAACCATTGCGGCGATGAAAGAGGTTTCCGGCCCGATCGTTGCGACCTCCTTGTCGCTGATCGCTGTTTTCGTGCCGGTCGCCGCAATGGGCGGCATAACCGGGCGCCTGTATCAGCAGTTCGCGATCACGATCGCGATCTCCGTTGCCATCTCCTCTATCAACGCGTTAACACTGAGTCCCGCTTTAAGCGCCATGCTGCTGCGCCCGCCGGGTGACAAAAAGAGCCCGCTGCAGCCGTTCTATGATCGTTTCAACGCGGTCTTCGAACGCACCACGCACGGCTACATGGGCGTTACCGGTTATTTCACCCGCCGCCTGGGCCTGAGCCTGGCCGGCCTGTTCGGGCTGACTGTAGTCATGTCCGGTTTGTTCGGCATGGTGCCGGGCGGATTTGTGCCGGAAGAAGATCAGGGTTATTTCCTCATCAACGTGCAACTGCCTGATGCAGCGTCACTTGAACGGACCGATGCCGTGGTGGCGCAGATCGAGCATTTGCTGGACGGTACAACGGGGGTCGAGTCGATCACTGCGGTCGGCGGTTACAGCCTGCTGACCGCGTCGCTGGCACCCAATACCGGTTTCTTTTTTGTTTCCTTGAAACCCTGGGAAGAACGCGGCAGCGCGGACCATCACGTCAACGCAATCATCGCGAACGTTAATCGCAAGTTGGCTTTCGGTGTACCGGGCGCCATGGCGTTTGCCTTTGGTCCGCCGGCCATTCCAGGGCTCGGGACCGGATCCGGCTTCAGCATGATGTTGCAGGATCGTGGCGGCAATTCGCCCAAATACCTTGCGGAACAAACGGCGCGCTTCGTCCAGGCTGCCAGCGAACGTCCGGAGATCGGCAACGCGTTCAGCACCTTCCGCGCCAACGTACCGCAGATTTATGCAGACGTCGACACGGACGCGGTGCTCAAGCTCGGCGTATCACCCGCCGATGTCAACACCAGCCTGGGATCGTTCCTCGGCGGCGCTTACGTCAATGACTTCAACCGTTTCGGGCGTCTGTTCAAGGTTTATGTGCAGGCCGAACCGGAATACCGCAGCAAAGCGATGGATATCCGCTACTTTTTTGTGCGCGGCAAAGCGGGCCAGATGGTGCCACTGTCTTCGCTCGTGGCCGTATCGCCGACCGCCGGGCCCGAATACACCAACCGCTTCAATCTTTTTCGCGCGGCCGAAGTAAGCGGTGCGCCGGCACCGGGCTACAGCTCGGATCAGGCGCTCGATGCGCTCGAAGAAGTCGCCGCAGAGGTCTTGCCAACCGACATGCGGTACTCCTGGAATGCCATGAGTTACCAGGAACGGGCGGCCGCCGGCAGCGGTAGCCAGGTGTTCATCCTGGCACTGGTTTTCGTGTTCCTGATTCTTGCGGCACAGTACGAAAGCTGGTCGTTGCCCTTCAGCGTACTGCTCGGCACACCGGTCGCCGTTTTCGGCGCGATTGTCGGTCTCTGGATCAGCGGCCTGTTCCTGCCGGGATACCAGAACAACGTATTCGCACAGATCGGCCTGGTCATGCTGATCGGGCTCGCCGCCAAGAACGCCATACTCATTGTCGAATTCGCGAAGATGAAATCGGAGCAAGGCGCGAGCGCGCTGGAGGCCGCGCTCGAGGCGGCACGCGAACGTTTCCGCCCGATCCTGATGACCGCCTTCTCGTTCATCCTCGGCGTCATTCCGTTGTTGATCGCCAGCGGCGCCGGCGCCGAAGCGCGCAAGGTCATGGGTATGACCGTGTTTTCCGGCATGCTGGCGGCCACAGTTATCGGCGTCATCATGGTTCCTGCGCTCTATGTCTTTATCGAGCGTGGGAAAGGCGGCAAGAAACCGGTCGACGCGCAGCAGGAGCGGGCCTGAAATGCGGCGGCTTCTGCTGGCGCTGGTCTGCGCGCTCGGCGTCTCGTCCTGCGCGCTCGGACCTGACTATGAACGCCCTGAAATCGACGTCCCTGAAGATTTCCGTGAAGCAGGCGACGCCGGCCCGTCGTTGGCGAACGTCGAGTGGTGGAATATTTTTCAGGACCAGCAACTCAATACACTGATCAACATTGCGCTGGAGGAAAGCAGGGATCTGGCGCTCGCCACCGCGCGCCTCGAGGAAGCACGCGCGCGGCTCGGGTTCGTGCGCGCTAACCAGTTTCCGCGCCTGGATATCAACGCCAGTGCCAACCGCGGTAACAGCGCAGAACAATTCTTGCCTGGCTCGGGCATCCAGGAAAACTACGTTGTTTCCGCCGACCTGTTTTTCGAGGTCGACCTGTTCGGAAAATTGCGGCGATCGACCGAGGCTGCACGCGCCGAATTGCTGGCAAACGAAGAAGCGCGCAAGACCGTATACATCGCTCTGATAGCGGATGTTGCCAGCACCTACTTCCTGTTGCGTGACCTGGATGCAAGACGCGAGATCACCGAAAGGACCCTGGCAACTCGCAGGGATTCCACCAACATCATTCGCCAGCGCTTCGAGCGCGGCACCACGCCGATGCTGGACGTCAACCAGGCAGAGATACAGGAAGCGGAAGCAGCTGCCGACCTGGCTGCATTCGAACGCCAGGTAATACAGACCGAAAATCTTCTGAGCGTCGTGGTCGGGCGCAATCCCGGACCGGTTACCCGTGGCGATGAACTGGTCGACCAGGTTCGGCCGCCCGGCATCCCGGGCGGCTTGCCATCCGAGTTGCTCGAGCGACGCCCCGACGTGCGCACTGCCGAACAGTCACTGGCGGCCCAGACAGCGCGTATCGGTGTTGCACAGGCGCTGCGATTTCCTTCCCTCGGACTGACCGGCAGTGCCGGGCTCGCCAGCAACGATCTTTCCGATCTGAATGACAGCGACGCGAGTATCTGGAACGTGGGCGTCAATATTTTTGCGCCACTGTTCAACGCCGGACAGAACAAACGCAATGTGGAAATCGAGATCGCGCGCACTGAGCAACTGCTGCAGCAGTATGAATTCACCGTCCTGCAGGCGTTTCGCGAAGTCGAAGATGCGCTGGTGGCGATCAGAACTCTGCGCGACGAATCTGCAGCCCGTGAAATGCAGACTCGTGCGGCACGTAACGCCGCGTTTCTTTCCATGGCTCGTTACAACGGCGGCGTGACCAGCTTCCTCGAGGTGCTGGATACGGAACGATCGCTGTTCCAGGCCGAGATCGCGGCTTCAGCGGTACGACGGGCCAGGCTGGTTGCGATAGTTGATCTTTACAAGGCCCTCGGCGGCGGCTGGACACCGGAGTAGGCTGGGGACAGTCCCCTTTTATGCTAGAAGCGGAAAACGAAACCGAGCATTGGACCCGAAAGGGTAATGTCCGTATCGACCACTTCACTACCCGACGTGTCCTGCAGCCGCAAGATCGCGTGACGGTAGCCGAGGTGCACGGCAATCTGGTAGCGAATCGGGAACCGATAGCCGATGCTCGCCAGGAAGTTGGTCGTGCCCTCCGAGTCGCCGCCACTGACATCGGCCCGCAGCGTCAGATCGAAGTGTTCACCCATCGGATACAGGAACCGCGCCCCAACCATTGCATCCGTGAACGTCTCGCGGCTTTCTATGCGGCGCGTCACCGGGTTGTTGACATCAGGCGTCAACAGCACCAGTTGCTCCTGCTCGATGCGCCGGGCGCCGAATAGCCAGTCGAAACCCGATCGATCGTCGCCGGACAGGCGGTAAAAGCCGGCCAGTTCCCACACGGTCAGATCGAGTTCTGCGCTCGCAAAGATGTTCGGCGCCGGATCCGGCATGATCGTTTTCTGATCGGATAAACCGAAGAAAATGTAGTCGAGCAGCACTCCCCATCGGCGATGACGGTACTCGACCCTGATCATGCCCACGGCATCGATTTTGTCGAGCAAATTCGACAAGCTGATGTCGTTGCCGCCGCCCTCGGCAGTGGTGTCGAGTGTGATGCCCGGTCCCCATAGATACGGCGCGACCATCCATTCCGAATCCTTTTGCGCAAACGCTGATCCGGGAACAGCGAGCAACAGCAATAGCGCAAGACACGGCGACATGCCGGTTGTTTGGCTCATCAATTATCCCCAGCCAGGAATCTGCGATTAATCGTGCGCCTGCGGATTACCGCCGACAAGCTTGCCGTCACGAATCACTGCGTCGACATTTTCCAGCACCGTGATGTCTTCAAGGGGGTTGCCGTCGACCGCGATGATGTCGGCGATCTTGCCCGCTTCAATGGTGCCGAGATCAGCGGTCATGCCG